>WNFU01004384.1_pt1 | contig 18094 bp, 18 predicted proteins | sample 5400121 | NCBI WGS metagenome assembly WNFU01 (sample SAMN13153360, study PRJNA577476) | soil metagenome | isolation source: 100 cm soil or saprolite under grassland replicate 1 | place: USA:California | collected 2016-06-15 | reverse complement strand
GGACGTGACGAAGCGGTTCGAGGGCTACGGCTGGCACGTGCAGTCGGTGGACGGCCGCGACCACGAGGCGATCCACCGCGCCATCGAGGCGGCGAAGGCGGAGACCCGCCGCCCGTCGCTCGTGCGCGTCCGCACCACCATCGGCTTCGGCTCGCCGGGGAAGGCGGGCAAGTCGTCGGCCCACGGCGCGCCGCTCGGCGAGGACGAGCTCAAGGCGACGAAGCGGAACCTCGGCTGGCCCGAGGAGCCGCGGTTCCTCGTGCCCGAGGACGTCCGGGCGCTCTGGCGCGAGGTGCAGGCGGACAAGGCGGAGCAGGTGAAGGCCGCGCGCGAGCGCGAGCGCGCCTGGCGCGCCGCCCAACCGGATCAGGCCGCCCTCCTCGACGTGCACGTCGAGCGCTGGGTGCCGGAGCGGATCTTCGAGCGGCTCCTCGAGGCGGCGGACGGCGCGGACGCGACCCGCAAGCTCTCCGCGGCGGCGCTCCAGCGCGTCGCCCCGCTCGTGCCGTCGCTCGTCGGCGGCTCCGCCGACCTCGCCGAGTCGAACCTCACGGACATCAAGGGCGGCGGCTCCGTCTCGCCCGACGCGGCCGGCGGGCGAAACGTCCACTACGGCATCCGCGAGCACGGGATGGGGGCGATCCAGAACGGGCTCGCCTACGACGGCCTCTTCATCCCGTTCACCGGCACGTTCCTGCAGTTCGCCGACTACATGCGCCCGGCGGTGCGCCTCGCCGCGCTCGCGAAGCTCCAGGCGATCTACGTCTGGACGCACGACTCGATCTTCCTCGGCGAGGACGGCCCGACCCACCAGCCCGTCGAGCACCTCTCCGCGCTTCGCGCGATCCCGAACCTCCACGTGGTGCGGCCGTGCGACCCACTCGAGGTCGCGGCGGCGTGGGCGCACGCGCTCCGGCGGCGCGCGGGTCCGACGGCGCTCGTCCTCACCCGGCAGAAGCTCGCGCCGGTGCGCCGCGGGCCCGGATTCACCCCGGATGCGGCCCTGCGCGGTGGGTACGTCGTCGAGGCGCCCGAGAAGGCGCGCTTCGCCGTTGTCGCGACCGGCTCGGAGGTCCCGCTCGCCCAGGCGGCGCTCGACCTCCTCGCGAAGAAGGGGATCCTCGGCCGGCTCGTGTCGATGCCCTGCTACGAGCAGTTCGAGGCGCAGCCGGCGGCCTGGCGCGACGAGGTCCTCCCGCGGGCGCTGCCGGTCGCCGTCGTCGAGGCCGCGCGCGGGATCGAGTGGTGGCGGCTCGCGGGCCGCGACGGGCTCGTCGTGGGGATCGACCGGTTCGGCGCGAGCGCGCCGGAGAAGGCCCTCGCCGAGGAGTACGGCTTCACGCCGGCGAAGGTGGCGGAGCGGATCGAGCGCTGGCTGCCCAGCGTCTCCTGACCGCCGCGCCGGGGGCGCGCGCCCCCGATCCGGAAGGGCGCGCGCTTCCTTCGGTCGTTCCTAGCGCGCGAGCGCCGCCGCCGAGCCCTGCTGCGGCTGGGGGGGCGCGACCGGGCGCGGCTCGATCTTCTCGCCCTTGGCGAGCATCTTGAGCGACAGCGAGAGCAGCGACGCGAGGAGCTCACCCGAGCCCGGGACGTCGAGCTTCCGGTAGATCCTCTTGCGGCGCGCCCGGATGGTCTCGGGTGAGACGCCTGCCGCGGCCGCGGAGTCCTTGCAGGCGAAGCCCTGGGCGATGCGGAGCACCTCCGCACGCTCGGCGGGCGTGAGCGTCGTTCCCTCCATGAACTTGGCGGCGAACGGCGTGAGGATCTCGATATCGATCTGGGCCATCTGTTTACCTTCCCCGGAAAGGCCCCGGAGGGGCCGATTCTCGCCGGTGTCGCGGTCTCCTTCCGGGCAGAGGCTTCCTCGACGCGCCCCTGCTTGGTCGGCCGTCCCCGGCGAAGGGACGTTAATAACAACCCGCCCGGTTGCCACCCCCCCTTGACCGGTTCCAATCAACGGTGCGGGACCACGGCGCATTTTCCCCAGTGATTCCCGAAAGGGGGGTGCGCATCGCGTGCATGTACCCTGATGGGGCGGCGGGCTCCTCACGGCAGGAAAACGGCGAACGAGGACCTGCCCTGCAGCGCGCTCAGCGAGCGCCGAGGATCACCTCGACCACCCCGCGCCCCGCCCGATCCGCGGCGTCCGCCGGACCGCGGGCCGCGGGATCGCGTTCACCCCGAGTGACGGGCGACAGCCCCTCCGCGCCCGCCTTCACGGCCGCGAGGAGCTGCTCCTGCTCGGGCTCGCCCCGCCGGACGCGCGCCGCGATGCGCTCCCGGGAGACCGGCGAGCGCCGCCCTTCGGCCCCCCCCTCGGCGGCGCGGTAGCGCAGGACGAGCGCGAGCTGCTCCCACAGGGCGGCCCGGAGATCCGCCGCCTGTCCCTCCGCGACGAGGCCGCGGTCCACGATCGAGAGCTCCACGCGCGCCGAGAGGGGGAAGGCCTCGTCGAGCACCGCGAAGCGGACGCTGTCGCCCTGCCGCTCCGCGCGCACGGCGCGGCCGCCGAACGGGAACAGGACCGGCCCGCGGGCGAGCGCCGCCCGCGCCTCGGCGGGATCCGCCCCAGGCTCGCGGGCGGCCGCGGTGCGCTGGGGCAGGCGGAGGTCGTCGAGCGCCGTCCGGAGCTGGTCGAGCGCGATGACGACGTTCAGCCCCTGCGCGTTGCGGTATCCGGCGTGGTAGACGCCCACCACCTCCGGTTCCCCCGTCTCGCACGAGACCGCGAGGACCGGGCTCCCCGAGCTGCCGAGGTTGAGGAGCGCGTCCACGACGAAGTCCTCGTGATCCCACCCGCGCTCGACGTCGCGCTGGCCGAGGCCGATGACGCGACCCGCGTTCGAGGCGGGGAACGCGCCGAGCGGGTAGCCGCGCACGAGCACGGTGTTGCCGATGCGCAGGTCGGCGGAGCGGCCGAGCTTGTACGGGATCGTGCGGAGCTTCTCGCGCGTGGCGAGGACCGCGAGATCGAGCGCCTCGTCGACGAGCAGCGGGCGCAGGACGATCTGCTCGGGCGCGTCGGGCTCCGCCTCGTTCGAGACGATCCGCACCTCGCTCCGGACGCGGCGTGCGCCGGCCGGGACCCCCTCGAGCTCCTGGCCGTCGCCCGTGACCTCCGGGAACGCGACGACGTGCTGGTTCGTCGCGACGAGCCACTCGCCGTCGCGCTGCCGGTACGCGAACCCCGTCCCGTGCCGGACCTTGGTGGTGTACTCGTGCACGAGCTTCCCGCCACGCCCGTAAGAGACGCGCTCGTACACCGCGGTCGCGCGCAGGCAGTACACCCAGTCGGCGGTCGGGCGCGACTCGCGCTCCCGCGCGGCGGGGACCATCACGGAGAGGGTGTCCGCGTAACGACCGGTGCAGGGCGGGCGCGCGGAGGCGCCCTGCGCCGGGCGCGTGGCGAGCGGGGCGAGGAGCACGGAGGCGAGGAGCGCGCGGGCGGCGCGAGGCATCGCGCAGGAACCTAGGCGCGCGCGCGGGCGCGGGCGGCTATCCGATCGAGATGCGGTCCCGCTTCCGCGGAGGGTCGGCGGGCTCGGCGCGGTCGCCGCCGGCGGCACGCGCCCTCACGAGGGCGTCGCCCGCGCGCTTCACGAGCGCGCCGAACGAGACGGTGCCGTCGCCGCCGTGCGACGCGACCCCCACGCTCATGGTGACCTTCGGCGCCCCGGACCGGTCGCGGGCGAGCGCGCAGAGGCGCCGCGCGACGCGCAGGGCCCCGTCGTCCTTCGTGTGCGGCATGAGCACGACGAGCCGCTCCTCCGAGAACGGGACGGCGAGATCGATGTCGCGCAGCGCGCCGCTCACGATCCCGAGCAGCTCCGCGAGGAGGGCGGTCCGGCCGCGCGACCCGAGCGCGGGCGCGAGCCGCCCCCACCCGTCCACGGAGACGAGCGCGAGCGACAGCGGGAAGCCGTAGCGGCGCGACCGCCTCACCTCGACGAACAGGAGCTTCTTCAAGAACTCGAGGTCGCGCAGGGACTGGGCGGGGCGCGCGAGCCGCGCCTCGAGCTCCGCGATCTTCTCGCCCCGCGAGCGCAGCTCCTCGGCGAGCGCGCACGCCGTCGAGATCGCCGAGGGCGTGAGCGGCCCCACGAGGACCGCGTCCCCCCGGGCGCCCGGGTGGGCCGCCGCCTCCTTCCGGTCGAGGAAGAGGACGAGCACGGGCAGGTGGGGGTCGGCCGCGCGCACGGCCGCGAGCACCTTCGGGCCGGCGGTGCCGCGGACGAGGGCCGCGCCGTAGCGCGCCGCCGCGGCGCGCGCCGGGGCGGCGGCGGGCGAGACCGCGTCGACCTCGCGGCCGCGCTCCTCGAGATCCCGGCGGATCGCGGTCACCACGGCTTCGGACTCGTCGGCGAGGAGGATGCGGCGCGGCATCGCGGCGTTAATGTACCATCGTCGCCCCGTGCCTCCAGCCCGACGCATCGCGCTCGCGCAGATCGACACGACGGTCGGCGACTTCGCCGGCAACGCGGCGGCGATCCGCGCCGCGACGGAGCGCGCCCGCTCGGCCGGCGCGACCCTCGTCGTCTTCCCGGAGCTCGCGCTCTCCGGCTACCCGCCGCGCGACTTCCTCGATCTCCCCGAGTTCCTCGACCGGGCGGCGCGGACCCTCGGCGAGCTCGCCGCGCCGGCCGCGTGGTCGCGCGGCGTCGCCGTCGTCCTCGGGTTCCCCGAGGCCGCGCCGGGAGCCCCGCCGCCGGGCGTCTACAACTCCGTCGCGCTCCTCGAGGGCGGCCGCGTCGCCGCGATCGGGCGCAAGTCCCTCCTGCCGACCTACGACGTCTTCGACGAGACCCGCTACTTCCTCCCCGCCGACCGCTCGACGGCGGCCGATGCGGGCGCGCTCCGGATCGGTCTCTCCATCTGCGAGGACGTCTGGAACGACAAGCGGTTCTGGGACCGGCCGCGCTACGCGCGGGACCCGGTCGCCGAGCTCGCCCAGGCGGGCGCCGCGGTGGTCCTGAACGTCTCCGCCTCGCCGTACGCCGTCCACAAGCCGGCGCTGCGCGAGCGGATGCTCGCGGCGAGCGCGCGCGGCCACGGCGTGCCGATCGCCTACGTGAACCAGGTGGGCGGCAACGACGCCCTCCTGTTCGACGGCGGCTCGATGCTCGTCGGGCGCGACGGGCGCGTCCTCGCGCGCGCGCCGCTCTTCGAGGAGGCGCTGCTCGTCGCGGACCTCGAGTCCGGCGACGCCCGCGTGCTCGGGCTCGACGGCGCCCCGCTCCCGCCGTCGCGCCCTGCCCCGCGCGACGGCCTCGCCGACGAGGTGCTCTCGGCGCTCGTGCTCGGGGTGAAGGACTACGTCCGCAAGTGCGGCTTCCGCTCGGTCATCGTCGGCCTCTCCGGCGGCATCGACTCCGCGCTCACCGCCTGCATCGCCGCCGAGGCGCTCGGGCCGGCCGCCGTCCTCGGGGTCGCGATGCCCTCGCGCTACAGCTCCGGCCACTCTCGCGAGGACGCGGCCGAGCTCGCCCGGAACCTCGGCGTCCAGTTCCAGGAGATCTCGATCGAGCCGATGCACGCCGCCTTCCTGGGCGAGCTCGAGCGGGCGCAGGGCCGCCCGCTCTGCGACCTCGCCGAGCAGAACGTCCAGGCGCGCGTGCGCGGGCAGATCTTGATGGCGCTCTCGAACGACACGGGCGGGCTCGTCCTCTCGACGGGCAACAAGAGCGAGCTCGCCGTCGGGTACTGCACGCTCTACGGGGACATGGCGGGCGGGCTCGCGGTCATCGGCGACGTCGCGAAGACGCTCGTCTACCGCGTCGCGCGCGCCGCGAACGAGCGCGCGGGCCGCGCGGTCATCCCGGAGCGGACGTTCACGAAGGCACCCTCCGCGGAGCTGAGGCCCGACCAGACCGACCAGGACTCGCTCCCGCCGTACGACGTCCTCGACGACGTGCTCCACGCGTTCGTCGAGGAGCGCCTGCCGCTCGAGGCGATCGTCGCGCGCGGCCACCCGGAGGCGACGGTGCGCCGCGTGCTGCGCATGGTCGTCGCGAGCGAGTACAAGCGCCGGCAGGCCGCGCCGGTCCTCAAGATCACGGAGAAGGCGTTCGGCGAGGGGCGCCGGCTCCCGATCGCGCACGGCTACCGCTACTAGACGGCGACCACCCCCAAAGTGGGGGCGCGGGCTCCCGCGGGCACCTCACCCGGGACTCCGCTCGCGCCGCCCCCCGACGTAGAGTCGGCTCCCCGGAGGAAACTGACCGTGAATGCACTCCACTCGCTCCTCGTGTTCCTCCACGTCCTCTCGATCTCGGTCTGGATGGCCGCCGCGCTGTGGGTCGCGGGAGACGTGAAGCGGGCGCTCGCCCTCGGGCGCACCCACCTCGACGCGCTCGCCGCGACCGTGCGGCCGAAGCTCGGGCTAGACGCCGCCGCGGGGATCGCGACGCTCGTCACCGGGCTCCTGCTCATGTGGGAGGAGGGGATGACGCGGCCGCGCGTCGGGATCACGGTCGGGCTCGTGCTCACGCTCGGCCGGATGGGCCTCCTCGCGGCGGTGCGCCGGGCGTGGCGGTCGATCGCCGAGAGGCTCGAGCGCGGCGAGGCGGTGCCGGCGACGGACGCGGCGGCGCGACGGCTCGGCATGCTCTCCGGCATCGCCCACACGCTCTGGCTCATCGCGCTCGCCGGCATGGTCTTCCCGGTGTGAGCGCGAGCGCACGGCCGGCGACGGGAGCGCCCGTCACCAGAGCCGGAGCGCGCTCGCGAGCACGAGCCACAGCGGAACGCCGACGAGGAGGAGGAGCACCCAGCCCGCCTGGAGCGCACGGCGGCGGGAGGGCGCGATGCCGGGCTGCTGCGCGAGGACGCGGAGCGCGCCGGAGACGACGCCGAGGAGGAGGAGCGGGGCGCCGACGACGAGCGCGGCGCGGAGATCGAGCTTCGGCACGGAGGCGTGCCGGCTCAGACCTGCATCACGTCCTTCTCCTTCGCCGCGACGATCTCGTCGACCTTCTTCACGCCCTCGTCCGTCTCCTTCTGCATCTTCTCGAGCGCCTTCTTGGCGTCGTCTCCCGAGACCTCGCCGTCCTTCTCGGAGGCCTCGATGAGCTCCTTCGCGTCGCGGCGCTCGTTGCGGATGGCGATCTTGTGGTCCTCGCCCTTCACCTTGCACTGCTTCACGATCTCGCGCCGCCGCTCCTCGGTGAGGGGCGGGATCGGCACGCGGACGAGGTCCTTGTCGGACTGTGGGTTCAGGCCGAGGTTCCCGTCCCGGATCGCCTTCTCGATCGGCGGGATCATGTTCTTCTCCCACGGCTTCACCATGATGAGGCGGGCCTCCGGGACGGAGAGCGTCGCGATCTGGTTGAGCGGCGTGGGGGTGCCGTAGTAGTCGACGCGTACGCCGTCGAGCAGGTGCAGGTTCGCGCGCCCGGTGCGGACGTTCGAGAGCTCGCGCCGCAGGTCGTCGAGGGTCTTCGCGATGCGAGCGTGGAGGTCGGTCAGGATCTCGTCGGCGGCGTTCATGCGCGGTCCTCCCCGTGCTTCTGGCCCTTGTCGGTCGACCGCCCGACCACGGTCCCTATCTCCTCGCCGAGCACGGCGCGCCGGACGTTCCCGCGCTTCGTCGAGTCGAACACGATGATCCGGAGGTCGTTGTCCATGCAGAGGCTGATGGCGGTCGAGTCCATCACCTTGAGGTTCTTCTTCAGCACGTCGATATAGCTGAGCTGCTTGAACTTGGTCGCGCTCGAGTTCTTCTTCGGATCGTCGGTGTAGACGCCGTCCACCTTGGTCGCCTTGAGGAGCACGTCCGCGTGGATCTCCATCGCGCGGAGCGCGGCGGCGGTGTCGGTCGTGAAGTAGGGATTGCCGGTGCCGGCCGCGAAGATGACGACGCGCCCCTTCTCGAGGTGGCGCATCGCGCGGCGGCGGATGTACGGCTCGCCGACGTGGTGCATCTCGATGGCGGTCTGGACGCGGGTGACGACGCCGATCCTCTCGAGCGCGTCCTGCAGCGCCATCGCGTTGATCACGGTGGCGAGCATCCCCATGTAGTCGGCGGAGGCGCGGTCCATCCCCTCCGTCGCGCCCGAGACGCCGCGGAAGATGTTCCCGCCGCCGATCGTGAGCGCGACCTCGACGCCCATGTCGACGATGTCCTTCACGTCCTGCGCGATGGCGGACAACGTCTTCGTCGAGATGCCGTACTTGCCCTCCCCCATGAGCGCCTCGCCCGACAGCTTGAGGAGGATGCGCTTGTAGATCGGCTTCGCGGCGGTCTTCTCGGCGGGGGGCATGTCGGCGCGTTCTACCGGACGGCGCCGCTTCTTTCAACGGCGCCGGGGTGCGGCGAGTGTACCCGAAGGCGCGGGCGGCGTGGGCCGCCCGCGTCAGGCCTCCGCGGACGGAGGGGGCGCGCCCCCCTCCGGAGCACCCTCGACCGGTCCGCGCCTGCGGCGCCGACGCCCGCCGCGCCGCCTGCGGCGCTTGCGGCCCCCGGCCTGGCCTTCCGCGGCGAGCCCGCCCTCGGTGGGCGCGGCCGCGCGCCCCTCGCGAGGGAGCTCGACGTCCACCTCGACGATCGCGGCGGCGCCGCGGTCGGGGAGCGGCTCGCCGCCGCTCATGTCGACGGTCGCGATGTGCCGGCGCGCGGGGCCCTCCGCGCGCGGTGCGCCGTGCGGGGCGCGGCGCGGGTGGGCGGGCCGCCGCGCCTCGGCAGGCTCGGCGTGCTCGCCCGGGACCCGGGTCTCGTCGGCGTGGCGCTCGAGGTCGCGCCCGCGGTGGTGGTGCTCGCTCTCGCGCTCCGCGTGGTCGTCCTGGGGTGCCGACGCCTCGATGCGCTCGAGCAGCTCGCGCCCCTCGCCCGTCGCCTCGACGGAGATGGCGAGGAGCTGGGCGGCGTCGGCATGGGGCTGGCCGCCCCCGCCGCGGCCGCGGCGGCGCCGCTTGCGCTGCGGGTCGCGGAAGCCGCGCTGCGCGTGCATCGCGAGCCGGGTGCGCTCCGCGATCTTCCGCGGCAGGCGGGAGGTCGAGACGAGCGACTCGAGGAGCGCGTCGGCGTCGCTCGGGCCCTGGCGGTGGGCGAGCGCAGGGGCAGCCGGATGAGGCTGCCCCGGAGCGAGCGGGGGGCCCGGGGGGTCGCGAGGCCCTGAGCCCGTCGAAGGGCCGAGTGTCCCCCCGGAGTTGAGGTGCATGAGCAGGGCGCCGAGCAGCACCGCGTCCGAGACGTCCGCCCCGGACCGGACGAGCCGGTCGAGGGCGCCGAGGTGGGCGAAGAACGCGCGGCGGCGCGGGTCGTCCCAGGAGTCGAGCGCCGCGCCCAGCGCGGGCAGGACGACCGGCAGCGCTCCGCACGCGCGCAGGAGCTCGAAGGCGCGGGCGGACCCGCCGCAGCGCAGGATCTTGAACGTCTCCTCGAGCACGCGGGCCGGCGCGCAGCGCGCGAGCTCGCCCGCGTGGCGCCTCATCGCCTCGAAGCAGTCGGGCTCGATCGTGAAGCCGAGCCGCGCCGCGAAGCGGACCGCGCGCAGCGCGCGGACCGGGTCCTCGCGCATGCGGATCTCGGGGTCGCCGATGGTCGCGATCCGGTGGTCCTCGAGGTCCCGCCGCCCGCCGACGTAGTCGATCACCTCGCCCGATGAGACGTCGTAGAACAGCCCGTTCACCGTGAAGTCGCGGCGGACCGCGTCCTCCTCGGCGGTGCCGAAGACGTTGTCGCGGGTGATGAGCAGGTCGCCGCCGTCCGGCACGTCGTCGGCGACGTCGATCGGGTTCTTCCGGAAGGTCGCGACCTCGATGACCTTGCCGCCGCGGAAGTAGACGTGCGCGAGCCGGAAGCGCCGCCCGATCAGCCGGCAGTTCCGGAAGATCGCGCGGACCTCGCCGGGGTGGGCGTCGGTCGCGAGGTCGAAGTCCTTCGGCGTCCGGTCGAGCAGGAGGTCGCGAACGCAGCCGCCGACGAAGTACGCCTGGTGGCGCATGTGGCGGAGCCGCGCGATGACGCGGATCGCGTCGGGATCGAGCCGGTCGACCGGGATCTCCGGCGGGTGGGCCGGGGGAGGGCCCTCGGGCGGATCGAGCGCGAGCCCCGGCGGAGGCCGGTGGTCGCGGGGATCGTCGAGGTCTTCGTGGGACTCGGGGGCGGCGGGGTGCTTCGAAGAAGGTTCGTGCATGCGGTCGCCGGATCGGGGGGCGCCCGGGGCCGGGGGAAATCCCCGCTCCTGGTACGCGCCGCTCGACCCCGCCGGTGCAGTGCTTCCTGCGTCTTCCGGACTCCGGCGGGGGTCACCGTCGGGCTCGTCCTCGCCGCGTGGTTGTATCGACCGCGGGGCGCTGCGTCAAATGTCGGGGTCCTCGCGGGGCGGCGCAAAGAGGTCCCCCTGCGTCGGGTCGAGCCCGAGCGCCACGCGCACGGGCTCGAAGCTCCGCCGGTGGATCGGACACGCCCCGAGCCGCTTCAGCGCGTCGAAGTGCTCGGCGGTGGGATAGCCCTTGTGGCGCGCGAACCCGTACCCCGGGTGCGCGAGGTCGAGCTCGGCCATGAGCGCGTCACGCGTCGTCTTCGCGAGGATCGAGGCGGCCGCGATCGTGAGCGAGAGCGCGTCGCCGTGGATGATCGGCGTCTGCGGGATGCGCAGCTCGGGGAGCTTCCGGGCGTCGACGAGCAGGTGGCCGGGGCAGGTCGCGAGCCCCCTCACCGCCCGCGTCAGGGCGAGCAGCCCGGCGCGGTAGATGTTGATCCCGTCGATCTCCTCGACCTCCGCGCGCGCGACCGCGAAGCACACGGCATTGCGGCGGATGTCCGCCGCCAGCCGCTCGCGCTCCCTGCGGTCGAGCTGCTTCGAGTCGTCGATCCCGCGCGGCCGGTAGTCGGGCGGCAGGACGCACGCCCCAGCGACGACCGGGCCGGCGAGCGGCGCCATGCCCGCCTCGTCCACGCCCGCGACGTGGACGACGCCGCGCTCCCACAGCTCGGTCTCGAACCGCAGCAGATGCCGGAGCCGCTGCCCCTCGGCGCGGTTTCCCGCGCGGCGCTTGCGGACGAGCCGGAGCACCTCGCGCGCCCCCGCGCGCGGATCCTCCTCGAGCGCCGCCTCGCACTCCTCCGGCAGCGGACGGGCGCCGTCCAGGAAGCGCGCGCGCAGGTCGGCGACGGAGAGCGAGGCGAGGTCCGCGGTTCGCATCCGGCCGTAGCTTAGGACAGGCGCCGGTCCGCGAGCGAGTGGCCCCCCCCGCTAAGACTGACAGCGAGGGCAGAAGAAGGTCGAGCGTTGCGCCTGGACGACGCGCCGGATCTTCGCCTTGCGGCAGCGTGGGCACGTCTCGTTCTCGCGCGCGTACACGACGAACGGGTTCTCGGCTCCGGGCTCCTCCACGTACGAGATCTCCGGCCCCTCCTCGCGCGCGATGGCCTCGCGGATCGACGCGAGGATCGCGGCGGCGAGCGCCCGCACCTCGCGCGGCGCGAGCGTAGATCCCTTGCGGCGCGGGTCGAGGCGCGCTCGGAAGAGCGCCTCCGACGCCTGGATGTTCCCGACGCCGGGGAGGAGCGCCTGGTCCATGATCCGAACCTTCACCGGCAGGCGCGAGCGCGCGAGCGCGGCGCCGAGCGCGCCCGCGTCGATCCCCCGCTCGAGCGGATCGGGGCCGAGCGCGGCCACCTCCGGCACCTCGTCGAAGCGCGCCCCCGGCACGACGCGGAGGCGGCCGAACAGGCGCAGATCGTCGAAGTGGAGGACCGTGCCGCCGTCGAGGTGGAGCCGCGCGCGGGAGAAGCGCGTCGGCGGGTCGCCCTCCGCCCGGCGGAGCCACTTGCCGGTCATGCCGAGGTGGGCGAGGACCCCGAGCGGCGCGTCGTCCCGCTCGAGCGACAGGAGGAGCTGCTTGCCGATCCGCCGGATCTCGCCGAAGCGGGCGCCCGCGATCGCCTTCGCGAACGCCGCCGGCGACGAGGGTCGGAACACGTAGCGCGCCTTCGGATCCGTCTCGACCCGCTCGACGGTTTGCCCGCGCGTCCAGCGCCTCAGGTTCCGCGCCGCGATCTCGACCTCGGGCAGCTCCGGCACGGACTTCCTCGCTCGACCTGGACCTGGACCCGTACCTGTACCTGGACGTCAGCTCGCAGCTCCCGGCCTCTCGAACACCGCCGTGAAGAACCCGTCGGTCCCGTGCCGGTGGGGCAGGAGCGTGAGCCGCGCCGCCTCCGGGGCGAGCTCGAGCGCGCGCGCCCGCTCCGCGCCGAGGAGTGGCGCGATGGGCGCGGGCCGCAGCCCGAGCTCGCGCGCCGCGAACTCGGCGACGTCGTCGTTCTCGGTCGGTCCGATGGAGCAGGTCGCGTACACGAGCCGCCCGCCGGGCCGGACGAGCGCGGCGAAGCGCCGGACGAGCTCGCGCTGCAGCGCGGCGAAGCGGGCCGGATCTGCGGGCCCGAGGCGCCAGCGCGCGTCGGGCTTGCGGCGGAGCGTGCCGAGGCCGCTGCACGGCGCGTCGACGAGGACGACGTCGGCCTTGCCGGCGAGGTCCTGGAGCTGCGCCTCCGCCTCCGGCCCCGCCGCGATCGGGCGGGCGCGCAGGTTGTGGACCCCCGCGCGGCGCGCGCGCCGGCGCGCCTCCTCGAGCCGCTCGGCGTCGGAGTCGAGCGCGTGGAGCGACCCCTTGTTGTGCATCTCGGCGGCGAGCGCGAGGGCCTTCCCCCCCGCGCCCGCACACGCGTCCACCACCGTGAAGCCCGGGCGCGCGGCGCAGGCGAGCGCGATGAGCTGGCTCCCCTCATCCTGCATCTCGAAGCGCCCCTCGCGGAAGGAGGGGAGCGTGAAGGCGTTCTCGCGCCCGTCGAGGACGAGCCCCCACGGCGAGAAGCGGGTCGGCTCGGCGCCGACGCGCTCGCGGGCGAGGCGCGCGCGCAGCTCCTCGCGGTCGCCCTGGAGCGCGTTCGCGCGGACCGTGAGCGGCGCGCGCTCGTTCATCGTGCGGCCGAGCGCGCGCGCCCCGTCGAGGCCGAGCTGCGCGACGAACCGCTCCGCGATCCAGCGCGGCAGCGACGCCTCGAGCGAGAACCGATCGAGCGGATCCTTGACCCCGGCGATGCGCGCGTCGGCCGAGGCGAGCGCGTCGAGGCGTCCCGGCGCGACGCCGACCCGCTTCGCCGCCTCCGCGGGCGGGACGCCGCCGAACCGCGCGAGCCACGCCGCGTAGCGCTCGGACAGCCCGGGGCGGCCGCCGAGGAGGGCATCGAGCTGCCCCTGCCAGCGGACGATGCCGTAGACCGCGTCGGCCACGTGGCGCCGCTCCGAGGCCCACAGGCCGCGATCGCGGCGCAGCGCCCGCTCGAGCGCGCGGTCGGCGAGCCACCCCTGGTCGTGCACGAGGCCGTGGACCTCGAGGACGGCGGCGTCGATCTGGTCCTTGCGGACGGGGCGGTTGGCCATCCGCGTTCTTCTACAGCGGTTCACGCCGTGGCGCGACGTCACGCGCCTCGGGCGGCCCCGCTCTCAACTCCCTCGAGCACGCTCGCCACGTGCCCATTCACCTTCACCTTCGGGAAGATCCGCTCCACCTTCCCGTCCGGGCCGACGACCACGGTCGTCCGCTCCGTCCCCATCACCTTCTTCCCGTACATGCTCTTCTCCTTCCAGACGCCCCAGGCCTGCTGCACCTCGGTGTCGGCGTCGGAGAGGAGCGGGAACGGCAGGTCGTACTTCTCCTTGAACTTCTTCTGCGCGGCGGGCCCGTCCTTCGAGATGCCCAGGACCGCGACCTTCTCCTTCCTGAACGCGTCGACCTCGTCACGGAAGTCGCAGGCCTCCTGCGTTCAGCCGGGCGTCATCGCCTTCGGGAAGAAGAAGACGACCACCCGCTTCCCCTTGAACTCCGAGAGCTTCACCACGTTCCCCGCCTCGTCCTCGAGCGCGAAGTCCGGGGCCTTCTTGCCGATCTCCACCGCCATCGTGCCTCCCGAGCGCGTCCCTCCGCGCTCGTAGCCGTACCGCGCGGCCGCGATGGGCGCAGGAGCCCGTGCGGGGCTGCCGTCAGAACTGCACCGGCGTCGCGATCGAGATCTCGAACCGCGGCACGTCGGAGGTGAGGCCCATGCCGAGGTTCACCTGCAGGAAGGTCCGGCGCGACGCGGCGGTCGCGACCCCGACGCGGAAGACGGCGGCGGTCCGGTCGCTCCGGTACACGGGGACGTGGTCCAGGCTCAGCGGGCGCGCGTGGGATGCCTCGAGCCCGAAGGAGAGCGAGGTCTCGGGGCTCACCGCCAGGACCGCGACCGCCGACCCGCCGAACTGGTCCCCCGCCTCGAGCCAGCCTTGCGGGATCCACCGCGGCGCGCTCACCGCGTACGTGCCCGTCGCGACGAGCACCACCGGGTCGACCGCCTTGACGAGCGCGAGGGTCCCGCCGAACTGCTCGACGCCGCTGCCGAGCGGCACGCGCACCGACGCGTCGTCGAAGGCGGTCTTGCCGCTGCGCGACTTCCAGAACCCTCCGACGAGCACGTCCGGCAGCCGGGTGCGGGCGCGGAGCGCGTGCCAGGTGAGCCCGAGCCGGACGTCGCCGATCCCGCGTCCCTCCGCGGGACCCGAGGCGTCGTCGCCCGTCGGCGTCAGGCGCGCGAAGACGAACGGCGCCTTCCCCTCGGCCTGGAAGCCGAGCGGCAGGCCGAGGCGGAGCGTCATCGTCCCGGTGAAGATCTCGCGGCGCGGGCTGCCGGCCTGCGCAGTCGCCGCGGGCGGCGGCGTCCCGTCCGCGTACGCGTACGAGAGCTCCGGGGTGATCTCGACTCCGCCGGGGGGGACGACGAGGCCCCCCTTCTGCACGAGCGCGCGCTCGAGGGCGCGCTCCGCCGCCGCCCGCCGGGTCTCCGCGTCGGCGCTGGACGGCTGCGCGGGCGGGAAGCTCCCGGATGGCGCTGGAGGCGGCGCGGCGGGCGGTGCCGCCACCGCAGCGGACGGCGCCGGCGCCTGCGCCACCCGCGGCGGACTCCGGACGGGGACGCACACGATCACGGGAGTGGTCGCGGCCGCGTCGGCCGAGGGCTGCGTCGCGCCGCGCTGGACCGGCTCCGTTCCCGGGGGGCACTGCGCGATGACCGCGGCGCCGGGCTGCGTGGCCGCCGCGGGCGCGGCCCCCGCGGTCGGCGCCGCCTCTTGCGGCGGCGCCTGCGCGGACGCGCCGGCACGACCCGCGAGCGTCGCGGCGAGGGCCGCGCAGCGCACGAGCCTGCCGACGCGCCTCATGGCGTGCCTCGCGCAGCCTCCCGGAGGACGACGTCCGGCACGATGGTCGCTCGCGGCTCGCGGCCGCGGGGGTCGCCGGGGCCGCCCGGGGGGCGCCGAACCACGAAGGCGACCCGGGGCGACCAGAGCGCCTCGAACCGCTCCGCGGTCATGGTCCGGTTGCCGTACGCGGGATCGGAGAGGACGACCCTGCCCTGCGCGATGCCTCGCAACACCATGAAGTGCGGCTGGCCACGGACGACCGTCGGAACGATCGCCGGAGCGAGCGACGCGGCGGCGGCGACGGACGAGAGATCCTGGTAGCCGGTGGCGACGTACCCGCGCGCCGTCGCGTAGCGCTTCAGGTCGAGGAGCGTGAACCCGCCCTGGCGCCGGATGCGCTCCGGGTCCGCATGCTGCAAGAGCCCCGCGACGACCTCCTCCTCGGTGACGCGGTCGCCCTGGTCGTAGGTGAGGAGCGTGCTCAGGGCGGCGGCGCCGCAGGACAGGTCCCATCGCTGCTGGACGACGCCGTCGCGGCGCAGCTCCAGCATCGACCGGACGGGCGGGCGCGGGCTCGCGGACACCTCGCTGGGCGCGGCGACCGCGAGCGCCGTGGCGAGCAGGACGGCGCGCATCGGGTCCGCCGGCGGACCCCCTCGACGGCGCGAGGCGGCCCGCCGGCGCACGCCTCTAGTGCACGTTGTTGATCTGCACGACGTGGTAGTTGATCTTCGCGGAGTTCGAGGCGACCGCGAACCCCTGCTGCTTCAGCAGCCCCCACGCGTGCCCGTGTCCCTTCGAGCTCACGTTCAGGTCGGCCGTCTGGAAGCTGAGCGCGACCGCGGTCTGGGTGAGCGTGATCGGGCTCGCGTTGACGTTGATGGCCGTCGTCACCGGCGCGAGCGATCCCGTGCCGGCCGCGACCGAGTCGAGGCGCGCGTCGTCCATCACCTTGGGGGTGGCGGCGAGCGCGGGCGCCGCGAATGCGAGCGCTGCGACGAGTGCGAAACGCTTGGTCATGACGTGTTCTCCTCTGAGTCCTATGGTGCTGCGTCATCGGGTTGACGTGGTCTGGCCTGCTCCACGAAGTCCACGGAACCGGCGACGCGCTGCTGCTCCGCTCGCCGGTGCGCGTTGACCGGTCTCGGGTGTGCTGGTTGTCGACTGCTCTTCCTGGCTTGGTTCCCCCGCTCCCCGAGCACGTTAAACCTCGGCTCCTTCACCGGCAGCGATCGGCCGGGCCCGTCCTGTGCGCGCGCGTGTCCCGGATCGTGGAGGGGCCGACGACGCAGTCGCGGGCGGACGCCGCGAAGCCACGCCACCGGGGCGGCAGCCGAGCGGGTGCGTCCGGTGAGCGCCGGAGGCGGGTCACGGCGATCGCGCGGCGGTACACTCGCGGCGTGCGGACGCTCCGCAAGACGAAGCCGAGGCACGCGGCGCAGCCGGCACGGGGCGTGGCCGGGGTGCTGCTCGCGTGGGCGCGCGATGGAGGCGGCGCGAAGGTGCGCGCGGACCGGCTCGCGGCGGCGGACCGCCGCGGTCGCGCGCCGTTCACCTGTCTCGGCTGCGGCGAGCGGCTCGTCCCGCACCTCGGAAAGGTCCGCTCCCCGCACTTCGCGCACCTCCCCGGCTCGCGCTGTCCGCTCACCGCGCCCGAGACGGTGCTCCACCTCGACGCGAAGGAGCGGCTCCTCGCCCTGTGTGCCGCGGCGTTCGCGGGGGCCCGCGCGGTCTCGCTCCTCACGCGCTGCGCGGGCTGCCGCCGCGTGGACGCGCGCGACCTCGCCGCGCTCGGCGATGCCGCGGAGGGCGAGGGCTCGGTCGGGCCGCTCCGCGCTGACGTGCTCGTCTCCGCCCGCGGCCGTCCCGCGCTCGCGTTCGAGGTGAAGGTCACGCACGCCGTCGAGGCGGAGAAGGAGGTCGCGCTCGCCGCGGCCGCGGTCCCCTTCGTGGAGATCGACGCGCGCGAGGACGACTGGGAGCGCGAGGCGGCCGGCGGGGTCGAGCTCGCCTGCGCGCGGAGCGGCGGGTTCGGGCCGTGCGCGGCGTGCGCGGCGCTCGCGCTCGCCGACGCGGAGCGGGGAAAGGGCGGCGACGCGGCCGAGGTCGCCGAGCTCGAGGCCTACCGGGCGCGCGGGCTGTTCGGGCCGGACGGCCTCCCGGGAGAGCGGCCCCGATCGCTCGGCGACGTGCGCCGGAGGTTTCGCTGCCCGGAGTGCGGCACGCGAGCCCTCGAGCTGGGTGAGCGCCTCGCGCGCCACGCCTGCCCAGGAGCCGCCGCGCGCCCGGTCGCCTGGCAAGGCTACGACGGCGCGATCGTGCTCCTGTCCTGGTGGCGTCGTCCGCCATAGGCAACCGACCGCGGCCACGCGGGTTTTTCCCGGGCGGGGGCGCCGCACCCGCGCTTGCGACCGCACGTGCGCTGTGTTAAATGACCGTCCCCCGCGAGGTTTCGTGCGCGGAGGTCCGTCCGCGAGGACGGAAGGATTCAAATACTCACACTCCCCGCATCGGCGCGCCCCGGTGCTCCCGCGAACGGAACTCGTTCCCGGGATCTCGGCGCTCCGCAGTCCACGGGAGTGGTGGAACAACCGGAGACGACCACATGGAGACGCAGCAGCAGCCCGAGCAGACACCCCCGGCGCCGGCCCCCGAGGCCGCCGCTCCCGCCCCCCAGCCTCAGCCCCCGAGCGACGTGATGGCCGCAGCCCTCGGCGCGGGCGGCACCGCCATCACGATGAAGCAGCTCCTCGAGGCGGGCGTCCACTTCGGTCACCAGACGAAGCGCTGGAACCCGAAGATGAAGCCGTACATCTTCGGCGCCCGCAACGGCATCTACATCATCGACCTGCAGAAGACGGTCGGCCTCGCCCGCAACGCGCTCCGCTTCGTGTCCGACGCGGTCGCGAAGG
>WNFU01009408.1_pt1 | contig 18103 bp, 28 predicted proteins | sample 5400121 | NCBI WGS metagenome assembly WNFU01 (sample SAMN13153360, study PRJNA577476) | soil metagenome | isolation source: 100 cm soil or saprolite under grassland replicate 1 | place: USA:California | collected 2016-06-15 | reverse complement strand
CCGGCCGACTTCCCGGCAGCTCCTCCCTTCCAGGACGACCGCCTCCACCACGTACCGCGCCAGCTCCATCGCAGACCCCCGTCATCGGTGTCCACGATGCTCCGACACATGCGTCCACTATCCTGTGAACTCAGACACCCCTTCTCGCACCGATGTGATGTCTCGGGATGCGTCCACCCCTCCGGTAAAAGAAATCCGATCTCCGAACTGACCTGCACGGTTGGCTGGCCGGGTGCGGGCTGGGAGAATCCCGCGTCACACGCTCTTCTCCACATCACGACGCCGCACGGTCCCGATGAGCAGTCGATCACGCGGCAGCGGCACACCGCTCGGGACGCTGAGATCAAGTCCTCGGCGGGGACGGGCGGCGTTGTGGTGATCCACGTACGCCCGGGGGACCTTGTCCAGGTGTCGCCCGCCGCGAATCAGGTCGGGGAGCTCGATCCAAAGCAGCACACACAATCGTCTTCAGCCAGGATCCTGGGCCACGGCCTGGCGGGTCGACGCCGAGGAATACCTTCCTCCGAGGGGTTTGGCGACGCCTACCGTACCTACACAGCCGCACAGGTCCGTTCCTGCCGAAGCTTTGACCGCCTCGGCCATGACCTGAGTTCCGCGTGCCGGTCGGATCGACGCCCGAGCTTCCCTCCTGCCGTCGCGGCTCGATTGGGACGCGGCCGGAGGACGAGATCCCTATCATTGCCCCTCGTATGGCCACCCAGGGCATAAGCAGGCCCGCGGCCAGGCCCGAAGAATCGGGCAGTTGACAGATGGACGGCCCACGGCTGCTCGGTGTCTTCGCCCACCCGGACGACGAGGTGTTCTGTGCCGGAGGGACACTGGCGAAGTACGCGTCACAGGGATGGGAGGCCATGGTCGTGTCGGCCACCCGGGGGCAAAGCGGACAGATCCGCGACGCGAGCGCAGCCACCCGGCGTACGTTGGGCCAGGTCCGGGAGGAGGAGCTTCGAGAGGCCTGTGCAATCCTCGGCGTCCAGCATGCCCAGTGCCTCGACTACCTGGACGGCGATCTCGCCGTGGTCGACCGCCGGATGCTCTCCGAGGACGTCTCTCGCATCGCCCACGACTTCCGCCCGGATGTCGTCATCACGTTCGGGCCGGACGGCGCGTATGGGCATCCGGACCACATCGCCATCAGTGAGGCGACAACCGAGGCCTTCACGCGGGAGCGAGATGACGGTCCAGCGCAAGGCCCCCATGGGCGCGCTCCCTCACGCCTGTTTCACAGCCACTTCCCCCGGAGTCGTCTGCTCCTCCTGGATCGCCTAGCCCAGTGGCTCGTGGAGGCCAACTCCGTCTTCAAGGGCGGCGGCGACTTCGTGCATGCCCTCTCTCTCTTCGCCCAGGAATCGATCGCGCTCCGCTATGTCTCCGACCACATCGAGATCGAGTGGTTCCCACCGGGCATCTACATCCTGGAGCAGGGTGAGCCACCCAGGAGCCTCTACCTCATTCTCTCGGGCGACGTCGAGGTGGCCCAGGAGAGCCCTGACGGCACGGTGCGCCTCCTCAAGAGGATGGGCCCTGGCGATTTCTTCGGTGAGCTTGGGATCGTCCATCAACAGGCCCGATCCGCCCACGTCATCGCCGCCGACAGCGTCACGTGCCTCGTTCTCTCGCCCCATGAGCACGGTGGGTTCGCCCCCCGGGGCATGTCGGTCCCGGGCCAGGAGGCCCGGCCTGCCGATTCGACCGAGAGAGAGGTTACGGGGGGAGCCACGACCGTGATCGACGTCTCGCAGTACGTGGAGCAGAAGATCGCGGCCGTGGCCGCCCATCGCACCCAGTTCCCCATCCGACCCGATATGTTCCCCCTGTCCCTCCTCACGGAGATGATGGGGAAGGAGTACTTCCTCAGCGTGTATTCGCTTGGTGAGCCGGAGGCGGAGCTGTTTCCTCGAGGGGATCCGGCCATTTGAGTTGGTGCATCATTGATTTCGTGGAGTGCTTGTATGTGCTTCAGATCTCTGAGGAGGGGGCGCAGAGCATTGGCCACGTCGAGTTCCGATGCTGTACCGGCATTTCCCGACCTGGCATGCTTGCTGGTCGCCGTGAAGCTGGGCCCCGCCTGTCCTCTCCGAAGAGGGTGTGTCCGAGCGCGTCTGGGTTCTGAAGCCGAATCGCGCGCGTCGTGTTGACGGAACAGGTCGTCGAGCTGCTTCCTGGACATGCGAAGTATCGCTTCGAAGAAACGCAACAAGGACCGGCTGGGCCGAGTGCTTCCCGGCTTTCAGCAAGCGCCTGAAGCGGGTGCTCACAGCGCTCGAGTCACAGGGCTTCAACCCGCGCATACAGGATGCCTGGCGATCGAAGGCAGATCAGCTCGTCCGCGTACAACGCGGGGACCAGCCATTTGAAGTTCGGCTACCACAGTGTGACGGGGGCGGGAGGAAAGAAGGAAGCCCTGGCGGCCGACGTGCTGGACGACACAAGGCCGCTCGGGCCTACGACGCGGTATAAGCTCGCGCTCGCGCTGGCGGCGCGGGCCCAAGGGCTGGAAACGGGCATCCTGTTCGACCTGCGGCCCGCGCTGGTCGCGGGCGTGGAGGCTGCCCTGGCCGCTAAGAACCTCAATGCCAACGTGAAGACGGGGTGGGATCCCACCCACGTCCAGGTAACCAGCCCGACTGTGGCCGCGGCTCGCGCGGGCGCCCGGCCCACCTTGTCAAGCCCGCCCAATCCGCCCCCGGTGCCGCGAAGTTTCACACCGTGCAGCCGGGCGACAGCTTGAGCAAGATTGCCAAGATCCATGGCATCATGCTCGCTCTGATTCTGAAGCTCAACCCCCAGAAAAGAGCGAACCCGAACCTGGTCCGGGTAGGCGAAAGAATACGGGTCAGGTAGCCATCGCCTTCGCGATGGAGACCTAGGGTCCCTGCCGAGTCCCGGACCTCAACGTCGTGAGAGGACGATGTTCGTGTTCATGGGCATCGAGGACACCTCAGGTCCCGCGATGACCGTGAAGCTGGACGAGTCGCACGAGCAGGCCCTGGCCGTTCCCGGGGCTGAGCCGACCGGCTACGGGCTCGGTCGGTCCGGCTGGGTCACCGTCCCATTCCGTGACACGACCCCGCCTCTTTACGTCCTGAAGGACTGGATCGAGGAGAGGTATCGCTGGTCGCCCCGAAGCAGCTGGTCTCCGACTCGACTCGCGTCCCAGTCGGCGATGACCTGGCGTTCGGGAATTCCAATGCCTCGCGTCATGGGTCAGCGCGACAACCGGAACACCACCAGGGCGCCGAGTCGCTCCCGGCGCAGGGCCAATCCCGTGACTCCGCGGGTCACCACCGAGCGCCAGAATTGCCCGGCCGGCAAGTTGTCATGGTATATGACCGTCCTCACCCCCAAGTCCCGTAGCAGCATCACGCCCTCGCTGTCCGGGAACTTGATCAGGCGACCGTAGATATTCGCGAGGGGGGGCGGGATGTATCCGCTGTAGCCGTTGACGATCGCGGGGAACCCGTCGGTAGACCAGAACATGTACAACGGCGTCCACTCGACCGGCAGGTGAAGCTGGGGGGCGGGAAGGCTGGCCAGGGCAGGTGGCTCCGGAGGCGGCACCGACGTGGGGATCATGCCGGCTCCCTCCACCAGGACGGCAGCCAGAAGCACCACGGCAATCGAACTTTGCGACAAGACCCGGAACGGCCTAGCGTGCCCGAGGCCTTCGAGGGCCCGATCGGCGCCTGACGCGGCGAGGAGGGCCAGACCCAGGGTCGTGAGGGTCATCACCCGGGAGGGGACCCGAATTCCTCCCCAGCCGGGAACGTGATCATGGAGGAACGCGTAGCCGAGCTTGCCCGAGGCCAGACGGTACCCCAGTGCCAGCACGATCGTCACAACCACCCCGCATGCCAGGCCGAGGCGTCTTCGACGGGGCCACCGGCCACCGACCAGGCCGACGGCCGCCAGTGCGGGTGCAGCCAGACCGGGGAAGAGCGTCTGCTCCTCGGGCCAGGGGAGCCCACGCCGAGCAGGCTCTGTCACCCGTCCCCACACGAGATTCGTTTCCGAGGCCGCCAGCAGACCTCGCTTGGGTGCGGAGAAGAACTCGACTTCGGACGGGGAACGGTGAAACCCAGGGTACGCTCGGACGGCTTGGAAGTACGGGATCGACAACAGCGCAGAGCACGAGGCGAAGAGCAGCAGTCCGGCTGCGTTTGCGACCACCACACGGTGGTCGAGAGCTGAGCGTCCGTGCAACCCCCACCACAGGGCGGCTATCAGCGCGACCGTGGCGACGAGGTACATCAACTGGAGTCCCAGCACGAACCCCAGAGTCACCTGCCATGCCGCTACCACCCATCCGGCCAGCATCATCCCGGCCCTCTTCCTCTGGTGCCCTCGGATCAAGAGGAACAGCGACAACGGTATGCCGCCGCTGGAAAGAACATTCAAGTGGTTCACCTGCGAGAGCCGCCAGGGAGCGTAGGCGAAGGCCGCTCCGGCGATCGCACCCCCGACCCAGCTCGCGCCGAACTGCCGCGCCAGGAGGTAGGCGCCGGCGAAGGCCAGGGTGGCGGCCACCAGGAAGAGCACGTTGTACCTGATCAGGGCGGCGCCGGGGCCAGAGCCGAGAAGTCCCGCGGGCGCGTAGCCGAGAAGGGCGTCGGAGAATGCAAGGCTGTTCCCGAGGGGCCAGAACGCATTGGTGTCGAAGAGGTGCAGAGGCTGGTGGAGCAAGGCATGGCCACCCCAGGCGACCTCCCACGCCTGGAGCATCGGATCCGCCAGGTTCCCGGGGACCGCCCGGCCGAACTTGGGGATCAGCGGCCAATGCATCACCAGAGCCAGAGCGATCGCTGCACCGATGACGCTCGGGATCTCTCTGGCCGGGAAACTTGGACTGCGCGGCCGACCCCTGTCTCCCTGGAGCGCGGAGCTTGGCGCTTGGCTTCCGGTGGTCATACTCCCAGCCTTCCATGACAACCAGCCATCATGGCAAGCTGCACCCACCGTTTTCCAGCCCAAAGGAGAAGGGCGACGTCATCTCGTGCAGGCAAGCCGCTCAAGGTGGGGATCCAGCTCCCCGAGGTCGAGCGAGAGGTCCGCTGGCCTGAGCTGCGTGACATGGGCTGACGTGGCGACCCGATACGAGCGACCGCGACGCAGGGCGATGGTGCTTCAACCACCCGACATCGCTCCCTGACGCCCAACAGCAGTAGGTGCCGCTCGAGCCTCGGCGGCTGGTCTTGACTCCTGGCTGGCGCGAAGGGGCGGGTTCGGGTCCGAAGCGACCGAGGGTACTGAAGCGCACTCAGGTCAACAGCCCGAGCGAACGTGGAGTGTCCAGGCCCTGGAACGAGGGGTCACGTAACCGCGTAGGAGGCCCGGTGCGGTTTGTTCGACCACCGTAGACGCCACCGATGTGTTTTTCCTGCTCCTTGGGAGTAGTGCAATTGGACAGAAGTCGAAAAGATCTCCACAGGTAAACGGGCATGTCTTCGCTCTCACTGCCCGGCACGCCAAGCTCCGGCGTGACGGCTACCGAACCGGCAGTGGCCAATGATCGGCTGGAATTCCCTTCCCGGGAAGGCTAGGGACATAGCCGTACGAGCTTAGGCAACCCGAGAGCGGTATGTCTCCGGCGCCCGTGAGGAGGGCGGTTCCTGATCGCTTGCCCTGATCGGAAGGGAAGCTCCCCGTCGACCAGACGCTGGAGGCACACAGTGTCGAGCGCCAGACCCTACCTGCTCGAACTTGACTTCGGGTGTTCGAACCGATAGACGGGTACTTCGGCTGTGATGAGCAATCGACGGCGACCCTTCATTCTCCGAGCCGCCCCCGCCATCGGGGCGATCCTGCTGTGGTCCTTGGTTGCTGCGTTGCAGGCTTTGGCGGCATCCGAGGGTGGGTCTGCCTCGAGACGGGAGCCGCTCGAGCCCGTTCTGCGTGGCATCGAGGCCGCCGCCCACGAACGGGAGGCTCTTCAGCAGCAGGTGATAGACCTCTTCTACCAGCTCGACCAGGCCAGCTGGGTCATCGAGGGCGTACGAGAGGACATAGCATCCACCCGCGGCCGCATCGCGGAGCTATCCCGACAGATCGATGCGCAGCAACGCATGCTGAACCGACAAGCGGCGGTCGCCTACATGAGTCCGCCTTCTGTGCAGATCGACGCGCTGCTCGGTACGAGATCACTTACGTACTTCCAGGACGCCTACGAGTTTCTCGCCGCTGTCTCTCGGAGGGACCAGGATGTGATCCTCTCGCTCTCGAACCGAAAGACTGAGTTCGACCTGCATCAGGCCCGGCTCGAGGGGCTGCAGACGAAGCTACACACAAAGCGTGACCGGCTGGAGGTGACCGCCGCGGAGCTTGTCGATAAGCTCGAGCAGCAGCGGGCTCTCCTCCGACAACTGGCCGGGGAGGGGACCCAGGCCAAGCCCTTGCTTCGCAACCCGCGACCCTCCGAACCGCCTTCGCCATCGTCTCCGGGACCACCTCCAGGGCCGGAGGAGGTGAGGAATCTGATCCGCCAGCACTTCGCTCCCCTCGGGGCGCGAACCGTGGGGGTCGCCCTCTGTGTGGCCGAGGCGGAATCCGACCTCGATCCAATGGCCGTGAACCCGGTCACTGGAGCGTCCGGTGTGTTCCAGTTCATGCCCTCCACCTGGGCGAGCCTTTCCGAGATGGCCGGTTGGGACGGCGCTTCCGTGTTCGACGCCCGGGCGAACGCAGCCGTCGCGGCCTGGACGGTCGCACATTACGGGTGGCATGCCTGGGCGTCGGTCGCCGCGGGGTGCGGTGCCTGACCGGGCCAGGTGGCGTCTCCTAATGATCCCCACCCCCATCTCGCTCGTATCTCCTTGGGTGAACCCTCAAGGAGAGTGGGAATGATCATGAATCACGGGTAGCTCGAGAAGGGAGGACATCATGGGACGTCGGGCCGTGGCACCCATAGCGGGCCTTGCGATGGTAATCGGGCTGATCCTGGCGAACCCGGCAGTGGCCCAGGGGCGCCCTCTTTCGACCACGCTCACGGGGGCGGCGGAGGCTCCGGGCCCCGGTGACCCGGATGCCTCAGGGTTCGCCTCCATAGCTGATCAAGGCGATCAGGCAAGACCCCGCCGCCTATTACGTGAACATCCACAGCACCGTGTTCCCTGCGGGAGCCATTCGCGGTCAACTGGGCAAGTAGCCTGGAGCAGAGCCCGAGCCGGCGGGAGCCCGCTCCGCGCGGGTGTGGGGCGGAACCCACTTCCGTCACTCCACCGATGACGGGGCCAAGATCGGGTCGGAAGGTAGCGATCTCGATGACCGAGCGGTTCTCCTGGATGTTCACCGCCGCCCTCGCCACCTAAATTACGAACATCGGAGGCATCACCAGGCGTCTGGAACAGACGGAGTTGATGTACACGCGGGTTCTCCGAGCACCAGGGGGACCAATGACCGAGCGGATAGGAAACCGAAACCCGACGCATCGGCTGGCGATCATCCGCCACCCCCAAGATGTCACCCGCAAGCTCTCGGCCCTACTTGTCTATCCGCTTGGTGAGCCGGAGGCGGAGCTTCCTCGGCGGGATCCGGCTATTTGAGCTGGTGCATCATTGATTCCGTGGAGCTTGTATGGGCTTCAGATCTCTGAGGAGGGCGCAGAGCATTGGCCAGGCCGAGACCCGACGCCAGGCGAAGCGTCGGTTCCACCACGTCCCGGAGATAGACAGCGTCGAGGCTCCAGCAAGGTCACCGGAGCGGTGCAGAGCAATTATCTGCCCACGACCAAGCTGTACCGGTACTGGGAGGAGAACAGTCCACGGATCGGCGTCAAGCACGCCGAGGCCTTCAGGCATCTCGACCTCAACTGGCGCACTGGCGCACTTGCGGGACGTCAGCACCTGGACGGAGAATTCAGGCAACATCGGCTCACTCACGAGAGGAGTTCCTCGTGGCGCACCCGAACGAAGACCTCATCCGCGCCGGCCTCGATGCATTCGGGAAGGGAGATCTCGACGCAGTGCGCGGCTTCTTCGCCGACGACATCGCCTGGCATTCGCCCGGACGAAACCCGCTGGCGGGGGACTACAAGGGCATCGACCAGGTCATGGGTCTCTTCGCCCGTCTGTTCGAGCTGACCGGGGGGACGTTCCGTCTCGAAGTGCACGACGTCCTGGCGAACGACGAGCATGGCGTCGTCCTGGCCACGGCGAAGGCCGAGAAGGGCGGGAAGACCCTCAGCGACAACGGCGTGCAGGTGTTCCACCTTCGGGACGGGAAGGTCACGGAGTCCTGGCTCCACCCGAGCGACCAGTACGAGGCCGACGAGTTCTTCTCATAGCCCCGGTCACGACGAGGGCTTGCGGCCTGAAGGGTGCAGTTATTAAGACACAGCCCCTGTCCTAGGCTGTGCAGGATCTGACTCCGACCCGGGGTCGGTCGGAGAACACTACGGAGGTCGGTACTGGCCGGCCCCACATCGGGCAGGTCGACGTCGTGGCGTCGAAGTAGCCTAGCTGCGCTCCATCGCCGAGGGAGCGCAGCGCACGTCCAGCATCACCCGGAACAGCATTCGGATGAGAAGGAAACCCCACGTCAAGGAGGGTTCTCAAAGCTCACCCCTACCGCCTTGTTCAACTCAGAAGTCCTGGGTCTCACAGGCCACTGCTCTTCCGAGGTCTTGACTCCGGAGTGTTCCGGTGGCGTCGGTGCACCAGAGCTGATTCCCCGGAATGTCCTCGTTCGACGCATTCACGGACAGAATGCAGCGCGCGGCCTTGTGACAATCGCGAGCGGCGAAGGACACCGCCGAGCCGTCTCGTCTGAGCGTGACCTCGATGTGGATGCGGGCCTGAGTCGATGAGCAGCGAACCTCCCCGAGGGGGATGATGATCCCGAAGTAGTCGGTGGGAGGAGAAGCGAGGAGCTGGCAATCGCTACTGGTCCCAGGAACCTGGGCCTGGGGATGCTGCGAACGCTCCAGTGGATGGGACCAACATCGCCAGAAGCAAAGCCTGAGCGACGAGCATGGCGAGCCGGAGCAGGCTCAGCCGATAACGCACCCTCATCATCGAGCCCCCACCTCCTGGACCGACGGGCGGAATTGCCACACGACTCTCGGTACACCTTGAAGTACGGACGAAGCCAGCACCTGGATTCACGGAAAGGCCAGCTCGGCGGGCATTCGTGTCGGTGCACCCGACTGGACAGAAGTCGACCGCCTGCTCGAGTCGCTCGGTGACGAGGTCGAGCCGGTGGATGCCGAGGGCCGGCGCGCCTGGTTGCTCGCGGGGGACGCCCACCTGCTTCGCTCACTCGACCCGGCACGCTGCGTTCGGCTGTTACCGAACTTCGACCTCTATACGCTCCACTACCGGGCATGGGAAGCGTTCGTGCCGCCTGGCACGCTCGACCTAGTTTTCCGCACCGCCGGGCTGGATCTCGCCGGTCGTCCTCTATGACGGAGCGGTCGCGGGCTTCTGGGAGCAGAAGAAGCGTGCACGTCGGACCGAGTTGCGCGTGCGGCTCTTCGTTCGCGAGACGAAGCGGCTCCGCGGCGGGATGGAGCGCGAGGCGCGCCGGCTCGGCGAGTTCCTTGGTACGGCGGTAGAACCCATGCCCTGAGTGGAGCGGCGGCTCGAAGGCCGTCTCTCCTGGTGACCTCGGTTCATCCGCTGGAAACCTCCGGCTGAACTACGCTCGTCCTCAAGCATGCGCGAGCTTTTTCTCGCGTGAGCCCAAGCACGTTTGGTTGAACGAACTCGTCAGATTCGATCAGACGGATCTTCATGGGGTGCGGCTCAGCACCTCAGCCTCGCTGATGCACTCGAGGTACAGCACGTGGGCGTCCTGCCCGGCGCACAGAGGACGCACATGCCACCCGCCCTCGCCGTAGGGAATCCGGCCCTTCATCGCTCTCCGGACACGTCCACGGTCAACCGCTGATGTCGTCGTGCTCCTCAGTCCCGCCGGTCCCGGTCGACGAGGTGAGACGTCGGCGTCGGCGCGCACCACCTCGAAGTTATCCCACCGTTGGAGGTTAGAGGTTACGGGGCGCATGACTCACCCGAGTACGCGTCGGCGAAAGCCGGACTCATCCGGCTGAACAGTCATCCTCGCTCCCCTGGCCGAGACCACGGCGCTCCGATCGCAAGGGGTTGTGCCACAGGACCGAGCTGATCCCCGAGGAGTTCATCGACCCGAGCGACGCCAGAAGACGGCGGTCTGTGATCCGCGGTTGGCCGAGGCTTGCGCCAGCCTCTCGCGCTCCACTTGCGCGCGGGCCCTTTTCGGTCATTGAGTGCCCTCGTCGAGAGCCAGGTTCAGTAGGAGCGCCTCAACGTAGAACAGGTATGCCGCGTCCAGGTAGTGCGCAAGTAGCGCGCCAACGTAGCCCGGCCCACCCCAAGCGTTGACGGTGAAGTTGGGATCAAGGCCTCCGATGATCTGCATGCCTGCCCGAAGGAAGTTGAACATCAGAAGGATCGACAAGACGCCAGCGAGGAGCGCCCGTGCAATCCGTGTCGGCGATGCCCCCGATTCCAGCGGCATCGTCCGCTTGAAACGATCGAGGCCCGACCGAGAGAAGGGCGCCACCCATATCGAGTACGGGGCCTGGTTGGCCAACCGAAGCCTTGGGAGCCCGATGACGACTCCGACCGCGATAAGCGCCAAAACGACATGGACGGCGACGGCATTGGATCCGGGAACGTGTGTATCTGCGACGGATGAACGTTGCAGGTAGCTGATGGCGCCAAGGATGGCGCCGATCACGAACAGCAAGACACATCCGAGAATCGTGGTCACGGACAAATGTTGCATCGTTTGCAAGTCGGTCTTAGTCCGCCAAAACCCCGTCGGGATGTCGCACGCATCCTAGGTCCCAACCGCCAGGCATCTTCTCCTCGGGTGTAGGTGTCGACGTACCGGTTGTGCAGTTCGGACGAGGAAGAGCTCCGAGCGGAGACGACGGCCACGTCGCCGTCGATGTGGATGACCACCTGGTCGATCTCGATGGATGGAAGCGGATTGTTCCGCAGGTTCTCGATGTATCGCTCCTCGGTCCACACCTCCCCGTGGCTCCATCCAGGTACGAGAAAGATGGCGAAAGGTTCGGCTGGCAGGAGCTCCCAGGAACCGCCGCGGAAGGCCTCGATGAACCACAGGTCCAGCTCCGTCAGGGTAGCGATGTCGTCCACGATGGTCCTCCCGTCGGCGTCGGAACCTGGCGCCCTCGACGGCAAGACCGATCACGACCTCGGAGCGCGGCTGTTCGTCTCGGCCCGGCATCTCCGCCGGCTGTTCCTCCAGCATCTGGGCGTGACGCCAGATCAGCTCGCCCGTTCGAGCCGGACCTATTTCGCGCGCCGGTTGCTAGACGACACCGACCTCACGATCGAGGAGATCACGTTCGCAGCGGGCTTCGGGAGCGTTCGACAGTTGAACCGAAGCACGGCGTCCTCGGAACGAGCGATCCGCTTGGCCATGAGTGGGCGGGAGGCTCGGCCGAGCGATGAACGCACGGGCAATCAGATGTTAGGGAGATGGTGGTGATGGCTACGGTCCAGCACTGCGGTTGAACGGGCGCTCGTGAGGTGAAAGGATGTCTCGAGACATGTGGGCACGATGTCCCCAGACATCACACCGTGCCAAGCATCAGCCGGAGCCACCGTCAAGGATCAGCCGAACACACCGTCAAGGATCAGCCGAATCTGTGTCAAAGATCAGGTGACGCCGGAACGTCAAGCATCACCCGAAGCACGGACACCAATCCGTGCCCCCGGGGGGAGTCAGACCAGACCTCCGCAGAATGGTGCCGCTCCGACAGCGGATTCGCCTGCCGTTTAACCGAGCCGCTGCCGCCTCGCACCGGCGGCGGTCAAGATCCGTGGCCACGTATCCGCCAGTGCCTCTTCCACCGCACGACCACTTGTCCAGAGCTCGGCGGTCTGACCATGCTGGAGGAGTTCGACGATGATGCCAGCTGTCTCCGGCTCGTGATCAAGGTTGTGTTGGAGCACTGGCGCGTCTCGGCCCCTCTTGGTCGCCACGCCAAGCAGGAAAAAGACATTAGCGCACACGACCCACTCGTCCTCAGCGGGGCCGACCGATCGGAGTGCCTTTGAGGCCTCGACGCTCGGATCCTCGGCCTGCGCGGCGATCGTCCACGGGTCGGGGGCGATGTGCCGCAGCTCACCGACGCCTGTGAATGCGGCCGCCGCGGAGCACATCGAGCATGGCTCCTGGGTGCTCCAGAGGATGCAGTCGCCCAGCTCGGCCTCGGTGCGCACCGCCGCAAGAACGTTCATCTCGGCGTGGGCGAGCGGCGTGCCCTGGAGGACGTCGCTACCGCCCGGAGGGTCATACGCGCGATTGCGACCCTCGGCGACGATCACGCCGTTCGACTCCGTGAGAACCGCACCCACTGCCAGCCCACCGGCGGCAAGCGACATGTAGGCGAGCTCGAGGCTCCGGCGTGGGGCCGCATGCAGGGAACTCCAGGCGTCATCGAAATTGGCCCTCACGCTGGCACGTTACGACATGGTCCATTGGAGCGGCGGAGGCCCAAGAGATAATGACGCCGCCGCAGCTCCTGGAGGGCCCACGTCTACCTGGGCGAGCCCACCCTGCACGAAGCCGTAACGGGCTTCCTCTCCACCGCCCTGTTCGGCCCCGAGCGCCAGACGTACTGGCGGCACCGGCTTCGGGAGGCGAAGGAGCACCATCAGACTCCTCCGGTCGCCGAGGGGCTGCGGGAAGTTAGAGCCGAGATCACGGAGTTGGAACGCCGCATCGAGCGACAGGTGGCCAATCTCGAAGCGGAGGACACTAGCGCTGGACTCCGGCGGAGGATCGCGGATCGGATCGCCGAACTCGAACGGGCGGTTGAGGAGCGCCGCCTGCGGGCGGCGTCCCTCGCCAGAGAGGAAGCCGAGGCCCCGCCTACTCCCGCGGACCTAGGCAGGGCGCTGGGCCGGCTGCCGGTTCTCGCCGACCGGCTGCCCGATCTACCGCAGCCCGAGCTTCGGGGCCTTGTCGACAGCCTGCATCTGCAGATCGCCTTCCAGCCCGCCGAGCACGCGGTCAACGTGGAAGTAACGCTCGCCGCCGATGAACCACCAGACCCCGACAACAGAGTTTCGGAGGTCTGGTCCGTGCCCCGGGGGAAGTCGGACCAGACCTCCGACGCCTGGTTTCGGCTTCGGCAGCGGCTGGGGCTGAAGCGTTCAAACTGACCCGGCCTGCGGAACCCAAGAGGAGGAGATCCGCCCGCTTCAGAGGATCCGTGACCGGTCGAAGGAAGCGGCGCCAGCCGGGGTGAGAAGCAGCTCGAGGCCGTCGAGGATCAGATCGAGCCCGAACTCGAACTGGTTGCCGTAGTCGGGAGCCAGGCTGGAGGACGTGCTCGGTCGTCAGCTCAGCGAGGTACGCGTACTCTTCCGAGGGATCTGCGCCAGGATCGTCTCCGCGACATCCTCGACCGTATCGGGGTCGAACGGTAGGACGGCTTCCTCGAGAGCGAAGCCAGAGATGTAGCTGTCGGGCAACGAGTAGGCGTGCGCTGCCATCTCAACCGAGAACCCGGCTCGGCGGAGCGTGCCAATCACCGCGTCGTGATGCCGGGGAGTGTGGCGGGTCCGGGGTTGTCCTCCCAGGCGTAGGTGGTCTACATGGGGAACGAGGCATCGACGGTCGCTATCAACAACCGTTGTCCCGGCGCCCACGCCTTGATCTCGTAGACGTAGGCGAGGCGGCGGCGCGCGCCAGCAACAGGTCGCGTTCCCGGGCGTTCGCTGTGAGCGAGGCAGCGCGCTCGAACTCCCGGCGGGCCTCCTCGTGCCGGCCGAGTTTGGCGAGCAGGTCGCCGCGGACGCTCGGCAGGAGGTGATAGCCGTCGAGCGACCCCTCCGAGACCAGCTCGTCCACCAGCTCGAGCCCCGCCTCGGGACCGAACGCCATCCCCACCGCCACAGCCCGGTTCAACTCGACCACCGGCGTGGGCATGACCTGCGCCAGCGCGTCGTACAGCGCCACGATCTGTTCCCAGTCGGTCTCCTCGGCGGTCCGGGCGCGCGCGTGGCAGGCGGCGATCGCCGCTTGCAAGGGATAGGGGCCCAGCGTGCCGCCGACCCTTTCGGCCCGCTCCAGTGCGGCGAGACCCCGGCCGATCAGAAGATGGTCCCACTTGGCCCGGTCCTGGTCCAACAGCAGGACGGGCTTCCCGGAAGGATCGGTGCGCGCCCTCAGCCGCGACGCCTGGATCTCCATGAGCGCGACCAGGCCATGGACCTCCGGCTCGTCGGGCGCCAGCCCGGCCAGGACGCGACCGAGCCGCAGCGCCTCCTCGCACAGCGCGGGCCGGACCCATTCTTCGCCGCCGGTTGCGGAGTAGCCCTCGTTGAAGATCAGGTAGATGACCTCGAGGACCGACGAGAGACGAGCGGCGCGATCGACCCCGGTCGGGACTTCGAACGGGACCCGCGCCTCGGCCAGCGTTCGCTTGGCCCGGACGATCCGCTGAGCCACGGTCGATTCGGGAGCCAGGAACGCCCGGGCGATCTCCCCGGTGGTCAGGCCCCCCAACAGTCGAAGGGTGAGCGCCACCCGGGCCTCTTTCGACAGAACAGGGTGGCAGCACACGAACAACAGCCGTAGGAGGTCGTCGCCGATGTCGTCGATTCGTCCCTCGAAGTCCGGCTCGAACACCTGTCCCGCCACTTCGAGCTCACGGCCCAACTGCTCGTGCTTGCGTTCGGCTATCGCCGTCCGCCGAAAGTGGTCGATGGCCCGGCGCTTCCCGATGGCCATGAGCCACGCAGCCGGGTTGTCCGGGACGCCTGACTCCGGCCACTGCTCGAGGGCAGCCACGAGCGCGTCCTGGGCGAGGTCCTCGGCAACACCGATGTCGCGTACCATCCGCGCGAGGCCTGCGATCAACTTGGGGGATTCGATCCTCCAGACCGCGTCGATGGCACGCCGAGCGCCGTTAGCCGTCACGGCCGCCGATCCCACTCGTTCGCTGATCGACGGCCGGACGACATACCAGGCAGGCTACCGGCTCGCGGTGTCGGCCACCTGCTTCCGGAGCCGCTCGTTCTTCTCCCTGAGCTCGGGCGTGAGGTTCTCGCCGAAGTCCTCGAACTCGTACACGGGCCGGATCTCCACCTCGGTTCCCTCGAATGGGGCCCGCTTCAGCCATTCGATGGCCTCGTCCAGCGACCGAACCTGCCACAGCCAGAACCCGGCCACCAGCTCCTTCGACTCGGTGAACGGCCCGTCGATCACGGTGCGCTTGCCGTCCTCGAACCGGACGCGGACGCCCTTCGAGCTGGGGTGAAGTCCCTCGCCCGCCAGCATCACGCCTGCCTTCACCAGCTCCTCGTTGAATTTGGTCATCTCGGAGAGGATCTTCTCGTCGGGCAGGACGCCCGCCTCGGAGTCCTCGTTGGCCTTCACCAGCACCAACACTCGCATCGCTTGCCTCCTTCCGGCTACAGGGTCCGGAGCCGAAGATCCGAACCCGGGCTCTTCTCTCTGCCTACACGTCGAAGGAGCTTTGGCCAAATCGACACGGCACCCGAATACGCCATGGTGGGCTGGTTGATGAGCAAGAACGAGTAGATGAGGTGCTCGGTCTAAAACTTCAACGACATGTCGCAATTCGACTCACGTGCTCCTAACTGGACAGAAGTCGAAAAAATGTCCGCAGGTAGAGGGGCATGGCTTCAATCTCACGCGCGGCACGCCAAGCTCCGACGTGACGGGTACCGAAGAGGCAGTTGCCGATGATGGGTTCGATTCCCCTCGGCGGAGGCCAACGGGAAGGTCTTACAACCTCGATGACCTGGGGAAATACTCGATGACCTGGGGAAAGCTCGCCCGACTGTGCGAATTGGCTGCCACCACGGCTTGCCAGTACACGGTCCCAACCTTCGGCGGGTCGAGCTGCGCTAGCGCCCCACTTCCCGGTGGGCTTTGCGGGGGCTTCTGCGGCCTGCGCAGGAAGAGGGACCGATCAGGCCATTGATCGCGGGCGCCTATCTTACGTCAACGGAGCCGCCGCCTCGCACCGGCGGCGGTCACGATCCGAGGCCAGATATCCGCTAGTGCCTCGTCCGCGGCGTGACCGCTGGTCCAGATCTCGCACTCTGACCGTGCTGGAGGAGATCGACGACGATGCCGGCGGTCTCCGGCTCGTGTTCCAGGTTGTGCACCAGCACCGGCGTGTCGGCGCCCCTCTTGGTCGCCGCGCTCAGCAGGAAGAAAGACGTTGGAGGACACGAGCCACTCGTCCTCGGCGGGGCCGACCGACCGGAGCAACTTTGAGGCCTCGACGCCCGGATCCTCTGCTTGCGCGACGATCGCCCACGGGTCGGGAGCGATGTGCGGCAATTCGCCGACGCCTACGAATGCGGCCGCCGCGGAGCACATCGAACACGGCTCCTGGGTGCTCCAGAGAATGCAGTCGCCCCACTCGCCGTCGGTATGAACCGCCTCAAGCACGTTCATCTCGGCATGGGCGAGCGGCGTGCCTTGGAGAACGTCGCCACCGCCTGGAGGGTCGTACGCGCGATGGGGCCTTCGGCGACGATCACTCCGTTCGACTCCGTGAGAACTGAGCCCACGGCCAGCCGCCGGCGACAAGCGACGTGTACGCGAGGTGGAGGCACCGGCATGCGGCCCGCAGGCAGCGAAGTCCAAGCTTCGTCGAAATTGGCGCTCACGCTCACGGCTTCCACGTGGAGGGTTCGCCGATCTCTCCACTTGCCACCGAAATCACGCTCGACTCGAAGACGGGTCGGGACAGCTCGAAGCAATGACCCCCCCTGGCTAGCGGATCTCGACGGGTGTGCCGAGCGGGAGGATCTTCACCAGGGCCTCGATCTGCCGGTTACGCATCCGGATGCAACCGTGGCTGATCCGCTTGCCCACCGAGGAAGGGTCGTTCGTTCCGTGGATGCCGATGATCCCGCCCCAGGTCCAGTTCTTGATCACTGGGGAGTAGCCGGACAGTCCGTAGGCGAAGGAGCCGTAGATGCTGTTCGGGTTGACCGGCTTGATCAAGGAGGCCAGGTAGAACTTGCCGACGGGTGTGGGCGTGTACTTGGTCCCGAGCCCGATCCGGTAGGTCTTGACCTTTCGACAGCCCTCCCACAGCGTGAGCGAGAGCGCCTTGCGGTTCACCACGATGCGGTAGGGGGTCTGGCTGAGCCGGAGCGAATCGGCGCGGATGTAGCCCCTCGTCCCGTTGGGCCGGATGGGGAGTAGCGCCTTGAGCCATTCTCCGTTCTCCGGGCCTTGGAGGCGCTGCTCCAAGAGGAACACCTGCGGACCACGCTGTTTGGTCCGCCGGCCGAACGTAGCGATCACCTCGGCGTCGGAATCCGGTTCGGTCCGAGCTACCACTCTGTCTGCCGCGGCCGTTCCGATCTGAGCATTGGGCCGGTTGCAGCTGGGCGCTGAGGGAAGATCAGAAGCAGTGACCGCTCCACCTCCAGCGGGCGGGCCCGCCGGCACCCTGCCCGAGGCGTTACCGTTGGGATCCTCGCCGAGTGAACGGATTCCGGCGAGGACCCCAACGGTCACCACTGGAAGGATCAGCGCCGGGGCGATTCTTCTGAGCACTGTCCCCCCTCAAGTGGCTTGTTTAACCGGTGAAGGCGGGCTGGCCGGGAACGGCCTCGGCAGCGCCCGCCTTCGGAGCGGCACCGCCGCCACCAGGGCCGCCGCCGCCGCCACCACCACCGCCACCACCGGCGCCACCGACGTCGTAGCAGAAGGAGATGTGGCTTAGGCCGTAAGGCTCGCCGGTCTTGGGATTCGTCGGCGCACTCAACCCGCTGGCGACTGTAGCCTCGTCGTACGAGTAGACATTTGCGTTGGGCCCGCCCTTCACGATGACGGCGTCAACGGCCTCCTGGCTGCTTTCAGTTACGTTCCAGTCGAAGAACTTGCCAGTGACGTCGACGAAGACCTCCAGTGTCCCGTCGCCGTAGGTGCCCGTCGCCGGCGGCTCCACCTTCAACTCGATGGGGATGCCGAGGTCCGCGCAGTTCGGATTTCCCTCGACTACCTCTTGTGCGCCCGCGTACCCGTACGTCAGCCACAGGGCGGCCACCGCGCTGAGCGCCACACCGGCGAGAGT
>WNFU01004376.1_pt1 | contig 18107 bp, 15 predicted proteins | sample 5400121 | NCBI WGS metagenome assembly WNFU01 (sample SAMN13153360, study PRJNA577476) | soil metagenome | isolation source: 100 cm soil or saprolite under grassland replicate 1 | place: USA:California | collected 2016-06-15 | reverse complement strand
CGTCTCCGGCGGCCAGGGTCAGGTGTCAGACACGGAGACTGGTCCGAAGGAGTCGGTCTGGAAGGAACAGATCGAGCGCGCCGCCGAAGAGATCAAGCGCGCGGCTGAGCCGGCTCCGGTCGAAGTCGAGACCCAGACTGCTGAGGCCCCCGCCTCTATGGGACCTGTCCAGGTGCCTGAACCGACTGCTCCAAAGGAATCGGTCTGGAAGCAGGAGATCAAGCGCGAGCCCAAGCCTGAGGAGGCGCATCTCCAGGCCGTTACGCAAACGCCGGGGGCTGCCGCCCCCGACACGCCCGTCACGTCCGGACACGGCGAGGGGTCAGACCCCGAGACGGCTCCCGAACAGACGGCGTGGAAGAAGGAGGTCAGCTTCTCTCGCAAGCCGAGTCCCGAGCAGCAAGCCGGAGAGGTCGAGACCGGTTCGGTGGACCAGGTTGCGCCCGAGCCCGTCGTAGAGCCCGAGTCCGTGGTTACAGAGCCCACTGCCGAGGAGCCCGTCGTCGAAGTGCCCGCGGCCCGAGCGATCGTCGTCCCGGAGGACCCCGACGCCTCCAGGCGCGCGTCTCTCCTCGAATCTTGGAGCGCGGCCCCGAAGGCCCCGCCCGTTCACGTCGACGCGGCGCCGCCGGTGAGCGCCCCCGACGCGCCGACTGCCGGGATCTCCTCGTCGGAGTCCAGCCCTGCGCCGGCAGTCGTGCATCCGCCCGTACCTGCCGCCGAGCTGCCGCCGCTGAAGGCGGAGAAGGTCCCGTTCTGGAAGAAAGACATCGCCTTCGGCGGCAAGAAGAAGGAGCCCAGGCAGTCAAAGGAACCGAAGCAGAAGAAAGAGCGCCAAACGAAGCAGCCGAAAGCACAGAAGACGAAGGCGCTGAAGGTTAAGGCCGACAAGGGCAGCAAGGGCTCAAAGCGCCTCGTCGGCCTGAAGATCGGTGCATCACAGCTCGCAGCTGCGCGCGTTGCCAACAACGGCAGCGCCGAGCTCCTGCAGGTTGCGCGCGAGCCGCTCAACCCCGGCATCGTTGTCGGTGGAGAGCTCCGCGATCCGGATGCGCTCTCCGCAGCGCTGAAGGACTTCTTCGCCAAGCACAAGTTGCCGAAGCGCGGCGTCCGGCTCGGGATCGCCAACAACCGCATCGGCGTCCGTACCTTCGAGATCGCCGGCATCGAAGATCAGAAGCAGCTGGCGAATGCGATTCGATTCCGCGCGCAGGAAGTGCTGCCGATCCCGATCGACGAGGCAGTCCTCGATTACCAAATCCTCGACGAAGGGGTCAATGCGGAAGGTCAGCCGACGCGCCGCGTCCTCTTGGTCGTCGCCTACCGGGAGTTGATCGACCGCTACGTGGACGCCTGCAAGAAGGCCGGCGTCGTCCTCTCCGGCATCGATCTCGAGTCATTCGCACTTCTTCGCGCGCTTCAGGCGCCCCAGGAAGGCGCGGGCGACGACCCGAGTGCAGCACTGGTCGCCGTCGCGATCGGTCACGAGCGCTCGACCTTCGCCGTGTCGGACGGCCGGGTCTGCGAGTTCACTCGCGTGCTGGAGTGGGGCGGCTCGGCACTAAACATCGCAATCGCGCGCGCTCTCAATGCGGCACCTTCCGAGGTCGAAGGCGTGAAGCACTCCCTCACCCTGACCGACGGGCCGCTTCCGGAGGGCCTGACTGCCGACCAGGCGAAGACCGCGGTGGACGCCGTGCGCAAGGCGATCCAGACATTTGTGCGCGAGCTCGTCTCCTCACTTCAGTACTACCAGAACCAGCCTGGTTCGCTCGGGATCGGCGAGATCGTTCTCTCGGGAGGCACCGCCCACCTGCCCGGGCTCGCTGCCGAGCTCGAAAGGCTCATCGGAGTCCGCGTCCGCGTCGGCGACCCGCTCGCCCGCATGAAGGTTTCGAAGAAGGTCGGCGACCCGGATCAGGTCGGCTCGCTGGCAGTGGCCATCGGCCTCGGGATCGAGGACTGAGATGCGCGCCGTCAACCTTCTCCCAAAGGACCATGGGCATCGGACTGTCAAAAAGGAGAGCCTCCCCGTCCTCGTGGGGGCCTGCTCCGGCGTGCTCGTTGCGGCGGCGCTCGGTGCAATGTTCATGATGGGCAGCGGGAAGATCGCGGCCGAGCAGCACAAGCTGGACGACCTGAATCGCCGCTATCACGCCCTGCCGCCCGCGCCTCCGGGCCCGTCGGCGGTGCAGCAGCTGCTTGCCGGCGAGCAGAGCGCGCGGGTTAGCGCACTCAGCACGGCGCTCGGAAGCCGCGTCGCGTGGGATCGAGTCTTCCGCGAGTTCTCGCTCGTCCTTCCGGACGACGTCTGGCTGACGACCCTGACCGCCAAGTCGCCGATCTCGCCCGCAACGAATGCAGCAACCAGCTCAGGCGGCGCACCGTCGCAGTTCATGGTTGAGGGCCGAACGTATTCGCATGACGGCGTCGCGCGCCTGCTCTCACGCCTTCAGCTCGTACCCGACCTGACAAACGTCCAGTTGCTGAGCTCGACGCTCTCGAAGGTCGGCGGCCAGGACGTCGTCGAATTCTCGATTTCCGCGGACCTTGCCGTGGCAGGGAGCCCGAGCTCGTGAAAGCGCGCAAGCCTCTCCCGCCCGCAGCTCTGATCGGCGTGGTCGTCGGCGCCATCCTCGTGGTCGCCCTCGCCGGCTGGTTCCTCCTGATCCGGCCCCAGGGCGCGAAGGTGACAGACCTCAAACGCCAGGCCACGGACGTCGAGCAAAGGATTCAGGCCTACCATCAGCAGGTCGCCGCGGCGCGATCCGCGCCGAAGATCGAGGTCGCGGACGTCTACAGGCTCGCGAAGGCGATGCCGAGCAAGACCGATATGCCCGACCTCGTGCTCGAGCTCAGCCAGCTGGCCCGCGACACCGGCATCCGTTTCGACTCGATCTCGCCGCAGGCCGCCCTGGCCGTGGGGAGCTACCAGGTGCTGCCGATCACCGTCACCTTCAACGGCAATTTCTACAACCTCTCGGACTTCCTCTACCGTCTCCGTACGCTTGTTACGGTCCACGCGGGGCGGCTCGACGCGACCGGCCGGCTGTTCTCGGTCGACACGCTGACGTTCAACGAGAGCCCGCTGAAGTTTCCGCAGATCCAGGCCACGCTCGTCATCGACGCATTCGTCTATGGCGCCGGCGCCCCGGTCCCTACCGCCGTTCCCACTCCGACAACCACGAGCACGACCACCACCACGACCACGACCGAGAGCGCGCCTAGCGGCGCCTCCGCGACAGGAGCACCGTAATGGCGAAGAAGCACGTCGATCCGCTCAAGGAGAAGCAGAAGAAGCAGAAGATCATCGCCGCAGTCCTCGGCGTTCTGTTCCTCGGCGTACTCGCCTTTCAGGTGCCGCGGGTCATGAAGCAGCTTCATCCGAAGCCGCCGCCCATGCGCGCGGCGTCGACGACCACCTCGACGCCGAGCGGGACGCCCTCGCTTGCAGCGCCGACGCTAGCCGGTGCGGAGCAGCCCGCGGCTAGCTCCAGCGGCAGCGCGGGTTCGCTCGCGTCCTCCGGCGCGCCTGTCGGGCAAGAGGGACAGCTCGCCTCGTTTTCCCTCTTTGCCAGCAAGGATCCGTTTGCGCAGCAGCTCAGTGAGGACGACGTCACGTCGACTGGATCGTCCGGCTCCGGCGGCCCCGGCGGCTCCGGCAGCTCCGGTGGCTCCGGCTCCAGCGGCTCGGGCTCCTCCGGCCCGGCGACCTCCGGCAACGCACCCGCACCCGGCAGCGGCGTCATTTCCGTCAATGGGACGCTGTACGAAGTCTCCGTCGGCACGGACTTTCCTCAGGCCAGCACGACCGACCCGACGGTGGTGCCGCTGTTCCATCTGATCGCTCTCACCGCGCACTCCGCGAAGATCTCTATCGTCGGCGGCTCGTACGCGAACGGGGCTGGCGCGGTGACATTGAAGGAGAACAAACCCGTCACGCTGATGAACACCGCCGATGGGACGCGCTACAAGCTCGTCTTGAAGCCACAGGGCACGGCCCTTCCAGGCGCGGACGACACCACGACCACGCCGACGACCGTCACGCTCCCGCCGGCGACGCCGTAGACCTCCCTCCTCGCCCGGTCAGCTCGGCCGACGCATCGACCGGCCACCTGGGACGGATCGTCACACTCGCGGCACAGCGAGGAGCGGTTCGCGGCTACGCCTGCGGCGCTCGATGACTGGGCGATGCGCTGGCAGGGCAGGCTGGGCGCGGTCGCGGTGGAGGCGACGAGCGGCTGGCGTTGGGTCGTGGCCTCGCTGCAGCGGCAGGGCTTCGGCGTCCGCCTCGTCGACCCGGGCAAGGCGAGCGCGCTCCAGGGTCGCCGCCGGCGGCCGAAGACCGACCGGCTCGACGCACGCTGGCTGGTGACGCTGCTCGCGCGCGGGCTCGCCCCGGAGTCGTGGATCCCGCCGGAGGAGATCCGGCGCGCCTGCGCGACGCGACCCGGCTGCGCAAGACGCTCGCCGACGAGCGGCGGCGCTGGGCGCAGCGCCTGCACGCGCTGCTCGTGCAGGAGGGCTGGGCCTGCGCTCGCGGCCGTCTGCTTACCGGCCAGGGCCGCCGCTGGGTCGCCGGGCTCGGCCTGCACCCGGGCGCTCGCGCCTACGCCGACGTCGCGCTCGCGGTGATCGCCGCCGCCGAGGCGCAGCTCGAGCCGCTCGAGTCCGACCTGCGCCGCTTCGCCCGCCGCGACCGCCGCTGCCGCACGCTGATGCAGATCTACGGTGTCGGCGAGCTGATCGCCTGCCACCTGCTCGCCGAGATCGGCGAGGCCGCCCGCTTCCGCCGCCCGCGCCAGCCCGTCCGCGCCGCCGGCCTCGACCCGGTCGTCGACGAGTCTGCGGAACGCCGCCGCCGCGGCCGGCTCGCCAAGCAGGGCTCGCCCTACCTGCGCTGGGCGCTGGTCGAGGCAGCCCAGCACGTCCGCCGCACAACCAGCCCCGAGCGCGCCCGCTACGCGCGCGTCGCCGGCCGACTCGGCCCCGCAAAGCTGACGATCGCGCGGCCGATCGCCAGGCAGGCCTTCCAGCTCCTGCGCACGCTCGAGCTCGCCTGAGCGCGAATGCCCCGCCCGGCCCCCCACGAAGGAGCCAAGCTCGTGGCCAGCTCCCGTCTGACCCGGCGCGGCCCACGCCGCTCCCCCCAGGGAATGAGCCGCCACCGTCCCCATTCATGCTCCTGCGCCGCCACCGCGCGCGCCCACATAGGTACGGGCCAACCACCACCGCCCCCCGACCGATCCGACCACCACCAACCTACGCCGCCGGCCCCCTTCATATAGGTCAGACCCTGGTTCTCGGGGACACCGAGACCGTGGGGGACGGATCGTCACACTCCCGTCACAACGAGGGTCAGAACCTGTTTCTCGGGGACACCGAGACCGTGGGGGACGGATCGTCACACTCCCGTCACAACGAGGGTCAGACCCTGTTTCTCGGGGTCACCGAGACGCCCGCAGGGCCTCCCTTGCGGGCGGACCTCAATCAGGCGCTTGCCTACGGATTCGTCGAGGAATCGAACGTCGACGAGACGCGCGCAAAGGAGCGCGTCGGATCGGCCGCGTCGCGAACGACGACCGTGATCGTCTTCACTTGAAGCCCGCCTGTCGGCGCGTCGAAGTAGAGATACGTGTCGACGCGGTAAGAGCGGCGGTCGGCGCCCGTCGTCGTGTAACTGGGATCGCAGGCGGTGGTCGGGACGCTCGCCGGGCACGTCGTGACGGCCGTGACGAGACCCTTCGGGTAAACAAGAGTGCCCTGCATATGGTCCACGTAGACCGTGTCGGCCCTGTAATGCGAGTCCGCCAGGGCCGCGGTCCACTCCGCCGTGATGAAGACGATGTTGTTGAAGGTCAGCCCGCGGTACACCTCGATCTGCGTGTCCGCGAGAGCGGACGCCGTCGAGATCCGGCTTGCGCGCCCTAGGGCGGTGTTTCCGGACGAGAACGCGGCAATGATCGCCAGGATGCCGATATTCAGCATCACTGTCGCCATCACGAGCTCGAGCAGGCCGAAGCCGCTTTCGTCGCGCGCGCGCGTCTGCATGTAAGAGCTATCGGCATCCCTCTTTAGAGGCTTGATGCCTCTGCCGATAGCTCTGCTGAGGGACTCCTATGGCTGCCTACGCTTATTCCGCTATCAACGTCGAGGGCTTCGAGCTCTCGGGCGAGCTTCACGCTCCCGATCTCTCGGGCGCGCGCGAGCAGCTGCGCGTCCGCGGCCTGATGGCAAGCCGGCTCGAGGAGCTCCCGTCGGCCGGGGAAGAGGGAGCGCGCACCTTCTTCAAGGCGGTCAAACCCAAGACGCTGCAGATCTTCTCGCGCCAGTTCGCGACGATGATCGAGGCGGGACTCAACATTGTCGCCGCGCTAGTCATCCTCGAGGAGCAGACCGACGACCTGTATTTCGCCCAGGTGGTCAAGGAGCTGCGTGCGGACGTCGAGAGCGGCCTTCTGCTCTCGGAGGCGATGAAGCGTCATCCGAAGATTTTCGATCGCCTCTTCGTCTCGATGGTCCAGGCCGGCGAGGCGGCCGGAATCCTGGATGAGGTTCTCGACCGCGTTGCGTTCCAGATCGAGAAGGCGACGCAGATCAAGCGCCGCGTCAAGGGCGCGATGCTCTACCCGACGATGGTCCTGGTCTTTGCGACCCTCGTGCTCGCCGGGCTGCTGATGTTTCTCGTCCCGGTCTTCGTCAAGATCTTCGGCCAGTTGGGTGGCGAGCTCCCGACCCTGACCCAGTACGTCGTCTTCGGGTCGGATCTCCTCCGCCACCACTGGTACATCATCTTCCCGGGCGTCGGCGCCACCATCTTCGGGCTGAAGAAATACAAGAAGACGGAGTCCGGCCGAAAGAAGTGGGACCGGCTGAAGCTCAAGATCCCGATGAAGATCGGCCAGGTCGTCCTCAAGGTGACGATGGCCCGCTTTTCGCGCACCCTCTCGACGCTCGTCGCCGCGGGTGTCGACATCATCCAGGCCCTGGAGATCACGGGCCAGTCGGCCGGCAACTGGGTGATCGAGGAGGCCCTCTCAGACGTGCGCGCGAAGGTCCACGAGGGTGTACCCATAGCGCAGCCGCTCGTCGACAACCCGATCTTCCCGCCGATGGTGAGCCAGATGGTCAAGATCGGTGAGGAAACCGGTGAGCTCGAGAAGATGCTCTCGAAGATCGCCGACTTCTACGAGGACGAGGTCGACGCGGCGATCCAGTCGCTGACGTCGATCGTCGAGCCGCTGATGATGATCCTCGTCGGCATGATGGTCGGCGTCATCGTGATCGCGATGTACCTGCCGATGTTCAAGATGCTGAGCCTGGTCAAGTAGCGGCGGCCTGCTGAGGCCGGCAGAAGTCCCGCTAAAATGAGCGCGCTTGGCGGCGTAGCTCAGTTGGTTAGAGCAGCGGAATCATAATCCGCGTGTCGCAGGTTCGAGTCCTGCCGCCGCTACCTAGAGCCGTCCTGGCGCTTCGGCTCTGACCGGTCGGCCGCGTTCTGGGTTAACGGCGCACGGGCAAAGCCCGTGCGCCTCTTACCTAGCAGGGGCTTGGCTAGAGCCGCCTGGATGAACGAGGGAGCCCCTTCCACCAGGGAGGCGCCCCCGTCGCTACACTTCAGACCCGCGCAGGCGAGAGGCTCTTGCCTCGCCCTGCGCTTTCCTCTACCACGAAGCAGAAATGGCCACCGGAGTACGAGACAAAATCACGCTTGCCTGCAACGAGTGCAAGCGGCGCAACTACATGAGCACCAAGTCGAAGCGGAATACGCCCGACCGCCTCGAGGTCCGCAAATACTGCCGCTGGTGCGGTCAGCACACGGCGCACCGGGAGACCCGCTGATGGCGAGGCAAACGCGCGCCCAGCGCCGGGCCCGCCGCGAGCAGCAGGCCGCCTCCGAGCCGCAGGTCGCGCAGCGCAGCCGCGCGCGCCAGATGTCGGTGCGTTCGGCGCCGGCGCCGGTTGCCGCCCAGCCGAGCCGCGGGCGTGAGGGCGGCGGTGCCCTGCGCTTCATCGCGGAGTCCTGGGGCGAGCTGAAGAAGGTCGAGTGGCCGAATCAGAGCCAGCTGATCCAAGGCGTCGCGGTGGTGCTGATCGCGTGCGTCATCGTCGGCGTGTATCTCTGGGGCGCCGACCTCGTCTTCAAGCGTCTCGTTCAGAACGTGTTGCTGAGATAGCCATGTTTCGCTGGTATGTCATCAACACGTACTCCGGGCACGAGAACAAGGTGAAGGCCAATCTCGAGCACCGGATCATGTCCATGAACCAGGCGCCTCGGTTCCGCCGGGTGGTCGTGCCGACCGAGCAGGTAATCGAGACCAAGGAAGGCCAGAAGGTCCAGACCGAGAAGCGCGTCCTCCCTGGCTACGTCCTCGTCAACATGGACATGGACGACGAGGCCTGGACACTCGTCAAGAACACCCCCGGCGTCACCGGCTTCGTCGGCTCCGGCTCCAAGCCCGTGCCCCTTGCCCAGCCAGAGGTGGATCGCATCCTGCACACCGGTCGCGGGGACGGTGAGCGTCCGCGCGCTCAGGTCGAGTTCTCGCTCGGCGAGTCCGTGAAGGTAACCTCAGGCCCGCTCTCCGACTTCGACGGCGAGGTGGTCGACGTGAATGCCGATCAGCAGAAGCTGAAGGTTCTCGTCGACATCTTCGAGCGCCAGGTGCCGGTGGAGCTGACCTTCGACCAGGTGAAGAAGCTCGACTGATGGCCAAGAAGGTGCTCACGCTCATCAAGCTGCAGATCCCGGGTGGCCAGGCCAACCCGGCGCCGCCTGTGGGTCCGGCGCTCGGCCAGCACGGCGTCAACATCATGGAGTTCTGCAAGGCGTTCAACGCGCAGACCGCGCAGGAGAACGGGCGCATCACCCCGGTCGAGATCACGGTCTACGAGGATCGCTCGTTCGACTTCATCACGAAGACGCCGCCTGCTGCAGTCCTGATCAAGGAAGCGCTGCGCATCGAGAAGGGTTCGGGAGAGCCGAACCGCGAGAAGGTCGGCCGCCTCACGCGCGACCAGGTACGCCAGATCGCCGAGGCGAAGATGCCCGACCTCAACGCGCGTGACGTCGAGCAAGCGATGCGCATCATCGCCGGCACGGCTCAGTCGATGGGCGTAGAAACGGATGTGCTGACATGAGCTCGCACGGAAAGCAGTACCGCACCGCGCGCGCGTCATTCGACCGCGAGCACGAGTACTCGCCCATCGAGGCGATTCGTTTGCTGAAGGAGATGCAGACCGCGAAGTTCGACGAGACGGTCGAGGTTCACTTCCGCCTCGGCCTCAACGTCCGTCACGCCGACGAGCAGCTGCGCGGCACGATCATGCTTCCGCACGGCACCGGCAAGGAGGCACGCGTCGCCGTCTTTGCCGAGGGCGAGAAGGCGAAGGAGGCCCAGGAGGCGGGCGCGGACATCATCGGCTCCGCCGATCTCGCCAAGCGCGTGGAAGAAGGGTTCACGGACTTCGACGTCGCCATTGCCACTCCCGACCAGATGGGCAACGTCGGCAAGCTCGGTCGCATCCTCGGCCCGCGCGGTCTGATGCCGAACCCCAAGACGGGCACGGTGACGATGGACGTCGGCAAAGCTGTCCGCGAGGCGAAGGCCGGCAAGCTCGAGTACCGCACCGACCGCGGCGCGTGTGTCCACGTGTCGATCGGCAAGAAGAGCTTCGGCGACCGCGAGCTCCTGGAGAACTACGCGGCGCTCGTGGACGAGATCGTGCGCGCGAAGCCGGCGGCCGCCAAGGGGCGGTACATCCAGCAAATCACGCTCGCAAGTACGATGGGCCCCGGGATCCACTTGGATCCGCAGAAGATTCGAGGCATCGTCGAGGAGTTGGAGGAGTCGCAGCAAGAAGCAGTTCCGGCTTAGTCCCGTCGCCAAAGACCGCTGGCAGCCGCGAGGCAGAAGTCCAGCCGAGGCGGATCGGTGAAGAGGTTCTCACCTCCTTCAGCGAGCCCGCCTGCGTGCGGGCTCGATTCGTCTGAGGAGGTCAATGGATGAAAAAGAGTGACAAGGAACGCGTGGTCAGCGAGCTCGCCGAACGGCTGAAGTCATCGCCGACGCTGATCGTCGCGGACTACCGCGGGCTGACCATGCCGCAGATCGATGCCCTCCGGGGCAAGCTGCTCGAGCACGGCGCACGCTTTGCGATCGTCAAGAACACACTCACGCGGCGTGCCGCGGAGCAGGCCGGCGCCGACGCTTTGCTCGCGCTGCTCGAGGGACCGACGGCGATCGCGTTTCTGGAGTCCGACGGCGACCCGGTCGCAGTCGCGAAGGCGCTCTCGACCGCAGCGCGTGAGACGCAGGTGCTCGTCATCCGTGGCGGGATCATGGAGGGCCACTCGATCTCCGGGGAGGAAATCCAGACCCTCGCGAAGCTTCCGCCGACGGACGTTCTGCGCGCACAGATCGTCGGCGCGATCGCCGCGCCGATGTCGACAGTGGTGGGACTGTTCAACGCCCCACTGCGCGACATTGTGGGCGTCCTGCAGGCACGCATCGAACAGCTGGAGGAGCAGGGAGGGAGCACCGAGCCCGCTGCGTCCGAAGCCTCGGCGACACCAGAACCCGAGGCGGCACCCGAACCCGAGGCACCCGAAGCAGCATCCGAACCTGAACCAGAGGAAGAAGGAGGAGAAGGCTAGATGGCAACCGACACGTCGAAGCTCGTCGAGCAGCTTGGCAAGATGACCGTGCTGGAGCTCGTCGAGCTCAAGAACGCGCTGGAGGAGGAGTGGGGGGTCACGGCAGCCGCTCCGATTGCGGTCGCGGCCCCGGCGGCTGGTGACGGCGCGGCGGCGGAGGAGGAGAAGACCTCGTTCGACGTCGTCCTCAACGCCGCGGGCGGTCAGAAGATCCAGGTGATCAAGGTTGTCCGGGCGATCACCGGGCTCGGCCTCAAGGAGGCGAAGGATCTCGTCGACTCGGCCCCGAAGGCCGTCAAGGAGGGCGTCGCCCAGGACGAGGCCGATTCGATCAAGGCCCAGCTCGAGGAAGCCGGAGCTACCGTCGACGTGAAATAGGCTTCGCCGCAACAGGGCGCAGGTGCAAGCCGCCGAAAGGCGGCTTTCACCTTTTTGGGGGGTCTTTTGGGGCAAAGCGCAGGCCGCGGAGTGCCGATGCGTCTTATGGACGACAACGCCGACTCCCCTAGGAGGCACCTCCGAATGAAGCGACTCCCAGTTTTCCTCGCCCTCTTTTGCGCCGGTCTGCTCGCCGCCTCGTTCGCGGCGGCGAAGCCGCCGCCCGGCAAGGGCAAGCCCGAGGGCAAAGGCAAGAAGACCACGACCTCGTCGACCGACCCGGCGACGTGCAAGCCGAAGATCTCCGTGATTCTCAAGGGCAAGTTCGTCTCGGGTGCAGGCACGTCGTTCACGATGGACGTGACGCAAACGAACTTCCACGGTCGCGATCTCGTGGGCGAGCCGCTCACGCTCAACGTGGACGACAAGACGAGGTTCGTCCGCCGAGGGCCCGCGGAGCTCGCGGACTTCGAGGCGGGCGACCGCCTGAATGTCCAGGCCCGCGCCTGCAAGAAGCAAAAGAACGCGGCCGCACCACCGGGAGCACAGCCGGCAGCAATGCTCGCCAAGCGTGTGGTCGGGCGTCCGGCGAATCCGGCCGAGTCCTCAGGCGACTCGACGACGACCACCACCACCCAGTAAAGGGCTTTACCGGTCGAAGTGAGAAGGGGCGCTTCGGCGCCCCTTCTGGCGTTTCGGGGCTTCGTGCGCTACCATCCGCGCGAACGAGCGGCGGTTTCCGCAGGGCCACTCTTGCGCTGAACCGGGGTCATCGGGTACCCTAGCCGGTTGCGCCGCAGTTCCGTCGTCCACGCCTGTCCGCTCGCCGATCCAGTTTTCGCACCACATCTCTAAGGGAGGCTTCACTCTTGACCACCAGGGTCGCTGCGCCTAGCGCGCGCACCAGTTTCTCGCGTCTCAAGCACGTCCTCGACCTTCCCAATCTGATCGACATCCAGAAGGCCTCTTTCCAGTGGTTCCTGGATGAAGGTCTTCGCGAGACAATCGACGACATTTCGCCGATCGAGGACTACACGGGCACGCTCGCCGTCGAGTTCGGGGCCTACAAGTTCGGAGACCCCCAGTTCTCGATCAAGGAGTGCCGCGAAAAGGATCTGACCTACCAGGCTCCGCTCTCGATGACGGTCCGCTTCGTCAACAAGGAGACGGGCGAGATCCGGGAGCAGACGGTCTTCATGGGGGACTTCCCGATGATGACCGAGTGGGGCACCTTCATCATCAACGGCACCGAGCGCGTCATCGTGACGCAGCTCGTCCGCAGTCCGGGCGCCTACCTGATGGAGCCCAAGGACGCGTCCAAGCAGGTCTTCACCGCCAACCTGATGCCCTCTCGCGGCTCGTGGCTCGAGCTGGAGATCGACAAGAAGGGCATCGTCTACGCCCGTATCGACCGGAAGCGCAAGCTTCCGATCACGACGCTGCTCCGCGCCCTGCCGGCGGAGGACCCGTCGACGGGCTTCAAGCTGGACACCTCCGACAACGAGGCGATCCTCAAGCTCTTCGGTAACTCGCTCTACATCGTCAACACGCTCGAGAAAGACCCCTCCACACGCGAGGAGGAGGCGCTGATCGAGGTGTTCAAGAAGCAGCGCCCCGGCGAGCCGCCGACGCTCGACAACGCCCGCAACCTGCTCAAGGCGCTGTTCTTCGACCCCAAGCGCTACGACCTGACGAAGGTCGGCCGCTACAAGCTCAACCAGCGGCTGCAGGTGAATGTGCCCGACGACGTGCGCGTCCTCACGACCGAGGACATCCTTGCGCTCGTCAAGCGGCTCGTGGACTTGCCGGCGCAGCTCGGCGTGCCGGAGGACTCAAAGGACTTTGCAGCCGACGCGATCGTGCTCAGCCGCGATCCGATCCGCAGTGAGCTCGACGAGTACGAGCACTTCGGCAATCGCCGTCTGCGCACGGTTGGGGAGCTGATCCAGGAGGCGTTCCGGGTCGGCCTCTACCGCATGGAACGCGTCGTTCGCGAGCGGATGACCACCGAGGACGTCGACACGATCACGCCGCAGACGATCATCAACATCCGGCCGGTCGTGGCGGCGCTGAAGGAGTTCTTCGGCTCCTCGCAGCTGTCCCAGTTCATGGACCAGACGAACTCGCTCGCCGGGCTGACGCACCGGCGCCGCCTCTCGGCGCTCGGCGCCGGGGGCCTCACGCGCGAGCGCGCGCCGATCGAAGTGCGCGACGTGCACCCGACGCACTACGGCCGCATGTGCCCGATCGAGACTCCGGAAGGCCCGAACATCGGCCTGATCGGGTCGCTCGCGTCGATGGCGACCGTGTCGGAGTTCGGCTTCATCCAGACCCCGTACCGGAAGGTCGTCGGCGGCAAGGTGACGGACGAGATCATCTACCTCGACGCGGCCGAGGAAGCGCAGTTCACGATCGCGCAGGCAAGTGCCGTGGTGGAAGAGAAGACGGGCCGCTTCCACGACAAGCACGTCCTCTGCCGCTCGAAGGAGGGGGAAGCCGTCACGGCCGAGCCCAAGGACATCCAGTTCATGGACGTCGCGCCCGCCCAGATCGTGTCGGTGGCGACGGCGCTGATCCCGTTTCTCGAGCACAACGACGCGAACCGCGCGCTGATGGGCGCGAACATGCAGCGGCAGGCGGTGCCGCTCATGATCACGCAGGCGCCCATCGTCGGGACTGGGCTCGAGTACCGGGCGGCGATCGACACCGGCGACGTCGTGCTGGCGCACGAGTCCGGCACGGTCGTCGACGTCGACGCGGGGCACATCGTCGTCGAGACGAAGGACGGCAAGAACGACTACCCGCTGACGAAGTTCATGCGCTCGAACCAGGGCACGCTGATCCACCACAAGCCGATCGTGGAGCTCGGCGAGCGCGTCAAGGCCGAGCAGGTGCTGGCCGACGGCAGCTCGACCGATCAGGGCGAGCTCGCGCTCGGGGCGAACCTGCTCGTCGCCTTCATGCCGTTCGAGGGCTACAACTTCGAGGACGCGATCGTGATCTCGGAGCGTCTCGTCAAGGAGGACGTCCTCTCGTCCATCCACATCCACGAGTACGAGATCGACGCGCGCTCGACGAAGCTGGGCGACGAGGAGATCACGCGCGACATCCCCAACCGTTCGGAGGAGTCGCTGAAGGATCTCGACGACCGGGGCGTCGTCCGCATCGGCGCCGAGGTCGGATCCGGCGACCTGCTCGTCGGCAAGGTCACGCCGAAGGGCGAGACGGAGCTGACCGCTGAGGAGAAGCTGATCCGCGCGATCTTCAAGGAGAAGGCGCGCGAGGTCCGTGACACCTCGCTGAAGGTCCCGCACGGCGAGGGCGGCAAGGTCATCGACGTGAAGACGTTCTCGCGCGAGGCAGGGGACGACCTCTCCCCGGGCGTGAACGAGCTAGTGCGCGTCTACGTGGCGAAGAAGCGAAAGATCGCCGAAGGCGACAAGCTCGCCGGCCGCCACGGCAACAAGGGAGTGATCTCGAAAATCGTTCCCGAAGAGGACATGCCGTTCCTCGAGGACGGCCGGCCGGTCGACGTCGTGCTCAACCCGCTCGGGGTCCCGAGTCGGATGAACATCGGCCAGATCCTCGAGACGCACCTCGGCTGGGCCGCGGCGCACGGCGTCTTCGAGAACGGCAACGGCGGTTCGAACGGGCTCGCGGGCAAGCCGATCGCGGCCGACAATCCGCATCCCGTCGCGACGCCGGTCTTCGACGGCGCGAGCGAGGAGGACGTGGACGAGGCACTCGTCAAGTGGGCGAATGACAACCCCGACTCGCCGATCAAGTTCCTCGTCGACCAGAACCGGCCTGTGGGGCGGAAGACCTCGGGCAAGGTGCGCCTTTTCAACGGCAAGAGTGGGGCGCCCTTCGAGCAGAAGGTGACGATCGGCTTCATGTACATCCTGAAGCTGCTCCACCTCGTTGACGACAAGATCCATGCGCGCTCGACGGGGCCGTACTCCCTCGTCACCCAGCAGCCGCTGGGCGGCAAGGCGCAGTTCGGCGGCCAGCGCTTCGGCGAGATGGAGGTGTGGGCGCTCGAGGCCTACGGCGCCGCGTACACCCTGCAGGAGATGCTCACGATCAAGTCCGACGACACGGTCGGGCGCGTGAAGGCGTACGAGGCGATCGTCAAGGGCGAGAACATCGCCGAGCCGTCGATTCCCGAGAGCTTCAAGGTGCTGCTCAAGGAGATGCAGTCACTCGCGCTCGACGTGAACGTCCTCTCCGACGAGGGCACGACGGTCGAGGTTCGCGAGGAGGACGACGAGCTCCTGCGCGCTGCGGAGGAGCTGGGCATCGATCTCTCACCTGGGTCGCTGCGCGCGGCGGCGCGCCAGCCGACGGCCGAGGAGGCCGAGGAAGGACAGGAGCGCGTCGACCAGGACGGCGAGATGGCGCTCCCCAACGACGAGGCGCTCGGCGACCTGACCGACGTCGAGGTGGTCGAGGAGAGCGAAGAGGAAGAAGCGCCCGCGCTGGCCGAGGGCGAAGTGGAAGTAGAGGAAGGTTAGGCCGCTCCATGGAGCACGCACGAGAAATGTCTAGGGAAGAAGGAGTGACGCGCGCTGATCGACATCAATGATTTCGACGCCATTCGCATCGGGCTTGCGTCCAGCAAGCAGATTCGCGACTGGTCCTCCGGTGAGGTAACCAAGCCGGAGACGATCAACTACCGCACGCTCAAGCCCGAGCGCGACGGTCTCTTCTGCGAGCGCATCTTCGGTCCGACCAAGGACTGGGAGTGCTACTGCGGCAAGTACAAGCGCGTGCGCTACAAGGGCATCATCTGCGAGCGCTGCGGCGTCGAGGTGACCCGGCAGAAGGTGCGGCGCGAACGCATGGGTCACATCGACCTGGCCGCGCCGGTCTCGCACATCTGGTTCTTCAAGGGTGTGCCGAGCCGGATTGGCTACCTGCTCGACATTGCCCCGCGCGAGCTCGAGAAGGTCCTGTACTTCGCAGCCTCGATCGTGACCGCGGTCGACGTCCCGGCGCGGAAGAAGGACCTGAACGACCTCGAGGACAAGGTCAAGGGCGAGGCGGAGCGCATCGAGGTCGATCGCGAGGAGGCGCTTGCCGCCCTCGAGGACCGTCTCAAGCGGCGCCGCGACTACTTCGCGAAGGGGAAGGACAAGGGCTTCGACGAGGACGACGACTTCTGGGCCCGCGGCCTGTCGAACTGGGCCGAGGAGCAGGCGATGCCGACCCTCGAGGAGGCGCGCGGGCTCGCCGGCGGCATGTTCCCGGACCTGGTCTCGCAGATCACGACCGAGGACTCGAAGAAGATCCGCGAGCTCGTCCGCAACGCAGCGATCCGCGACGACCGCAAGCTGACTCCGCGGGAGCTCGAGAACGTCGCCGCCGCGGCGGAACAGATCCTCGCCGGGCTCGAACCCCTCTTCAAGCAGCAGGCGAAAGCAGCCGGCTCCAAGAAGGGCGCGATCTCCAGGCACATCAACCGCATCCTCGACGACCTGCTCGACGGCAACGAGACGCACGAGGAGGACGTGAAGTTCGTCGAGAAGGTCGACATGAAGAACCTCGACCGCGCGCGCGAGCTCGGCAACGGCCTGCTCGCGGACGTCGTCGACACGTGGGACGGCGAGCAGGACATCCGCGAGCTGACCAACGACCTGTGCCTGCGTACGGACGGAAAGATCCAGAAGGAAGACCTCGACGCGATCATCCAGTGGGCGCTGAAGGTCCGCGAGATGTACCTCGACATCGAGTCGCGGCGCGGCGACGCCCGCGATGCGGCGGTCGACTCGGTCAACCGGCTCGAGCAGACCTGGCTCCTGTTCAAGGACCTGGAGCCAAAGCTGATCGTCAACGACGAGCAGCTCTTCCGTGAGCTAAAGGACCGCTTCGGCTCCCCGTACGGGTTCGGCGTCTATTTTCGCGGCGGCATGGGCGCGGAGGCGATCCGCGACCTGCTGAAGGACCTTGACCTCAAGGCGGAGGCGGCGTCGCTGCGCGAGACGATCCGGACGGCGAAGGGCCAGAAGCAGCAGCGGGCGATCAAGCGGCTGAAGGTCGTGAACGCGTTCATCACGTCGGAGAACAAGCCAGAGTGGATGATCCTCGAGGCGATCCCGGTCATCCCGCCGGAGCTCCGGCCGATGGTGCAGCTCGACGGCGGCCGCTTCGCGACGAGCGACCTCAACGACCTGTATAGGCGTGTCATCAATCGGAACAACCGTCTCAAGCGGCTGCTCGACCTCGGCGCGCCCGAGATCATCGTCAACAACGAGAAGCGGATGCTCCAGGAGGCCGTCGACGCGCTGTTTGACAACGGCCGCCGCGGGCGCTCCGTGACGGGCCCCGGCAACCGGCCGCTGAAGTCACTGTCCGACATGCTCAAGGGCAAGCAGGGCCGGTTCCGCCAGAACCTGCTCGGCAAGCGCGTCGACTACTCGGGCCGTTCGGTGATCGTCGCCGGCCCCAGCCTGAAGCTGCACCAGTGCGGGCTACCGAAGCTGATGGCGCTCGAGCTCTTCAAGCCGTTCATCATGAGCCGGCTCGTCGAGCGGAAGTCGGTCCAGAACATCAAGGCGGCGAAGAAGTACGTCGACTCGATGACCGAGGAGGTCTGGGACGTCCTCGAGGAGGTCATCGCGGAGCATCCCGTGCTGCTGAACCGCGCCCCGACGCTGCACCGCCTCGGCATCCAGGCGTTCGAGCCGAAGCTGGTCGAAGGCAAGGCGATTCAGGTGCACCCGCTCGTCTGTCACGCCTTCAACGCCGACTTCGACGGCGACCAGATGGCCGTCCATCTGCCGCTCTCGGCGGAGGCGCAGGCCGAGGCGCGCGTGCTGATGCTCTCGTCGAACAACATCCTGTCCCCGGCCAGCGGCCGCCCTCTGGCGACGCCAACGAAGGACATGGTGCTCGGCACGTACTACCTGACGTATTGCGAGACCGACCTGACGCAGGCGTCGGCGACCGACTTCGATCCGAGGCCGCATCGGTTTGCGAGCGAGGAGGAAGTCGAGCATGCCCTCGAGGCCGAACAGGTCAAGCTGCAGGAGCCGATCGAGTTCCGCTGGAACCAGGAGCTGATCCTGACGAC
>WNFU01005523.1_pt1 | contig 18113 bp, 15 predicted proteins | sample 5400121 | NCBI WGS metagenome assembly WNFU01 (sample SAMN13153360, study PRJNA577476) | soil metagenome | isolation source: 100 cm soil or saprolite under grassland replicate 1 | place: USA:California | collected 2016-06-15 | reverse complement strand
GTCGTACTCCCAGCTGAACACCGTCTCGTTCTGGCCCTCGAAAGCCCACTGCGTCTGCTCGACCGGCAGCGCGTACCTGAACATGCTCGACATGGCCCGCTCCTCCGCCAAGAAAATTGCCCCGACCTTACCATGCCCCGCAATACCCCGACACGCCCGGCGTAGCTTCGGCCCCTAGCCTTCCGGGGCCCCGAGTGAACTCATGCCCTTCTCGAGCTTTTCCAACCAGTACGTCATGCGCATCTCGCCGTACATCGCCGTCGCGGTAGTCAGGTGCTCCTCAGCCTGCTCGAGTTTACCGGTCCGCCGGTACAGCCTGCCGAGGCCGAAGTGGCAGTGGGCCATGAGTGGGCGCATCTCGAGCTCGGAAGCGAGGCTCATTGCGGCATCATAGTGCGCCGCGGCCGTTGCCTCGTCGGGGCGGGCATGATGCGAGGCGATCTCACCTAGGAGGCGGAGGGCCCACGCCTCATTGCCGCGTTCACCGCGCCCGCGAGCGAGCATCACGGCGCGGTCGGCGCAGGCGCGCGCGTTCTCAACCTGGTCGGCGAGCAGATACGCCTCGCCGAGCTGCTCGACGCTCAGCGAGTGGTAATACCCGATCCCCGCGGATTCATAGGCGGTCAGGGCCTGCTGCAGGCAGGAGACGCCTTCCTCAATGCGTCCCGACCACGCGTACCCGCGCCCCAGAGCAGCCATCGCGATTGGAGCGTGACTCGTGATGTGCCACTCGCGGCACTGAGCGACCGCGCGTTCGACCAAACCGGCTGCCTGGCTCAGTTCCCCCCTCACGCTCTTCACATACGCGAGATCGAGACATCCCACGACGACGACGATCGCCGAGTACTGCGTGCCACCGCAAGCCTGCGAACCGCGCACGCGTGTTATGCTCGGCCGGGACCGGCTTGGGCGATTTCGGACCGTGACGCCGGTTGCGCCTGAGGTACGTGTCGAACCAGAAGCCTCAGGACGTTTGGCTCAGCGAGGACTGACATCATGAGGAGTCATCGCACACTCGTCGTCTTCACGGCCGCGGTCTCGATCGCTGTCCTCGTCGCGCCGGCTCCTCCTGCGCGCGCGGCGGAGACGCCACGACGCGGCGGTGTGCTGCTCGCCGCGATCGCCGCCGACGCGCCAAGTCTCGATCCGCACCAGGAGGAGACGTTCGCCACTCTCGAGCTCGTGGCGCCGTGCTACAGCACCTTGCTCCAGATCGATCCCTACCATTACCCCAAGGTCATCGGCGACGTGGCGACCGAGTGGAAGATCGCGGCTGATGGACTCACGTACACGTTCAAGCTCCGGCAGGGGATTCGATTTCACGACGGCTCGCCGTTGACGGCGGCGGACGTCAAGGCGACCTACGAGAAGATCGTGTTTCCGCCGGCCGGCGTCCGCAGCATCCGCAGGAACGCCTATGCCGCGATCACGAGCATCGAGACTCCCGACGCGAACACCATCGTGTTCAAGCTCAAGCACCCATCGGCGTCACTCCTGGCCAATCTGGCCTCGCCGTGGAACGTGATCTATCCGAAGAAGTACCTCGACAAGGATCCGAACTACTTCAAGGCGAACATCGTGGGGTCCGGGCCCTTCAAGTTCAAGAGCCGCACGCCCGGATCCACGTTCGAGGGCGAGCGGAACCCCGACTATTTCATCAAGGACCGACCGTATCTCGACGGCTACAAGTTCTTCGTCAGCACCGAGACGTCGGTGCGCGCGGCGGCCATTCGCTCCGGGCGCGCGTACATCGAGTTCCGCACTATGCCGCAGTCTGAGGTCGAGGCGATCCGGAAGCAGCTCGGCGACAAGGTGGTCGTGCAAGATACACCGGCCACCGGCATCTTCGGCATCGCGGTGAACCAGACGATCAAGCCCTTCAACGACGAACGCGTCCGTAAGGCGCTGACGCTTGGTCTCGATCGGTACACCGCGAGTCGCGTGCTCTACCCCATCGCGAGCCTCAAGGACGTCGGCGGGCTGATGCGTCCTGCGACGGAGTGGGCGATGTCGGACGCCGAGCTTCAAAAGTTTCCGGGCTTCGGGAAGGACATGGAGAAGAATCGCGCCGAGGCCAAACGCCTCCTGGCCGAGGCAGGTTACCCCAACGGATTCAAAGCGGTTTTGAAAAACCGCAACGTCCGAGTCCCGTACGCCGACTTCGGTGTGTTCGTGATCCAGGAGTGGCGCAAGATCGGCATCGAGGTCGAGCACCGGTCTCTCGAGACGGCGTCCTGGTTCGCGGATGGCCGGGACACCGGCAACTTCGAACTGATCGTCAGCCCGTCGTTCAACTTCATGGATGACCCCGACCAGTTCCTCGAGCGGTACACCACGGGCGACAGCAACAACTGGGGGCGATTCTCCGATCCGAGGATCGACGACCTCTTCACGCGCCAGGCGAGGGCTCTGGATTCCACAGAACGCAAGAAGCTCATCAACGAGATAACGCAAGAAGCTCATCAACGAGATCGAGAAGATCGTGCTCGGGCACGTGTACTACATCCCGGGCATCTGGTGGGCGCGGAGCGTGGTGCACTGGGCGAAGGTGAAGAACTACGTGGCGCCGCCGAATCATTACTCGAACCAGAAACTCCAGGACGTGTGGCTGAGCGAGGACTGAGCGAAGCCTTCGAAGCGACATCGCCAAGCGACTGCTCTTGATCGTCCCACCGCTCCAACTGCAGCCAGCGAGTGGATTCACCTGCAGAGAGTTCTGTCGTGATACGATCGGCGTCGCGTAACGAACCTACCGTGGAGCGCCGATGGCGGCGCACCGATTCCGCCAGGCGCCGGCGTGAAGGAGAAAGCGCGTCGTCGTCGGTCTCGCGCGCGAGATGACCTGGATGACTCGACCGATGGACGGGTTGCCGTCGGCCCGGAGCACCGCGTGATATGAAACGTATGCACGCACCGAACCGTTCGCGCTAACAGGAGAGCCCACACCATGTCACAGAAGACTGCGTTAGAGGACGTGAAGGTCCTTGATCTGACCCAGTTTGAGGCCGGAACCTCATGCACTGAGGCGCTCGCATGGCTGGGGGCCGATGTCATCAAAGTCGAGAATCCCCGGGGCGGCGACCAGGGGCGCGGTGCTTCCACCGACCAGCCGGGGGTGGATTCGCACTACTTCATGCTGCTCAACGCCAACAAACGCAGCATCACGCTGAACCTCGGCAGCGCGCGTGGTCGCCACATTTTCACTGAGATGTTGAAGAAGGCCGACGTCATGATCGAGAATTTCGCCCCCGGCGCCATCGAGCGACTGGGCTTCGGCTATGACGTTGTGCGGGAGATCAATCCCCGTCTCATCTATGCGCAGGTCAAGGGCTTTGGCGAAGGCCCATACGAGAACTACGTGAGCTTCGACATGATCGCTCAGTCCGTGGGCGGAGCCCTGAGCCTCACGGGCACCGTGGATACCGAGCCCCTCAAACCCGGACCGACCATCGGCGACACGGGCACCGGGCTGCACTGTGCCATCGGCATCCTGGCCGCCCTGCACCAGCGCCAGCGCACTGGCCGGGGCCAGCACATCAAAGTGGCCATGCAAGATGCCGTGATCAACTTTAGCCGCATCGCCTTCGCGCGCCAGGCTGCCAGCGGCAAGGCGGCGGTGCGCTCGGGCAACCGCAGCGCGCTGGGCACGACCGCCCCCAGCGGCCTCTACAAGTGCAAGGGGGGAGGTCTCAATGACTACTGCTTCATCTACACCAGCCGCGCCGGCAACCGGCACTGGGACCGCCTGCTGAAGGCCATCGGCCGAGACGACCTGATCGGTGACGAACGCTTCAACTCGCCGGAGAGGCGCTGGACCAATCACGACGAGGTGGACCGCATTCTGAGCGAGTTTACCCAGAGCCGTACCAAGGTCGAGGTCATGCAGATCCTGGGCGACGCTGGTGTGCCCGCCGGGGCAGTCTACGACACGATGGAGATCACGCAGGATCCTGCTCTGCAGAAGCGCGAGATGATCGTGACGGTCGACCATCCCAAGCGCGGCAAATTCACCTTGCCCGGGTGGCCGGTGAAGATGTCCGAATCACACGTCGATGTGGACCGCTCACCGCTGCTCGGCGAGCACAATGCCCAGATCTATGCCGAGTGGCTGGGCTTGACCGCGCGCGACCTGGAGGATCTCAAGGCCCAGGACACCATCTGATAACCCCTGCGACGGCTCCACCGCGCACGAGGGGAGCCCGCGAAGGCGAGCGCGGTACCGAGTCGATACAGCGCGCTTGCGAGTCGCCGGCAGCGTTGCGTTCATTGCCAAGAACCTAGACCGGTGACCGCAGACCTCATAGCGCCGCGCCGATGGTGGGAACCGCCTTGACAACCTCTAGGTAGGCGCAGATGATCCCGTCACCGCCTTGACCCTCCGGCTCTCTTGTGGAGGCAGCGGTGCCCGACCCCTGTGCGCTTCGTCGAACCGAATGCGCTCGCAGGCCGCCAAGACGAGCTGGCGTCCGATCCCTGAGCGCTGTCTCGCAGGACAACCTTCGTATCGCCCGCCAGGGCTGGGACGCTTGGAATGCTCATGCCGTCGCGGGTTGGCTCAAGACCCTCGACGAAGAGTACTCAAGCGCCAGTGAGAAAACCTCGTCGTGATCAGCGAGTGGGAGGGTCCGCCATGAGACAAGCTCGAGGCCCCTTCGCGATGTTGCTCGTCCTGGGGATCTCGATCGGTGCGGTGTCGCCTGCCACCGCCGCCCCGGAAGGCCAGATGACCTGGGCTGTGCACATCTCGCTCGCGCCCACGTGGTTCGATCCGGCCGAGACCTCGGGGATCATCACGCCATACATGCTGCTCTACGCGCTGCACGACGCCATGGTGAAGCCGATGCCGGGCAATCCTATGGCGCCTAGTCTGGCGGAGTCATGGAGTATGTCCCCCGACGGGCTCGTGTACGAGTTCGTGCTGCGCAGAGGCGTCAGGTTCCACAACGGCGATCCGGTCACGGCCGACGACGTGAAGTTCTCGTTCGAGCGATACCGAGGCGTAGCCCACAAGCCTCTCAAGGAGAGCGTGGCGGTGGTGGAGACGCCGGACCCGGGGCGTGTCCGCATCCGCCTCAAACGGCCGTGGCCTGACTTCATGACGTTCTATGCGACCGCCACCGGAGCCAGTTGGATCGTGCCCAGGAAGTACGTCGAGAAGGTCGGCGACGAAGGCTTCAAGAAGGCCCCGATCGGCGCCGGCCCGTACCGGTTCGTCTCGTTCGCCCCGGGCGTGGAGCTCGTCTTTGAGGCCTTCGATCAGTACTGGCGAAGAGTGCCGAACGTGAAACGGCTGGTCCTGAAGGCGATCCCGGACGAGGCCACGCGCCTGGCCGCGCTGAAGCGAGGTGAGGTGGACATCGCCTATGCGATCCGCGGCGCGCTGGCCGAGGAGCTCCGGCGAACCCCGGGGCTGACGCTGAAGCCTAACGTCGGTCAGGCCACGCAGTGGGTGTACTTCGCCGACCAGTGGGACCCGAAGTCGCCGTGGCGCGACCGGCGGGTGCGCCTGGCCGCCAACTACGCCATCGACCGGCCGACGATGAACCAGGCAGAGACCCTGGGGTACTCCCAATTGATCTGGAGCATCGTTCCCAGCAGCTTCGAGTTCTACTGGCAGCCGCCGGGGTATCCCTACGATCCCGCCAAGGCCAGGCGACTCCTCGCTGAGGCGGGCTATCCCAATGGCTTTGACGCCGGGGACTACTTCTGCGACGCCGCGGGCACCTATGTTGGCGAGCCCGTGGTCAACTATCTCCACGCAGTCGGTATCCGGGTGAAGCTCCGGCCGCTCGAGCGCGCCGCCTTCAACAAGGGAAACGCCGAGAGGAAGTACAAGAACCTCATCCAGGTGGGCAGCGGCGCCTTCGGCAACGCCGCGACGCGGATCGAGGCCTTCGTGGCCGCGGGCGGCACCTACGTCTACGGGAGCTATGCCGACATCGATGGGCTCTTTCTAGAACAAGCGAACGAGATGGACCCCAAGCGGCGGGGCGCGGTCCTCGAACGTATCCAGCAACTCATCCACGAGAAGGCGATGGTCGCACCGATCTGGCTGCTGGCCGGCCTGAGCGGCAAGGGGCCGAGGGTCGAGGAGTCAGGGGTCGGCCTCATCGCGGGCTACGCGTTCTCCGCGCCGTACGAGGACGTGAAGCTCAAGCAGAAGTGAGGGGATGGTCGCCGGTCAAACCGACCGCCGATCAAGCGGGATCCTATTCCCTGCTCAAGCCTCTGCTGCAGTGGATGGAAGCGTGTGCAAGCTACGCCCCTGGTTGTGACACGGAGGTGATTATGAGCACCGCGGATCCACTCATGCTCACCATCTCTCACCAGTACGGGAGCGGTGGCAGTCTAATTGCCCGCGACCTTGGCGGTCGTCTGCGGTGGTCGGTGTGGGATAAGGAAATCGTGCACAAGATTGCGACCGAGTATCAGCTGGCGGAAACGGATGTTGAGGCCAAAGACGAACGGGCCGCGTCGTTTATCGAAAGACTGGTCGAGCTTTTAGGGATCGGCGGGTTCGCAACAGCCTACAGTCTCCTCCCACCACGGGGGCTGGATGACGCCCAACTTGTGCGCATAACGCGGACCATCGTCGAAGACATCGCTCAAGAGGGCCGAGCGATCATCGTTGGTCGAGGAGCGAACCATATCCTGGCCAAGCGACCCAGAACATTTCACGTGTTCATTTTTGCTCCGCCGGAGGCGCGCGTACAACGAGCGATACAGATGGAAAAACTCACGCGCTCTGAAGCCGAACGGCGCATCGCCGGTATGGACCGGTTACGGACCGACTACGTGCGCACGTTCTATCATGCTGACTGGCGGGATCCGACGCACTATCACCTGACAGTTGACTCAACAGTGTGGGGCGAAAGAGGGACGGCGGATCTGATTCTTTCGGCGCTCGAGCACATACCACAGCAGGGAACGGAGCAGTCACGCTAATGATCTACGGTGACCGCTCGGCTGGAATAGGCGCGCGTCGCAACCCCTCCGAGGAGCCCTCACAACGATCGCGCCCTTGACCCCGGTGCATGCTTCTGATAATGAGTGGGCAAGTTAGCTCACCCGGGACGATGCTATGGAGGAGATCGCATGGAAAAACGGGTAGATCACGTTGTCACACGGCCAGGTAGACGGCACGGCGACCCTGACGTGCAGATCCCGGTGGCGGCGGATCTCACCACCGTCCCGGGTATTCCCCTGCGGGAGACCGACCTGAGCTTCTACAGCCGCACGTATCCCCAGGAGACCCAGAACATCGAAAAAGCCGCCGATCGGCAGTGGGTCTGGACCGTCTACAGCCCGGAGATGAGCGAATACCGCAAGGATCACAACGACATCAGCGAGCCACTCATCGACGCCGCGGCGGTCTCGGGGGACCTCGAGCCCACCGGCACCCCGACTGGCGAGGACGTGACCGTGGCTATTCGCCGCAAGGCGCGTGAGCTGGGCTTTGGCGAAGTTGGTTTCACCAAGTATGACCGGCGCTACACGTACACCAGCAAAAGGCACTGGACGAAGTACGAGCACGCCATCTGCCTGGCACTGGAACAGAACTACGTGCAGACGCAGTCCCTCCCCGGCATGGACGCCGAGCGCGCCCACTTCGGGACCTACGAGATCGAAGGCGCCCTGTTACTCGACCTCGCCGACCATATCCGGGAGCTCGGGTATCACGCCCAGGTGCATAGCCCCAATGACAACAGCGCCCCGTACATTCCCATGTTCGTGGCTGCTGGTCTGGGGCAATTGGGCGCCAACGGTCAGTTGCTCTCGCCGCATTTTGGCTCCAGAGCCAGATTGGCGATCATCACCAGCGACGCGCCGGTGACCTACGACCAACCCGTCGACTACGGCATTCACCAGTTCTGCCAGGTCTGCCAGGTCTGTGTGAACCGCTGCCCGGGTCGTGCCCTCGTCAAGGAGAAGGTGTGGTGGCGTGGCGTCGAAAAGAACAAGCTCATCTACGAGCGCTGCCGCCCGGTCATGGCGCGCTACGACGGGTGCGCCGTCTGTATGAAGACCTGCCCGATCCAACGCTTTGGGATGCCGGCGGTCATGGAGCACTACGTAGCCACGGGCCAGGTGCTCGGCAAAGGCACACACCTCCTGGAAGGCTACACCTTCATGGAGAAAGGCTACTTCGGGCCTGGCGAACTGCCGATGTTCGACCGGAACTTCTTCGAGATTCCGCACGGCCGCAACGAGGAATGGCTCTTCCAGCAGTTCAAGGAAAAGCTGGTGACGGAAGGCATCCCCTCCCAGGAAGAGCTGGTAGGCTTCGCTCGAGACGTGAAGAAGATCATCGACAAGGGGAACTCGACCCTCGGAGACGAGTAGGCTCCGGTCTCGGACGCACACGTAGTCGATGGCAGAAAAGGCGGGGCCAGCCAGCAGCAGGTTGGCCCCGCCGTGCGTTGCGCTCACGGAGCAGAGGTTAAGAGATGTTTGAGAAAGCCCATATCGACGCGCTGTTTGGTGAGCTGGAGCGGCAGTGGCGGGGGAGTCCTGAATTCGACAGGCTCGCTCGGGACGCCCACGTGGGGATCGCCCTGTGCGACGCCGGACGCCCGTGGAAAGATCGGATCGATCCCAAAATCGTGGCGCTCATCGAGAAGCACAGGCCCAAGGCATAGCACCCCGGCTGTCTCGGTCTGCGCGCCCCCAACGCTGGCCAGTGTACGTTGTGTATCGGCTCCTCCTGGGAGGGGGATTCTTGTCATGGCAGCGAGTCAACAGATCGAAGCCCTCATTCGAGCGCTAGAGCAGAGCGTCGAGGCCGGATTGACCTACTTCCAGGGGCCAGGAGGCCAGGCCCGGATCAAGGTTGGAAAATGGGGACCGCGCGAGGTCCTGTGCCACCTGGTGTGGTGGCATCAGGCGACAGTCGAAGGCATGGAGTCTGTCCTGTCCGGTGGCAAACCGTATCGCTTCTACGCCTCGGTCGATGAGATGAACGCCAGGGCCGTCGGTCGCCTGGCCGGCCGAGACACCGCCCAGCTCGCAGAGCTCGTGCGCCAATTGCAGGCGCGGCTCGTAAAGGCGACGCGCGCCCTCCCCGACCCGAACGCCACGGTCCTGGTCACTGGCGATGGCAGTGGGCGCTCCGTCCTGCAGCGCCTGGAGACGATCGCGCGTCATTGGAGCGAGCACGTCCATTCGCTCCGGGAGCCGAGCGCAGCCTGAGCGAAGGAGCGCGCAGGGGTAAGGGAGGTAGGGACATGGAAGAGAAAACGATCCTCACGGAGTTGGGAGTAGCCATCGACACGCTGAAGACACTCGCCCTGGTGACCCTGAACTTAGAGGACACGCATCCCCTGGCATTGCCGGAGCCGCCGGCGCCGGACAAAGTCGCCGCCTATGAACGGCACATGAACGCCATCTGCCAGCAGGTGGCCCCGCGGCTCTGGCCTTTGCCGGCCGCCTCGCTGCGCGACTACCGGGCGGGTTTTCCCGACCGGGCAGGGAGCTACCTGCTGGAGCTCGTGAACCAGCTGCTGCGGGAGCCCGAGTATGCCACCGCCTTTTCCCCCGCCGCCCAGAAGCGCCTGCAGGGCTGTGTCATGGACTTACGAGAACTCTGAGGCTGTTGGGCTCAGCACGTCATCGTCGTCGCCCAGTGGTTCCTGTGCCCCGCACTCGATCGCAATGCCCTATGTGATTACCGAACCGTGTATTGACGTACGGGATCAGGCGTGCGTCACCGTCTGTCCTGTGGCGTGCATTCATTTCGACGCAGGGAAGGACCGGAAACTCTACATCGACCCGCATGAATGCATCGACTGTGGCGCTTGTGAGCCGATGTGTCCGGTTCGGGCGATTTATAGCGAATTCGATCTGCCCTACAAGTGGGAGAGGTTTACCAGAATCGATGCGCTCTGGTATCGCGATAAAGATGCTGCACGCGCCATGGTGGATGCTACTCCAAAAGGCAGCTAGTCCGTGCAAGAGAAGGAAGGTTGCAGCATGGCTACTCTAGACGAGCGGTTCCAGAAGGGCTTGGAGATGCGGGGGCGCCTGGCTGGGGGCCAGGGGAGGATATACAAGGGGGCTGTTCCCGCCGCCTATGATCTGGCTCCGGATATGTACAGGATCAGCACGGAAAGTCTGTACGGTTCCATCTGGAGTCGTCCGGGCCTGGAGCTCAGGCATCGTGCCATAGCGACCCTGACGGTCGCCGCCATCCAGCTCACCACGCAGGTCCGATCACATATACGCAATGCTCTGAATGTGGGTATCACGCCGGAGGAGATCATCGAGATACTCATGATGGTCGCCTTCTACGGTGGCATACCGGCTGCCTATAATGCCCTGGCTGTGACCAAGGAGGTCGTTGAAGAGCGGGGTATGCACGTGACCTTACCAGAAACCTTCGATCCCTCGCTAGAGCCCAAGACCCTGTACGAGCGGGGAGTCGCGAAACATAAGGAGCTGATCTCCGACGTCTTCGGCTACCATCCGACGGAGCCAACGCCGGTGGAACGCGCGCTGGACGTTCTGATGCACGAGTACCTCTGGGGGGCCGTCTGGACACGGCCCGGGCTGGATATGAAGAGCCGGATCGTCTGCGCCCTAGCGGCCCTGGTCGTAAGGGGACAGTACGATGTGTCCGTCCGTCGGATGATCGAAGGGGCACTGCGTTTCGGCCTCACCAGAACGGAAATCATGGAAATTGGCATGCAGCTGGCTTTCTACGTGGGAGTGCTGCCGGCGAGGGCCTTCATGCACATCGCCAATACGGTCTTCAGGTCGCCTGAATTTTCTCAAGCAGAACCCCGTGGGCGGTAAGGAAGCCGCGCTCGAGAGCCCGCGGTATAGCCCGAGGCTACTTGAGCCTGAGGTCCTCGAACGGCGCCGAGTAAGGAAAGCCTGGAACCAGGCCCACGCCCGCCTCCGCGACGCGTGGACCGATCCCGGCGAGCGGGCCTAGCTCGTACAGAGGCGCGTGCATGACGCGTTCGTGCAGGATGCGCTGGATCTGATGCAACAGCGCCTCACGCTTCGCCCGATCGATTTCCCGGGCCTGGCGCTGGAACAGGTCCTCGACCTCGGGGAGCACGCCGTAGGCGAGAATCCCGGTGCGCGTCACGTAGGCCTCGAGGCGCGTGGCCGCGTTCCCGGCAGTCCCGCTGATGCCGACAACGATGCCTCTGAGCTTCTTCTCACGCCAAGCGGTGAGGAATGCCGCGCGCTCCATCGTCCGGATTCGGCTGCGAATGCCGACGGCCTGCAGATAACCCGCCACCGCTTCGCCCATCGAGATGTAGGGGGGATACGGATAGAAGTCGCCGGCGTTGAATCCGCTCGGGTGGCCGGCCTCGGCCAGGAGCTGCTTGGCCCTCGCGGGATCGTATGGCGGAGGGTCGAACGGGAGAGCGAACTCGAAGATCCTGGGAATGATCGAGCCCGTCGGACGCGAGAAGCCGAGCGTCTCCGCCTGATTCAGGGCCTGGCGATCGATCGCCAGGCTGGCCGCGAGGCGGACGCGCTGGTCGTGCCACGGTGATTTCGGATTCCACTGGTCGGGAAAGTCCACCCAGAAGACGCCAAAGGTCCGCGGCGCCGCCACTCGAAGATTGGGTGTGCGTCTGATGTCCTCGGCAACGGCCCCGCCGAGCTGGAAGATGACGTCGACCTCACCCTTCTTGAGAGCGGCGGCGCGCGTCGTCTCCTCGGGCATCGACCTGATGACGAGCCGCTTGACTGACGGCGTCTTCCGCCAGTAGCCGTCGAACGCCTCGGCCACGAGATCGACGCCAGGCGTGAAGGAGACGAGGCGGAACGGTCCCGCACCGACCGGGGCCTTCTTGAACGCTTCCTCACCGACTCGCTCGATGTACTTCTTGGGGACGATCCACCCGGCGGCCGAGGCTGACGTGCCGTAGAACGTCATGAAGTCGGGCCACGGCTCCTTGAGATGGAAGCGCACTCGCCCGGGGTCGGCGACCTGCACCTCGCGGACTTTCTCCTTCAGCAACTTGGCGGCCCCGCCCTGGTATCGCTCGAAAGAAAACTTCACGTCCTCGCCCGTCACCGGATCGCCGTTGTGGAATCGGATGCCCTTACGGAGGACGAACTCGCAGGTGAGACCATCCTTCGACATCGTCCACGACTCGGCCAGGCTCGGCGTGGTGAGACCGCCTGGCATGGGCTTGACCAGAGCGTCGTGGAGGGCGTAGAGCACCATGAACGGCGTGATCACCCCTTCCGTTTCCCCGGGATCGAGCCACCGAGCCGCGAGCGTGACGTGCACCCCCCAGGTCATGGTGCCTTCGGGCGCGGCGTGGAGCGGACCGGCCCACGCGAAAAGGAGGAGCGCGAGCACGAACATCGTCTTCACGGGAGTCTGCCGAGACTAGCTGCGTTTGAGGCCCCGGTCAACGACCGCCGTGGCAACTGTAGGGAGCACATGATCTGCCCGCTCCCGAGAGCAAGTGAAATGTCCGGTGCCTGCCGGGCACCTGTCCGCCTTGCCGGTAGCCGAGCTGGTTGCCGCGGCCGGCGAAGACGCCCGTGTCGCACTCGTCATCCACATGAAGGAAGCGATGCGTGCGTACGTCGATGGGGGATGGCTTGGCGGTGCCCCAGGAGGTCAGGGTGGCGACCGCGCGCGTATTAACCACTCCCCTGAACGCGACCGAGTGCATCGCTCGATTATCCAGCAGTCTCAGGACTTGACTCCCCAAAATGCGCGAGCGACACCGAACACAGGTTCGATAGAGTTTCCGATAGAGTTAACCAAGGGGAGCCAATATTCTCGCGCGTACCCGTGGTACTCGGAGGCCTGCTAGCTGCTGCACCGCTACGTGCGAAATCCAAGGAGAGACAAGTGGACGAGATCACGTGCGGAGTTTATCGCGCTCGATCCGGACGGCCAGCAACGGATCGCCTATGGCAATGAGTGCAGTGTGGACGTGGCTCCACGTGTTCTCGTCGCCCGCGGCATCATGAAGGGCGCGACGCTCGACGACTTCACCGAGCGCTCCGGCTGGAGCACGGTGACGTCGGGACAGGCGCAGCTCGACATTTCCAGGGATCGAGGGCCCGGGGGCGGCGCCATGCGCCTCGACTTCGATTTCAAAGGTGGTGGCGGCTTCGTCGTCGCCCGCAAGCGCTTCTCGTTCCCGCTGCCGGACGCGTACGCCTTCACCTTCGACCTCCGTGGGGTGGCGCCTGCCAACAAGCTCGAGTTCAAGCTCGTCGACCCTGGCGGCCACAACGTCTGGCGGTATCAAGAGGACGCCTTCGGCTTCCCGGCGGACTGGCGGTCCCTGCGGATCAAGAGCAGCCAGATCGAGTTCGCGTGGGGGCCCGCGGGCGGCGGCCCCGTGCGCCAGGTCGGCGCGATCGAGCTCGCGATCGTGGCCCCTCCGGGCGGGAAGGGCACGGTCTGGATCGCCAACCTCGGCCTCGAGGATCACAGCTTCCGCTCGATACCGGCCGTCCAGGCGTCGAGCGCGCTGCCGGGGCACGAGGCGCGGTGTGCCGTCGATCGTCGCGCGGAGACGAGCTGGCGGAGCGAGCCCTCCGACGAGCCGCAGTGGTTCCTGGTCGACTTCGGGGAGGCGCGCGAGTATGGAGGGCTCATCGTCCGCTGGGACCCGACGACGACAGCGCGGCCGTTCGACCTCGAGACCTCGGATGACGGCACGGCGTGGAAGATGGTCTACTCGGCCGGGCGACCTGACGCGGCTCGCAGCTACGTCTACCTGCCCCAGGGCACCTCGCAACGGCTCCGGCTTCGCCTGCACCGCGGCGGCGGCGACGGCAAGGGAATCGGCATCGCCGAGATCGACGTCCGGCCGTACGAGTTCTCGCGCTCGCTGAATGCATTCTTCCACGGCATCGCCGCGAACGAGCCCAGGGGGAGCTTCCCGAGATATCTCTACGGCGAGCAGACCTACTGGACGCCGGTGAGCAGCGCCCATGGAGGCTCCATGCAGGGGCTCCTCAACGAAGACGGCATGCTCGAGGTCGACAGAGGCACGTCCTCGATCGAGCCCTTTCTGTACATCGGCGAAGAGCTTGTCACCTGGGCTGACGGCGCCCCCACGCAGGAGCTGGAGCAGGGTTTCCTTCCCATCCCGTCGTCGGTGTGGCGGAAGGACGGCATCACCCTTCGGGCCACCGCCTTCGCGACGGGCGAGGCGGGCAAGGCCGTTCTGTACGTGCGGTACCGGCTCGAAAACCTAAAGTCCGAGCGGCGACGGGTGCGATTCTTCGCCGCGCTGCGCCCGTTCCAGGTGACGCCGCCCTGGCAGGCCTGGCACGAGCTCGGCGGCGTCAGTCGCATCACGACGCTCGAGTACGTGGGCGGAGTCGTATCGGTGAATCGCGGGAAGGTCCTGGTTCCCCTCACCGCTCCGAGCGGGTTCGGGGGGGCGGCCTTCGAGCGAGGTGCCGTGACCGACTACCTGCGCTCGGGCGACGTACCGCCAGAGGAGGCGGTGAGCGACGGCTTCGGCTGTGCCTCCGGAGCCCTGCGGTACGATCTCGATCTTCCCCCCGGGTCTGCACGGGACGTTTATCTGGCGACGCCCTTCGGAGCAGCGGACGCTGCGCTCGCGTTCCCATCCCGAGATGTCGACGCTGAAGCACAGCTCGACGCCGCCATCCGCGAGTGGAGCGCGAAGCTGGGGCGCGTCGACATCCGCCTCCCACCGGCCGCTCGAGCCTTCACCGACACCTTCAGGACGGCTGCGGCGCACATCCTGATCAATCGCGACGGACCCGCCCTCCAGCCTGGTCCCCGCCGTTACGCCCGATCGTGGATCCGGGACGGCGCGACCATGGCGGCGGCCCTGCTGCGCGCGGGCTGCACCGAGGAGGTACGGGACTACGTCCGCTGGTACGCGCGCCATCAAGCCCTCGACGGCACCGTCCCGTGCTGCGTCGACCGAAACGGCCCCGACTGGCTCGCGGAATACGACAGCCAGGGCGAGCTCATCTACGCCGTCATGGAGCACTTCCGCTTCACCGGGGATCGCGCCTTCCTCGCCGAGATGTGGCCTGCCGTGACGAGGTCCGTCGATCGGATCGAAGCGCTGCGCAGCCAGCGTCTCACGGCCGAGTTCCAGACGCCGGAGAAACGGGCCTGCTACGGGCTGCTGCCGGAGTCGGTCAGCCACGAAGGCTACCTGGCTCATCCGGTCCACGCGTACTGGGATGACTTCTGGGCGCTCCGCGGCCTCAAGGATGCCGCCACCATGGCGAACGTCCTCGCAGACGGGCCGCAGGACGCGCGTCTCGTCGCCCTCCGCGATTCCTTTCGTGAGACGCTCCATGCGTCCATCATAGCGACCATGACGGACCGGGGCCTCGACTACATCCCCGCCTCGGTGGAATGGGCCGACATCGATCCGGCCGCCACGGCCAACGCCATCGCGTTGCTCGACGAGGCGCAGGCATTGCCCGCGGCCGCCATCGAACGGACGTTCGACGAATACCTGTCGAACTTTCGGAAGCGGCGGAGGGGTGAGGTCGACTGGAGCAACTACTCGCCGTACGAGATCCGCATCGTCGGAGCGCTGGTCCGTCTCGGAAGGCGGGAGAGCGCCTTCGAGCTGGCTCAGTTCTTCCTGGGGGACCGGCGCCCATTGGCTTGGAACCAGTGGTCGGAGATCGCGTGGCGGGATCCGAGGAGCCCGGGGCACATCGGCGACATGCCGCACACGTGGGTCGCCGCCGAATTCGCCCTCGCGTTCCGCAGCATGCTGGCATTCGAGCGGGAGACGGACCAGGCCCTCGTCGTGGCGGCAGGTGTCCCGGTCGAGTGGCTGGAGGGCGACGGTGGCGTGGGTGTGGATGGCCTGCCGACCTGGTACGGGACGCTCGGCTTTGCCATGAGGCGCGCCGGTGATGGCGTCGACATGGACCTCACACTCACGGGGGACGTCATGATGCCTGCAGGCGGGATCGTCGTTCGGCCACCGGGCGACGCGCCCCTGCGCGCGGTCGTCGTGAACGGCAAGCCCATCACGCGCTTCACCGACGCGCAGGCCACCGTCGAGGAACTTCCTGCGAAGGTCCGATTGATTCGGTGAGACTCTCTGATCGAGGTGACGAACCCGAGTGGGCGCGCGACCGGGTCGCGGCCGTCGAGCTCGACGGGCGATTCGTCGAGTCCACGTCATAGTCACATGACGTGCCCGATCCGAACCCGCATGCCCCGGTGATGAGCGAGCAGCGGGTCCCCATCACGCGACTGGCCTGGTCTCGGTTCGGCCGGGCGCTCAAGGACTTCGCCAACTGCGAGGTCGGTTGGCGCGCGCGCGGGCTCTTCGGCCTGCTCATCGCCCTGCTCGTCGTCTTCAACGCCTTGAACGTATTGAACAGCTACGTGGGCCGGGACTTCATGACGGCCATCTCGAACCGCGACTCGGCCCGGTTCACCCGGCAGGCCATCGCATACCTCGGGGTGTTCGGAGCCTCGACGCTCGTCGGTGCCTTCTATTCCTTCAGCGAGCAGCGGCTGGGCCTGCTCTGGCGGGAGTGGCTCACTCGCCAGTTCCTCAGCGCGTACCTCCACCGGAGAGCTTACTACCGCCTGAGTGCCGCTAGCGTGCTGACGAACCCCGACGAGCGCATCGCCGAGGACGTCAAGGCGTTCACGGCGACCACCCTCTCATTCGTGCTCATGCTGTCCAACGCCACGGTGACCGTGGTGGCGTTTTCTGGGGTGCTGTGGTCGATCAGCCGCACGCTGTTCGGGGTTGCCCTGCTGTACGCGGCCGCCGGCTCCGCGCTGACCGTGCTGTTCGGCCGCCGGCTCGTCTGGCTGAACTACAACCAGCTCGACACGGAGGCCGACTTCCGCGCGAACCTCGTTCACGTTCAGGCGAACGCCGAATCGATCGCGCTCCTGCGTCGCGAGGGGCGGCTCGGCGCCCGGCTGCGGCGCCGGCTCGACGATCTGACGGCCAACATGCGCCGGCTCATCGCCGTGAACCGGAACCTGGCGTTCTTCACCAATGGGTACAACTATCTGATCCAGATCATCCCGGCTCTGGTCGTGGCACCCCTCTTCATCCGGGGCGAGGTCGAGTTCGGCGTGATCACGCAGTCGACGATGGCCTTCTCCGTCTTGCTGGGCGCACTCTCGCTCGTCGTCACCCAGTTCCAGTCGATCTCCTCGTTCGCCGCTGTGATTGCGCGCCTCGGGTCGCTCGCGGACGCGCTGGAGGGCGTCCGGGCACCGGCCGCAGCTCCCCTCGACGTGCAGGAGGACGAGGCTCGCGTCGCCTACGAGCGGCTGACGCTCAGCTCGCCGGGGAACGATCACGTCCTGGTGAGAGACCTGTCCGTGTCGGTTCCGCGCGGAACGAGGGCGTTGATCGTCGGGCCGAACGACGCCGCGAAGGGAGCGCTCTTCCGTGCAACTGCCGGAATGTGGGAAAACGGAAGCGGACGTATCGTCCGGCCCGGACTCGACGCCATTCTCTTCCTCCCCGAGCGGCCGTACCTGCCCCCGGGAACGCTCCGGGATGTGCTCCTGCCGACAGGACGGGAGGGCGCCATCTGGGACGAGCAGATCTCGACTTTGCTGCGGGGACTGGGCCTGGAGGGCGTGCTGGAGCGAATGGGCGGCCTGGACGTCGAGCGGGACTGGGACGACGCTCTCTCGCTCGGCGAGCAGCAGCTGCTCTCCGTCGCCCGGGTGGTCCTCGCCGCGCCTCGCTTCGTCTTCCTCGAGCGACCGCGCGCGACCCTCGGGGCCGCACACGCCGATCAGGTCCTGAGCCTGCTCCGGGAGCGATCGATCACGTATCTCACGCTCGGGGACGGCGGCGATAGGCTGGGCGATCACGACTTCGTCCTCGAGCTTGCCGACGACGGCGGGTGGACCTGGAAAGCGCTCGAAGCCGGACGGGAAGGTGTCGAAAGGAGCGCTGAACGATCATGACAGGGCGCCGACGTCTGACCCGCCTGCACCATGTCGCCGTCAGGAAGCGATGGCTGGGACGCGAAGGAAGGCGGCGCAGCAGAACGGTCGCCGCGCTGTAGGCGAGCCGCAACGCGAGCAACGAGCTCTTGACGAGATGCACGTCGACTCGAGGGTCTCGTTGATTCGCAGCGCCCGATAGTTGTTGAAGTTCGCTTGCTCGACGCGG
>WNFU01004372.1_pt1 | contig 18115 bp, 17 predicted proteins | sample 5400121 | NCBI WGS metagenome assembly WNFU01 (sample SAMN13153360, study PRJNA577476) | soil metagenome | isolation source: 100 cm soil or saprolite under grassland replicate 1 | place: USA:California | collected 2016-06-15 | reverse complement strand
GCGGAGTTCGGACGCGACGTGGACTACGCCATGTTGGTCAAGACCTACGGGATTGACCCGAACGAGGAACGGCGGTTTAGTCCACCCGTTGTGTTGGCCGAAGCGGTCCATGTCGTCAATGGCGATCCCGATCCCGAGAAGATTTCGACCTCTTACGTCGAGCGGCAGAACCTGACGATGCGGATGGGCATGCGCCGCTTTACCCGCCTCACCAACGGGTTCTCCAAGAAGGTCGAGAACCACGCGGCGATGGTTAGCCTGCATTTCATGTACTACAACTTCGGGCGCGCTCACAAGTCGCTCGCCAACCCCTATCCACGAACGCCCGCGATGGCCGCTGGCGTGGCGGATCACATCTGGACCTGTGATGAGATCGCGGGGTTGCTCGATTGATGTCCACATAGTCATGGCACCCGAGCCCACAGTTCGCGGAGTCGCGTGAGTCGTCGCTGATACCAGTTTTGGAGTATGGATTGGCGCGGTGCATTCCCTGCGAAGAGCTGTGTTCCAAACGTGTCGTCCAAGAACACGGCTGACCATCCGGGGTGCTCGGCATCGAGACGATCTGTGACCGCTGAACCCCATACCTGGGCAGCCGAATATGCAGCGTCCATCGCCACAGCATCCTCATCCCGAGGAACGGCACTGACGAGCTGATTCCCTTCGGTGAGCAACTGGGCCAAGTCAAGTCGAAATGCCTGTTCCCGTGCGGTGCGCGATTGATCGCGTCCCAATTCGCGGACATCTATGACGATCCCTAGCATGCCGATCCCGATGGCGATGCCCCCGGCGAGCACGAGTACAAGCCTCAACGGCCCATAGGAGTCTGGGACCAAGACTCCAGCGGCCGTCACCCCGATCCCGCCGATGATGCAGGAGACGATGTAGCCCGCCCCGATCCGTGAGAACCGCTCCACGCTCCGCAGTCTACGCCCGGATGCGTGAGCGCTGCCGCATACTCAGCGGCAATGGCGCGATCATGTCTCTTCTGCGGCTCCCGGAAGAAGCTCACCAAAGAGCACGTGTATCCGGCTTGGCTGTATCGAGCGCTGAATATCGGTGGCCCGATAACGTTTATGTACGGCGACGAGACGGTACGGATCACGCCTCGCTTAGATACGACCTTGCGGGAAGTCTGCGGGGCGTGCAACAACGGCTGGCTGCACGACTTAGAGCACACTTTCCGTTCGGTGATGCTGAACGCCCTCCAAGGCCATATTGGGGAACCAACGGTTCTCAATCCGGGAGCCCAACAGGTCGTGGCGACATGGGCCATCAAGACGTGGCTTCTGCTGGAGCGTGCGACCGTGCACCTCCGAGGCATGGCGATAGAGTCGCCGGGCACGCTCTTGACCCTACGGCGCGACAACGCTCCCTCGGACACGTCACGGGTCTCTATCGGAGCCGTGCGGATCACTGACGGCACGTTCTCGTGGCTTTCGTCCTCGCGCCTCCGGCGCGTGGGTGAGGACTACGAGTTCGGAGTTGTCGGGGTACTCACTATCGGGGCGGTTGTGTTCCACATTTCCGGCGCAGTCGAGCCGCCCCGTGGCGGTCGGTCGGCCATCCTCGGCACTGATCCGGAGTGGTTTGTACCCGTCTGGCCACGCCATGTCCCAGAAGTCAGTTGGCCGCCCCCGTCGATCTTTACGCTTGACGAACTCCGGCGACGTTGGCCCGGCAACCGCGTATTGCTCGTGCCGTGACCGCCGTCGCCGCGTCACGGCCCGACCTCACACCGGGCATGGCGAACCAATGGCTCAATTGAATTTGAGCCACTACCCCCGGTCGGGGCGGCCGCCGAGCGAGCCCACGTCGGGACGGCCTCCGAGCGAGCCCTCGTCAGGGTTCGGTGGCTCCCTCGTCGGGACGGTCGAGGGCGCCACGGCTCGCCCGGTCCACGGACCGTCGGGCGACCACGTACATCGCGAGGCCGGAGCCGAGCAGGAACAGGACGAACGCGATGACCTGCTGGCTGATGGAGAGGACCAGCGCCAGCACGCCGAGAACGATGCACACGGCGTAGATCAGGAGGACGGTCTGGCGGTGCGTGAGGCCCAGGTCCAGGAGCCGGTGATGGATATGGCCGCGGTCGGGCGTGAACGGCGATCGACCGGACCCGATGCGGCGGACGATGATCCAGAACGTGTCGATGATCGGCACGCCGAGCACGAGGATGGCCACGGCCACCTTGGCCGTGCCGAGGATGGACAGGAGCGCCAGCGTGTACCCGATGAACATCACCCCGCTCGTCCCAACGAAGATGGTGGCCGGGTAGAAGTTCCAGCGCAGGAACCCTGCGAGGGCGCCGACGAGGGCGAAGCACAGAACCGCCACGAAGGGCTGGCCGAATGGCCCGACGGCCGTCGTCAGGCTGATCAGCCCGAGGGTGGTCGCGGCGATCAGGCCGATGCCCGGCGACAGCCCGTCGAGGCCGTCGATGAAGTTCGTGCTGTTGATCATGCCCAGGATCCAGACGACGGCGAAGATAACGCCGATCGGGAAGGCCAGCACGATGAGCCCCCCGAACGGGCTGCCGATCGACTCCGGCGTGGCGCCCAGGACGACCGCGACGGCGGCGATGGCGAGCTGGCCGACGAGCTGCCAGCGGGCCCGCAACTGCCAGTAGTCGTCGAGCGCACCCACGACGGTCGCTGCGGCCCCGCCGAACAGGAGGGCAGCGAGCTCGGACGGCCCGATGCTCACCGGCGCACGAAGCGTCCCTCCGCCGTTGAGGACAAGAAACAGTCCTGTCGCGATCAGGAACGACGCCGCGACGGCGAGACCGCCTCCGCGGGGCACCGGCTTCGTGTTGATCCGGCGGTCGTCCGGCAGGTCGACGACGTCGAGACGGTGGGCCAGACGCTGGACGAGCGGCGTGAGCAGGAAGGACAGCACGGTGGCAACGACCAGCGCGCCGAGCAGATAGGGCAGCGCCAGCTCGGCCCCGGGCGCAAGTCTCACGCGGCGCTCATCGGCGACTCAGCCGAGACTCATCCGCGGGAAAGCCCGGGCACCGGGAACCGGGCCACCATGTCTCGCACCTCCGCCGCCAGACGAGCCTGCTCGGCCGGCTCGTCGCGCGAGGCGATCGCGGTGACGATGATGCGCGCGATCGTGCGCATCTCCTCGATGCCGAAGCCGCGGGTCGTGGTGGCCGGCGTCCCGACGCGGATGCCGGAGGCGACGTTCGGTGGATTCTGGTCGAAGGGGATGGCGTTCTTGTTGACGGTCACGCCGATCTCGTCGAGGAGCCGCTCCGCCTCGCGACCGGTCACACCCAACGGCGTGACGTCGACGAGGACGAGGTGATTGTCCGTGCCACCGCTGACGACCCGAGCGCCCTTGGACGCAAGCCCTTCGGCCAGGGTCCTGGCGTTCTCGATCGTCCGCTGCATGTCATCGCGAAACTCTTCACGCATCGCGAGTTGAAGGGCGACCGCCTTGCCGGCGATCACGTGCATGAGCGGCCCTCCCTGGACCCCGGGGAAGACGGTCTTGTCCACCTGCTGGGCCAGGCTCGCCCGCACGGTCGGAAAGTCCGCCGGGTCCACTTCCGGCGGCAGCTCCAGCCGGCTGAAGATCAGGCCGCCGCGTGGACCGCGGAGAGTCTTGTGGGTGGTCGTCGTGACCAGGTCGGCGACCGGGAACGGGCTCGGATGGAGGCCCGCGGCGACGAGCCCGGCGATATGGGCCATGTCCACGAAGAGGAGCGCCCCCACGCCGTGGGCGATCGTCGCCATCCGCTCGAAGTCGATGACTCGCGGATAGGCCGATGCCCCCGCGACGATGACCTTGGGCCGGACATCGCGGGCCTGCGCCTCCAGGGCGTCATAGTCGATCCGCTCGTCATCCTGGCGGACGCCGTACGCGTGCACCTCGTAGAGGCGGCCGGAGAAGTTGAGCTTCATGCCGTGCGTCAGGTGGCCGCCCTGGTCGAGCTTCATGCCCAGGATCCGATCGCCCGGCTCCAGGACGCTGAAATAGGCGGCCATATTGGCCTGGGCACCGGAGTGCGGCTGGACATTGACGTGCTCTGCCCCCGGGAAGAGCGCGATGGCCCGCTCCTGGGCCAGTCGCTCTGCGACGTCGACGAACTCGCAGCCACCGTAGTAGCGCTTGCCGGGCAGTCCCTCGGCGTACTTGTTGGTCAGCCACGAGCCCTGGGCCTCCATGACCGCGCCGAAGGTGTAGTTCTCCGACGCGATGAGCTCGATCTTGTCGTGCTGACGATGGCGCTCGCCCTCCATCGCGGCCCACAGGCTGGGGTCGACATCGGCGATGCGAGCCCAGCCGAGGCTGGACGGCTTGGTCATGGTCAACGTCGAGCTCCTTCCTGCCCGAGTCCGCCCTCCGACGGCCCGGCCTCGGATGGCCCTCCGGGCGGGCTCACCGGCTGCGGGCCCACCGACCGCAGGCAAGCGCCTGCGCCGCCGATCGCGGGCACGTCTCTCCGGTCCGCGGCTATCCTCCCACATCGGCAGCCGGGAACCGCGGTGCGCCCGACGACCGGTCGGTCCGTTCAGCCCGAGCCCGCCGTCCTCATTCAGCCCGAGGTCGCCGGCTCTTCGATCCCGTGCCGGATGCCCGCGTCGTCGAGCGCCGTCGCCAGCATTCGCACCGGTACGGCACCCACGCGGACCACCGACGGCAGGCCCCTCGAGCAGTCCACGATCGTGGATGGCCGTCCGCCGCTGGTCCGCCCGCCATCGAGGATCAGCTCGCATGCGTCGCCGATGGCCGACTCGGCGGCGTCGGCGTCGAGGGCGTCGGGCTCGCCCGAGAGATTGGCCGACGTCGTCGGCAGTGGCCCGAGCATCCGGGACAGGGCCCGCGGCGTGGGATGGTCCGGAACGCGAACGCCGAGCGTGGCGGTGCCCGCCGTGAGGGCGGGCGGGAGCTGGGCCGTCGACCGGAGTGGCAGGATCAGCGTCAAGCCCCCCGGCCATCCGATGCCGCCGAGGACCTGGGCGGCCGGCGGGACCGTGACGAGGCCGGCGAGCTGGTCCAACCCGTCGACCAGGACGATGATCGCCTTGTCGATCGCCCGCCGCTTGGCAGCGTAGAGCTTCTCGATCCCGCCGGGCGTGTGGAGCGCGACGGCCAGGCCGTAGACCGTGTCCGTCGGGATTGCGACGAGGCCTCCCGCCCGGAGCACGTCGAGGGCCGCTGCCTGGCCCAGGGGATCGTCAGGGAGCCGGCGGGTCATGCCGCACCGGAGCGCAGTTGTCGCCGCAGCCGTTCGGCGTTTGCCGGCGCTGCGCGACCGGCCAGCACGAGCGCCTCGATCATCTGGGCGGCGCCCTCGTCCTCCAGCGGCGGCGCGACGTAGCGGGCGACCGACCGGACCTCGTTCGGCGCGGTGGGCATGGCCACCCCGTGGCCAACGGCGGCGATCATCTCCAGGTCGTTGCGTTCGTCGCCGATGGCCATCGTCTGCTCGAGCGGCACGCCGAGCCGGCGCGCCAGCCACCGCACGGCTCGGCCCTTCGAGACGCCGGCGGCCGCGAACTCGAGGAATCGGGGATGGCTGATCGTGACCATCGCCCGACCGGCGAACGCCACACGCGCCTCGACCAGGGCGGCCGCGACGAGAGGCTCCTCGCCGGGCGCCAGGATCTTCGTGACGGGATGGTCGATCGCGTTGTAGTCGGGCACCAGGACCGCCCGCGCCCCGGTGAACCGGGAATAGTCGTCGAGCATCGGGTCATCCGCCCGGATGATGAACCGCTCGAGATGATTGAGGTGCGGATCCAGGCCCCGCAGCCGTGACCAGGCGATCACCTCTCTGGCGACCGTCGCCGCGAGAGGCGTGTGGACGAGGATCCGGCCGAGCCTCCGGCCAGGTGGTGGCATCGTCCGGATGAGCGCTCCCTGGTAGCCGATGAGCGGCGCCGTCAGCCCGAGGGGCCCGGCGAAGACCATGGCGCTGGAGGGCATCCGGCCCGTGGCGATCGCCACATCCACGCCGCGGCCACGTGCGGACCGGACCGCGGCCTGGGTCCGCGGGCCGATCCCGAAGTCCGCGCCGATGAGCGTGCCATCCAGGTCGAGGACGACCAGGCGGATCGGGAACCGCGAGGCAACGGGCGCGTCGACCGGCCCGTTGCGCAGCCCATCCTTCAGTCGCTCAGCCACGCGGCGAATCCCGCTCCAGCCGGACGACACGCGGCTGCCCGGCGAGGTCATGCTCGAGCGAGCATCGCCAGCCCGGCCGGACATCGGCCGCGAGGGAGCAGACGGCTTCGCCCTGGTCCGAACCCACCTCGATCAACGCGACGCCGGCCGGCGCCAGCGCGTCGGGCAGGCGGTCGATGAGACGGCCGATGAAGGCGAGGCCGTCCGTGCCGCCGTCCAGCGCAAGGCGAGGTTCGAACGAGGCGGCGATGGGCAGCTGGTCCACCGCGCTCGACGGGATGTAGGGCAGGTTCGCGAGGATCACGTCGAACGGGAACGACACGACCGGCGGGAGGAGATCCACCTCCACGAAGCGGACCCGGTCGGCGACGCCGTGGCCGACCGCGTTCTCGCGCGCCAGGTCCAGCGCCTCGGTCGACGCGTCCGTGCCGATGATCTCCACCTCGCCCAGGCTCTGCTTGCGGCGCAGGGATGCGGCCAGGGAAACCGCGATCGTTCCGCTGCCCGTACCCACGTCCGCGACCCGGAGGGGCGGCGCACCCGCCGCGCGTGGAGCGGCGGCCAGGCGAGCCATCACCTCGCGCTCGGCCAGCTCCACGATCCGCTCGGTCTCCGGACGGGGAATGAGAGCGCGCGCGTCGACCGAGAAGGCGAGCCCGTAGAACTCCTTGAAACCCCGGATGTAGGCGACCGGCTCACCGGCCTCACGACGGGCCAGGTGCGCCCTGTAGGTGGCCTCCTGGGCATCGTCGACCGGCAACTCCGGGTGGGCAATGACGACCGTCCGGTCCGTGCCGATCGCGTTGGCGAGGAGCAGCTCCGCGTCCAGGCGGGGCGACTCCGAGCCGCTCGTCCGCAGCCGCTCCACGCCGGCCCGCAACAAGTCCTCAACGGTTGGCATGTGCGGGTCCTGACGCTTCCCCCACGGTCGCCAGGCGTTCGGCCTGGTCCGTGGTGATCAGGGTATCGATGAGGCGGTCGAGGTTGCCGTCCAGGACGCCGGGCAGGTTCGAGAGGTCGAGCCCGATCCGATGGTCGGTCACCCGGTCCTGCGGGAAGTTGTACGTGCGGACCTTCTCGGATCGATCGCCGGCGCCGACCATGGTCTTGCGCGCCGCCGAGTCCGCCTCGCGCTGGCGGGCGAGCTCCAGGTCGTACAGCCGGGAGCGGAGCACCGACAGCGCCTTGGCCTTGTTCTTGTGCTGGCTCTTCTCGTCCTGGATCTCGACCACGAGACCGGTCGGCAGGTGGGTGATTCGGACCGCGGAATCGGTCGTATTGACCGACTGGCCGCCCGGCCCGGACGAGCGCTTGACCTCGATCCGGAGATCCCGCTCCTCGTCGATCGGGACGTCGATCTCCTCGGCCTCGGGCATGACCACAACGGTCGCGGTCGAGGTGTGGATCCGGCCCGACGATTCGGTGGCCGGGATGCGCTGGACGCGATGGACGCCGCCCTCGAACTTGAGCCGGCTGTAGGCGCCGGCGCCGCCGATCGAGACGATGGCCTCCTTGACCCCGCCGATGCCGGTCTCGTTGAGGGTCATCATCTCGGCCTTCCAGCGATGCCGGTCGGCGTATCGCAGGTACATCCGCAGCAGCTCCGCCGCAAAGAGCGCGGCCTCCTCGCCGCCGGCGCCGGCCCGGATCTCGATCATCACGTTCTTGTCGTCGTTCGGGTCGCGAGGCAGGAGCAGCAGCCGGATCTCTTCGACCAGGCGGATCTCGGCGGCCTCCAGCCGGTCCACCTCCTCGCGGGCCATCACCCGGAGCTCCTCGTCGCGTTCGACGTCGCGCATCTCGCGGGCGCCGGACAGCTCCGCTCGAACCGACTGGAGGGCGCGGAAGGCCGCAACGACGGGCTCCAGGCGGGCCAGCTCCTGGCCGAGGCGCCGGAGGGCTCCGGGATCGGTGGCGGTCTCGGGACGGGCCAGTTTGGCCTGGAGGCTGTCGTACTGGGTGGCGACGTCCTCGAGCTTCGCGTCGAGGTCGCTCATCGGCGGTCGGGCGACCCGGGCTCTGTGCGTGGCGACTCGGCCAGCGTCGGCTCGGCTGCCGGCGGCTCGGCGATCAGTGGCTCTGCGCCGAAGGGGATGTCGGCCAGGCCGGGAGCGTGAGCGACAGCCGCCAGCTCCCCGACTCGCCCGAGCTCGAGGGGTGCTCGGGCCAGTGCCGCGCTGCCCTCCGGAACGCTGGCTCCGTCGGCGACGAGGGCCTCCTCGAGCGACACGATCGCGACTTCGATCATGTCGTCGGTGGGCCGGCGCGTCGTGATCATCTGGACCCAGATTCCGGGCAGCAACAGGGCATGGACGATCGGGTTCCTGCGATGCCGCGCGCCCCAGCGCAGGATCTCGTAGCCGACCGCCGCGATGACGGGGATCAGCACGATCCGGCTGCCGACCATGACCAGCGGCTCCTGGCGACCGACCAGGCTGAAGGCGATGATCGAGAGCATGACGACGATCACGAGAAACTCGGTGCCGCAGCGCTGGTGGGCGGTCGGGTAGCTCCGGACCCTGTCGACGACGAGCGGATCGCCCGCCTCCAGGGCGTGGATGGACATGTGCTCCGCGCCGTGGTACTGGAACACACGCCGCACATCCGGCGCCATCGAGATGAGCACGAGGTAGCCCAGGAAGAGGCCGACCCTGATCAGGCCCTCGACGAGGTGCTGGACGAGGCCGTTCTGCACGCTGCCAGTCGCGACGCTGGCCAGGACGAGCGGCACGATGAAGAAGATGCCGATCCCGACGCTCAGGGTGATCCCCAGCATGAGTGCGATCGCGCCACGGCCCAGCTCCACGCCCTCGTCGCTGGCGGCCAGGCTTGCACTGCGGACCAGCCAGCGCGTGCCCACCACGAGCGTCTCGTAGAGCACGACGAGACCCCGGATGAATGGCCACTTCGAAGAGCGGCGACCGTGGAAACCATTGTCCAGGCGTTCCGTCGCCGTCACGATCCGTCCATCGGGGTGACGGAGGGCCACCGCGATCGCGTCACGACCGCGCATCAGCACGCCCTCGATCAGGGCCTGACCGCCGTACGTGTAGCTGGGCATGGCGGGAAGTCTACCCGCCGACGGGGCCATGCCCCGGCGTGCGGGATTCAGGCGCGGGCGGAACGCTCGAGCCGCTTCTGGAACCGCTCGACCTGGCCGGCCGTGTCGATGATCGTCTGCTTGCCGGTGTAGAACGGGTGGCAGTTGCTGCACACGTCGACCCGGAGCTCGGGCCGCGTGGAGCCGATCGTGAACGTCGTGCCGCACGAGGCGCAGTGCACCTCGGCCTGGTAGTACTTGGGGTGGATGCCGTCTTTCACGAGTGTTCTCCTCCGTCGCCGTCCGTACGGTTCGATCCGCCGGTGGTCGATCGGTGCGATGCTCCGGGCCGAGCCCGGTGCGGGGTATTGCGTCAGGTGCCTGCCTCGGCCGGGATCGTGATCTCGGATTTGGCTGCGGCCGGGAGGACCCGGACACGCTTTTTTGATTTTGCGGCGTGGTCGAACTTGACGTGGCCGGTGACGGTCGCGAAGACCGTGTAGTCGTGGCCGAGACCGGTGCCACTGCCCGCCAGGAACGTCATCCCCCGTTGACGGACGATGATCGAGCCCGCGCTGACGAGTTGCCCGTCGCCGGCCTTCACGCCCAGGCGCTGGCCAACGCTGTCGCGGCCGTTCCTCGAGCTGGAGCCTGCCTTCTTGTGGGCCATGAGTCAGTCGTCCTTCCCGGTGCGCGAGCTGCGCTTGGGCGCCGAGCTCGACGTCGCGTCCTTCCTATCGGCAGTCGCATCGCCCGCGGGCCTGGCGCCGGACGGCCGGACCCTGGTCTCCGTGGCCTCGGTCTTCGTGGCCCTCGTTTCCGTTGCTCCGGTCTTCGCGGCCTTGGTCTTGGCGGCCTTGGCGCCCGTCTTCGGCGTCGCGGCTGGGGGCTTCGCCGCGGCCCCGCGCACCGGACCGGCCGCCTTGCCGGCCCGGCCGGACCTGCCCGCGGCCCTGTCGCCTGCCATGCCCTCGCCCTTGCCGCCGGGGGTCCCCTTGGGTTCGGCCGCCTTGGCCAGCCTGGCCGCCAGAGCGGCATCCTCGGCAGCCTGGCGCGCGGCGGCCTCCTCCAGGCGCTGGCGCTCGGTCTTGGCGGCCGCCTGGGCCTTCCGAACGGCCTCGGCTGCGCTCTTGCCATCGAAGACGATGTCCGCAACCCGAAGGATCGTCAGCTCCTGCCGATGGCCCTTCTTCACCCGCCGACGGGCCTTCGGCCGGTACTTGAAGGCGATGAGCTTTTCGCCGCGATCGCGGCGCAGCACCTCGGCGCTGACCGTCGCGCCATCGACGATCGGCTGGCCGATTGAGGCGGTGTCGCCGTCGGCCACGAGCAGCACGCGCTCGAGCGTGATCGTCTGACCGGGCTCGGCGTCGAGCAGCTCGACCTGGAGCTCCGTGCCTACCTCGACGCGATACTGCTTGCTGCCGGTCTCTATGACTGCGTACATTGATCCTCGGGGTCCGACCGGCAAGCCGGGACGGATCTCTGCTGGGCATGGCGAGGCGCCGGTCGAGCCGGACGCGGAACGCGGAGTGTAGGGCGAGTGCCACCGAGCGTCAAACGCCGTCCCGCAGATGTCGGATGACAACGCCTTCCGGAAGGGGAGGTCGACGCCGGCCGGATCGCGCGGCCAAGAGGGCAGACGACTGCAACGCCAACGGAGATGGCGGGCAACCGCCTGCAACCGGGACGGGGTTACGCTAGGGGGTGATCACGCCTCGGTGGCACCCGCCGGCACCCGCCGGCCGACGACCTCCAGGAGCAGAAGGGAGAGCGATCCGATCATGTGCCTCAATTGCGGCTGCATGCAGGCCCACGACGACATGGGCCAGCCTCACGTGAACCTCGTCTTCGAGGACCTGAAGCGCGCCGCCGACGCGAACGGGAAGACCGTCGAGGAAACGCTCGAGATGATCACGCGGACCGCTTCCCGCGACCGGGCTGAGCATCCGGCCGAGTACGGCCTGGAGCCGGTGTCCAGCCTGCGCTAGCTTCGGCCAATCGCCGCCGATGTGATACCCCCGACGCAGCGGTCAGGGCTGCGGCGGATCGTCGGCGAGATGAATGCGCTCGCGGACCAGCTCACTGACATGGAGCGAGCGCCCCAACCGCTCGGCCAGTACCCGGATGACCTCCTCGGGCCGTCCGACGGCGCCGGTCCCGCCGAGACGTAGCCGCATGTCCAATCGAATGGAGCCGTCGTCTTCTGCCGCCGTTCCGCGTAGCCCGAGCACGAGCGGGCGAATGTCCACGGTCACCGTCCCGTCACCCCTGTCTCTGTGCGCCTCGATTCGTGGAGCAGCCAGGAGGTCGGCAACGGCGTCGTCAATCGTCTCGGTGCCGCCAGGCGGCGCGGGCCCGGCCGTCCCGATGGCCCGGTAATCGCCTGCCACCACCAGGCTCGGCAGCGTTGGACCGCCCGACCACACGTCGTACAGATCGACCAGACGGTAGCCCACCGGGGTGACGAGCCCCACCGACTCGCGGACGTCATGAGCCAGGCGGCATTCGGTCAGGCCCAGATCGATCAGCTCGCGTTCGCCGAGCATGCCGACGGGGATAGGTGCCGCGAACAGGATCCTCGGTCGGGGCCGAGCGGCCTGTGTCTCGGCCACTGGTAGCCCGGAGGCGCGCAGGGCGGCCTCCCAGCCGGCAACGACGTCGCGGTGCGCCATGTCTCGCGCTTCCGGCCCCCGACGGACCGTCAACCGCCAGCGTTGCCGCATCTCGTTCATACGGTGCCGGAATCCACGCTCACGTCTGGTAGTCTGCCCGACCATGGAGGAGGCCGCCCAGCTCAGCCCGGAGCCGATGCCCGCGACAGGCGCACAGGGTGGCCCGGCCCCGTTCGTGGACCGTCGCGCCGCCCCGGCTGGCCGGCGGCTGCGTTCCCCGACTCCCCGCGTGGCGCTCTTGCTCTTCGCCGCGATCGCCATCGCGTTCGTGCTGTATCTGGGCCGCGATGCCCTCAGCCCGTTCATCGTCGGCCTGCTGCTGGTGTACCTGCTGGACCCGGCGGTAGAGCGGTTGGGCCGCCTCGGCCTGCCGCGGGGCGTCGCGATCCTGGCGGTCTATGCGGTGGCCGTTGCACTGGTGGCCGCGGCACTGAACCTGGCGATCCCGCCGCTGGTCGAACAGGTCGGCCAGTTCATCGGCGACACGCCCAAGCTGGCCGGGCTCGTGCAGAGCCAGCTCGACAGCCTGCGCCAGGCGTACGTCGCCCTCGAGATCCCGCCCGAGGTCCGCGCGGCCATCGATCGCTCGCTCGCCCAGGTGGGCCGCGACGCCGGCACGATCAACCCCGGCCTGGTGGTGCCGGTCTTCACGTCCGTGGCGGGCTTCGTCGCGACCTTCCTTGGCTACGTCATCATCCCGGTCTGGGTCTTCTACCTGCTCAAGGACCGGCCCAGCCTCACGGTGAGCTTCGATCGATCCCTGCCTGATGAATGGCGGGAGGACACCTGGGCGGTCATCCGGATCGCCGAGCGAGTCTTCGGGCAGTGGGTTCGGGGCGAGATCATCCTGGGCTCCGCCGTTGCCCTGGCGACCTTCCTGGGTCTCGAGCTGCTCTCTGTCACTGTCGATCCGGTATTTGGACGGTTCGCCTTCTTCCTGGCGATCCTGGCCGGGCTGCTCGAGCTCCTGCCGATCATCGGGCCGATCATCGCCGCGGTTCCGGTCATCCTGGTGGGCGCCACCGCGGGCGTGGAGGCGACCGTCGCCGCGTTCATCCTCACCCTGCTGATCCAGCAACTCGAGAACTACTTCCTCGTTCCGAAGATCCAGGGCGACGCGACCAAGCTCCATCCCGCCGTGGTGATGTTCGCCCTGATCATCGGAGCGGCGATCGCCGGCCTTCTGGGGGCCATCCTGGCCCTGCCCGTCACCGCCGCCGGGCGCGACATCTACGCCTATCTGTTCCGCCGCCTCAGCCAGCCGACCCCGGCCGCCCCCGCCGTGGCGGAACGCGCCGCGGTGGGAGAGGACGAGGGCGAGGAGAAGGTGGCCGGAGGGTCCGTACCGGAAGTCGTACCCGATGCCGGAGGAGGCACATGACGCAGCGGCAATCAGACCCGTCCTTCGACCCCTACAAGACGCTGCAGGTCGATCCGGAGGCCGACCTTGAGGTCATTCAGGCAGCGTTCCGCCGTCTTGCCCAGAAATGGCATCCGGACGTCGCGAGTGGACCGGAGGCCGCCGCCCGGATGACCGCCATCAATCGCGCCTGGGAGCTCCTTCGGGATCCCGACCGGCGGGCGGGTTACGACCGGGACCGAGACGAGCGGGCTCAGTCGTCGAACGCACAGGCCGCCCCTCCCGTGGCCTCTGCATCCCCGGGCGCGCTCCGCCCCGATCCGGGGCTGCACCGTCCGCCCACCAAGGCGACCCCGGCGCCGCCCGCGCCCGGACAGCCGTCGGGCAGCGTCCTGAACTTCGGCCGGTATGACGGCTGGTCGCTGGGCGAGATCGCCCGAGCCGACATCGAGTACATCGAGTGGCTCGATCGGACTCCGATCGGACGGCCATATCGCGACGAGATCGACGCGATTCTTCGGCGGACCGGACGGCGCAAGAGTGCCGATATCGAGGCCAAGGAGCGGCGCGGCCTGTATCGCCCCAGATGACCGGTCAGGCGACGCTCGATCTTGTCGGGTTATTCGTCGCGATCGTCGGTCTGGGCGCGGTGGTGGCGCTCGTGGCCCGACGGCTGGGTCTGCCTGACAGTGTCGTCCTGGTCGTGCTCGGCCTGGCGATCGGCGCGGTTGCTCCGGCGGAGCAATTCACGATCACACCTGAGCTCGTCCTCGCCGTCCTCGTGCCCGGGCTCGTCTTCGAGGCCGCCTATCGACTCGACATTTCCGAGCTTCGCCGGACGTTCCTGGGCGCGGTGCTCCTGGCCGTTCCCGGGGTCCTCATCTCGGCCGGGACCGTGGCCCTCATCCTGAGCACCTTCGCGGCCGTGCCGATCGGCCCGGCCTTCGTGGTCGGTTCGATCGTCTCGGCGACCGACCCGGTTGCCGTCATCGCGACCTTCCGCCACCTGGACGCGCCGCGCCGGCTGGCCACCCTGGTCGAGGCCGAGAGCCTGTTCAATGACGGCACGGCCGTCGTCGTCTTCACGATCGCCATCGGGGCGATCTCCCATGGTGTGACACCGGCTGATGCGGCCACCACGTTCGTGGCGGCCGTGGCCGTCAGCGGCGTCATCGGGCTCGGCCTGGGCGTACTCGCCGCCAGGATCATGAACATGACCGAGGAACAGGCGATCGAGCTGACGATCTCGCTCGTCCTGGCCTACGGCACATACCTGCTGGCCGACCAGGTCCACGCATCCGGGATTATCGCGACCGTCGTGGCGGGGATCGTGCTGGGCACGTACGGGCGGCGGATCGGGATGCCGCTCCGCACGTTCGATGCTCTCGACGCGACCTGGGAGTTCATCGCCTTCCTCCTGACCGCGCTCGTGTTTCTGCTCATCGGCACCGCCATCACGCTCGGCCAGCTCCGTGAGGCGGCAGCGGCCATCGCCTGGGGCGTCGCGGCGATCCTCATCGGACGGGCGATCGTGGTCTACGGCCTGCTCGGCATGGCTGCGCGGGCGCTTCATGTCGTCCGGAGGGGACCCGGGCTCCGGACATCGTGGCTCCATGTCCTCTTCTGGGCGGGGTTACGAGGCGCGATCGCCGTGGCGCTGGCTCTCTCGCTGCCGGCGGACCTGCCGGATCGAGCCCGGCTGCAGGGGATCGCCTTCGGCATCACCCTGTTCACGCTGCTCGTCCAGGGCTCGACGACTGCCCTGCTGCTCCGGCGCCTGGGCATCCCCGGCGACGGCGACGGTCGCGCCTCCGCGACCATGGGGACCGGCGAGCGCACCCGACCCGCGCCCGAAGGCTAGCGGGTCACGGCCGCCGCGTCATCGGCAGGACTGGCAGGAATTCGGCAGGGCTTCGGCCCGACGTGGCGTGGCTCCCCGTCGGGTCCGTCACCACTCGGCGCGCGCCTGTCGGATGTTCATGCTCTGCAGGATGCCGAGCCCGAATGCCAGGCTGATGAGCGATGCGCCACCGTGCGTGATAAACGGCAGCGGGATGCCGGTGATCGGCATGACGCCGATGACCATGCCCACGTTGATCACGAACTGGAAGAAGATCATCGAGGCGAGCCCGGCGGCCATCGCCAGGCCGAACGGGTCGCGGGCGCGCCATCCCGCAACCAGGATTCGCCAGATGAGCGCTCCGAACAGCACGAATACGACGATCGCCCCGATGAAGCCCAGCTCCTCGCCCAGCTTGGCGAACACGAAGTCCGTCGTCTGGACGGGGAGGAAGTTGCCGCGGTCCTGCGTGCCGTTGGTCAGGCCCTTGCCGGCCCAGCCGCCCGAGCCCACCGAGATCTGGGACTGCATGAGCTGGTAGCCGGATCCCTGGGGATCGGCCTGCGGATAGAGGAAGCTGATCAGGCGCTGCTTCTGGTAGTCCTTGAGGACGTACGTCCAGGCGATCGGAACGACGGCGATCGCAACGGCGGTCAGAACGGCCAGCCAGCGCAGGCTGGCGCCGGTCAGGAAGAGCATGCCGCCCAGGATCGCGACGAACACGAGAGACGTACCGAGGTCTGGCTGGAGCAGGACGAGCACCGTCGGCGGCGCGACCAGGAGGCAGGCGCCCACGATCGCGAATGGACCGTCCAGCCGCTGCTGGCGTCCCGCCAGATAGTTGGCCAGCACGATGATCATGAGGATCTTGGCGATCTCGCTGAACTGGACCTGGAACGGCCCGATGGCCACCCAACGGGCAACGCCGCCGACGCCGTCGCCGATGACGAGGCTGATCGCGAGCAGGGCCAGGTTGACGAAATACAGCGGCCACGCGAATGTCCGGAACCAGCTGTAGTCGAACGCCGTCGCCGCGGCGAACACGACGATTGCCAGGCCGGCCCACATGAGGCCGCGGACGAAGGTCGAGCCGGGGCCCATCACGGCGGCCCCGGACTCCACGCTGTTGCTGTAGGCCATCGCCAGCCCCAAGGCGCCAAGCAGCAGGGCATAGATCGTCAGCTGCAGGTCGTAGGTCCGCCAAAACGCGGCAAGCGATCGAGCAGTCCACTCGTGAGCGCGGGCCGGCTCGATGCGAAGGACGCCCATCAGTTCCCACCGTAGAAGTTGCCCCGCGCGAGCAGGTAGGGCAGGCGCTTGTCGACCTTGAGCTTGAAGTGCAGCTGGAGGTAGTACTTGACCATCTCCGTTGCGGCGTTGCCGACCGTGTTCGAGTCGTACGCAAAGGCGACCACGGCCAGCTTGGAGTCATGCTTTGAGACGTCGCCGTGGGCCGGTACGAAGGCCACGAACCAGTTGTGGAACGGCAGCCGGCCCTGGCTGTCCCGGGCGCCGAATTCTGCGGTACCCGTCTTGCCCGCGACCTCGATCGGCAGTTCGACCAGGTTGAACGTGTGACGGCTGGTGACCACCTCGCGGGCGGCGAGCCGCATGATCGTCATGTCGCTGGCCGGCGCCTTCACCTTGCGGATCACCTTGGGCTTGAACGGCCGGACCACCGAGCCGTCCGGACCCACGATCTCCCGCACGACCCGGGGGCTGTACAGCGTCCCGCCATTGGCGACCGCGGCATAGGCGTTGAGCAACTGCAGCGGTGTCGCCACGTCGTACCCCTGGCCGATCCCGGCCTGGAGCACCTCGCCCGGCAGAATCGGCTGGCCAAATGTGTCCTGTTTCCATTTCTCGCTGGGAACGATGCCCGGAACCTCCGCCGGCAGGTCGATACCGGTCTTCCTGCCGAAGCCGAGCTGCTGAGCCCAGTAGGCGAGGCGGCTGATGCCGAGCCGCTGGGCCACCTGATAGAAGAAGGTGTCGCTCGAGTGGGCGAAGCCGCTCTTGATGTCGAGGGCGCCAAACCCGGCGCGGTTCCAGTCCCAGAATTTCGTCACGCCAAGCTGGATGTAGGGATGCGTCTGGATTCGCTCGGTCGGCGAGATCCGCCGATCGGCCAGCGCCCCGAGGCCGGTGACCAGCTTGTAGGTCGAGCCCGGCGGATACTGATCGCTGATCGCGTGATTGACCAGGGGCTTGTTCGGGTTGGCCAGCAGCTTCTTGTACGCCTTCGAGCTGATGCCGCCCGCGAACGCGTTGTTGTCGTAGGTCGGCAGGCTGACCATCGCCAGGATCTCCCCCGTCTGGGGGTTCTCCACGATCATGACCGCCTGCTTGAGTCCGGCCTTGCGCATGCCCCACTGGACGGCCTTCAACAGGAGCTGCTGCTCGCGCGTGTCGATCGTGAGCTTGAGTGAGTTGCCGGGTTCCGCCTGCCTGTTCGTCTCCAGGACCTGGAGGCGGCGCCCGACGGCATCCCGTTCGACGGTCTCGAGGCCGTACGTCCCGCGGAGCTGGGCCTCGTACACCGACTCCACACCCGTCTTGCCGATCAGATCGTCCGGCTGGTAGCCGTCGTCTCGCATGTCGGCGAGCTCGGCGGCGTCGATCGGGCCGGTGTAGCCAAGGATCTGGGACATGAGCGGGCCGTTCACGTAGCGACGCTGCGTCTCGACGGATACCTCGACGCCTGGCAGGTCGGCGCTCCCCTCCGCGATCACGTTGGCCGTCTCGCGTGGCACCCCCTGGGCGATCCGCACCAGGTCGAAACGCGAACCTGGGCTGCCGTCGATCGCCGCGTTGATGTCGGCCGTCTCCATCCGCAGGAGGCCGGCCAGCTGGGCGACCACCGCGTCGCGTTTGGTTTCGGGCAGGTTGGCCGGCCGGATCTTGACCGCGAAACTGGGCTCGTTGACGACGAGCGGCCGGCCGGCTCGGTCGTAGACCAGGCCGCGGGTCGAGGGGATTGCCTGAAGGACCGTCCGATTCTGGGCCGCCTGCTGGACGAACTCGTCGACGTGGGTGACCTGGAGATAGAACAGGCGTGCGGT
>WNFU01005242.1_pt1 | contig 18118 bp, 15 predicted proteins | sample 5400121 | NCBI WGS metagenome assembly WNFU01 (sample SAMN13153360, study PRJNA577476) | soil metagenome | isolation source: 100 cm soil or saprolite under grassland replicate 1 | place: USA:California | collected 2016-06-15 | reverse complement strand
CGACGTGGTGTTCGCCCCCGAGGCGCTCCGCCGCGCCGTCGACGCGGCCCGCGCCCACGGCCTCGGCCACCTCGCCGTGCCGCCGCGGCTCGTCGCGCCCGGGTTCCTCGAGCGGGCGTTCGTGAGCGCCTTCGCCGCGCTCCTCGCGCCGCTCGTCCGGATCGCCGACCTGCGCCGGCCCGGGACGCGCGCCTACTTCGGGGTCGGCGCCTTCAACCTCGTGCGGCGCGACGCGTACGCGCGCAGCGGCGGCCACCTGCGCCTCCCGCTCGAGGTCGTCGACGACCTGAAGCTCGGGCTCCTGCTGCGGCGGAGCGGCGTCGCGCAGGGCGTCGCGCGCTCGGACGGGCTCGTCGAGGTGCGCTGGCACGAGGGGTTCGTCCGCTCCGTGCTCGGGCTCGTGAAGAACGCGTTCGCCGCGCTCGAGTATCGGCCCGCGCTCGCCGTCGCGGCCGCCCTCGCCGCCGCGGCCGCCGGGGCCGCGCCGCTCGTCATCCTCGTCGACGGGCCGGGCGCGGCCGCCCGCGCGCTCGCCGGCGCGGCCCTCGCCGTCGCGATCGCTCACCACGCCGCGGAGGCGCGGCAGGTCGCGGGCTCGCGCGGCGCCGAGGGGATCCTCATGCCCGCCTGCGTGCTCCTCCTCGGCGCGGTCGTGCTCGTGAGCGCGGCCGCGGTCTGGTGGCGAGGCGGAGTCGTCTGGAGGGGGACGCATTATCCGCTGAGGCGGATCCGGGAGGGGTGCCTGCGGGACCAGGATCTACCAGCGGAGGGGGCGGTGGGATGGGGGGACCCATTGTGAACTAACGGTCACGGTCACGGGCACGTTCACGTTCACGGGAACTACCGGGAACGGGAGAGGCCCGGGAAGCGGGTACGGCACGGCGTTCCCGGTTGCCGTGAGCCGTTTCCGGTCTCTCCCGTGAACGTGACCGTGACCGTGACCGGTTTCGAGGCTTGGCCCCACGTCGTGGGAATCGCACGGCGCGAACACGATAGCGGTGATACTTTCCTCGCGTGCTCGGCCCCGTCGCCTACGAGGCGGTCCCGGTTCTCGACGCCTGGGACGAGACCGCGGCCTACCGCGGCTTGCGCGTGGCGCTGCCGCCGGCGCTCGCCCACACGCACGAGCGTCCCGGCCAGCTGGTGAAGGCGCACACGGACGCGGGTGAGGCCTTCTTCGCGCTCGCGAGCGCGCCCGACCCGGGCGCCACGGCGGAGCTCCTCGTGAAGCGCGGCGGAAAGGTGGGCGACGCCCTCTCCGCAGCGGCGATGCGCGGGCGGTCGATCGCGCTGAGCCGCGTCTTCGGCGAGGGGTTCCCGGTCGAGGAGGCGGAGGGCCGGGACGTCCTCCTCTTCGCGGCGGGCTCGGCGATCGGTCCCATCCGCGCGCTCGTGCAGCACCTCATGACGCATCGGAACCGCTCCGGGCGCGTGACGCTCTTCTACGGCCAGCGTCACGGGGCTGAGTTCGCCTACCGGAACGAGCACATGGACTGGGAGCGCCGCGGGATCCGCGTCGTGCTCTGCCCCTCGCGCGAGGACGACGCGTGGCAGGGCGTGCGCGGCCGGGTCCAGGAGGTGGCGCGCTCGCTCGCGTTCGGCGGAGCCCCGCCCGGCGAGGCCGTCGCGTTCGTCTCCGGGATGACCGCGATGGTCGAGGACGTACGGCGGACGCTCGCGGCGGCGGGCGTCCCACCGGGACGCGTGCACGCGAACTTCTAGGAGGAGAGATGTCCGACCTGCACGCGCGGCGCCTGCTCGTGATCCTCGTCCTCGCCGCGGTGGCGCTGACCGTCCTCATCGTGCGGCCGTTCTGGCAGGCGTTCTTCCTCGCCGCCGTGCTCGCCGCGACGCTCCGGCCGATCATGGAGTGGCTCGCGCGCGCGCTGCGCGGCCGCCGGAGCCTCGCCGCCGCGATCGTCACGCTGACGCTGATCGTCGTCGTGCTCCTCCCCGTCGGCGGGGTCGGCGCGATCCTCGTCGGCCAGGTCGCGAGCGGCGTGCAGTGGCTCCGCGACACCATCCAGAGCGAGGGAGTGTGGGGGCTCGTCGAGCACCTCCCCGGGCCGGTGCAGCGGGCGGCGCGGGAGCTCGTCGAGCTCGTCCCCGAGCCGCAGGAGCAGCTCCAGTCGCTCGCGGGGCGACAGGGCGGTCAGGCCGCGGCAGCCGTCGGAGGGGTCCTCGCCGCCACCGGCACGGTCCTCTTCCAGACCGCGATGATGCTCATCGCCTTCTTCTTCTTCCTGACCGACGGAGGGCGGCTCGTCGGCTGGATGGACGCGCGCGTGCCGCTGCCTCGGGGGCAGTTCCGCGCGCTCATGGAGGACTTCCGCCAGACGAGCGTCTCGGTGCTCCTCGCGACGGTGGGCACGGCCGCGCTCCAGAGCGCGGTGGCGCTCGTCGGCTATGTCATCGCGCGGGCACCGAACCCGCTCTTCCTCGTGCTCGCGACCTTCGTCCTGGCGCTCGTCCCGGCGGTGGGCGCCACCATCGTCGTGGTCGCGGTCGGGCTCCTCCTCCTCGCGACGGGGCACGGCGTCGCGGGGACGTTCCTCGTGGCCTGGGGCGCCGGGGTGGTGTCGCTCTCCGACAACATCGCCCGCCCTTACCTGCTCAAGGGCGGGATGCAGCTCCACGGGGGGCTCGTCTTCTTCGCGCTGCTCGGCGGGCTCGCGGCGTTCGGCGCGATCGGCCTCGTCGTCGGGCCGCTCATCCTCACCTTCCTCGTCGCGGTCCTGAAGCTCTACGGGCGCGAGTTCGGCGGCGCGGCCAGCGACCCCGCGCCGTAGCGGCGAGCGGCGCGGTGCCCGGACGCCCTGCTCACGGCGCGACGAGGTGGCGCTCGAAGGCCCGGCGGACGTTCTCGGGCACCGAGATCTTCTTCCACCCCGGGACCTCGATGCAGCAGATCACCGTGCGCGACACCGCAGCCGGCTCGGTCGCGCCGGGGCGGAAGATGCGGTAGCGCAGCGTGACCGAGTGCTTCCCGATCTTCTCCGTCTCGAGCTCGATCGTGACGAGGTCGCCGTGCGCGAGCGGCGACTCGAAGTCGGTCTCGATGCGCACGACCGGCATCGCCACCCGGAGCTGCTCCTCGACCGAGTGGTACGGCATCCCCACCTCGTCCCGGAAGAAGTCCTCGAGCGCGCGGTGGAAGAAGTCGTAGAAGCGCGGGAAGTAGACGATGCCCGCGCGGTCGACGTCGGGGTGACGGACGGGCTGCCGGATGCGGAACGCCATGGTCGCCTCGGGCGCGCGTTCAGGCGGCCGGCTTGAACGCGCGGAACGCGAGGAGCGTCGTCGTGTCTCGGATGCCCGGCACCTTCTGGAGGCGGTCCGGGATGAGGTCCCCGAACGCCTCGTACGTCGGGGCGTACAGCTTCACGATGAGATCGTACACCCCGGTGATCGAGTGGACCTCGGACACGCCCTCGAGCTCCATGAGCGCGTTCGCGACCTGCTCCAGGTGGCCCAGCTCGCACTTCACGAGGACGAACGCAGCCTTCATGTGCGACCTCCGCCGGATCTCTTATCACGGTCCGAGACCGGCGCGCGCCGCGCGCCGGGGCGTTGGCTCAGGGCCACGTCGGCCGGTCGCCGTGCCAGTCCCCCGTCACCTCGAGCCACATGGCGAGGCCCGCCCAGCGTCCGTATGGCGCGTACCAGCGCAGGAGCGTGCGGTCGGAGGGCACGCGGCGCTTCCCGCGCAACCGGGCGAGCTTCGCCCGCGTCCAAGAGTCGAGCGCGAGGTGGTCGTGGCGTCCGAGCAGGCGCAGGAGGTGCTCGGCCGCGTACGGCCCGAAGCCGCGGACCTGGCGGAGCGTGCGCACGAGCGCGTCGGTCGGGACGTCGGAGTGGCGGAGCCCCTCGAGGTCGATCGTGCCGTCCGCCTCGTCGCGCGCGAGCGCGAGCAGGAACGGCGCGCGGTACCCGGCGCGGATCGTCTCGCGGTAGAAGCGCTCCGGCTCGGCCGCCATGCGCGCCGCGGACGGGAACGCCCGCTCCCCGCGCGGCCCCTCCGCGCCGAGGCTCGCGCAGAGCCGCTCGACCATCAGCCGGGTGAGCGCCCACGAGCAGTTCGTCGTGCAGAGCGTCTTCACGGCGTCCTCGAACACGGTGGGGGACCGGAGCAGCCGCCCCGCGCCGCGCGCGAGGGCCCAGCGCAGGTCGGGCAGGTCCGCGCGGCCGGCCGCGCGCTCCCGCTCGAGCGCCGCGGCCCGCTCGCGGAACGGTCCGAGGTCCTCGTCGAGCGCGAGGCACGTCGCAATCTGCGCGCGCGCCTCCGCGGCCTCCGCCGCTCCGAGCCGCCCGGCGGCGATCGCCCGGAAGGCGAGGTCGTGCTCCGCGGCGGCGACCTCCGCCACCGCGACGCGTCCGGTCGAGAGCACGAGCGGGCGCGACAGCGCGCCGCGCGCCTCGTCCCACACCCACGGCGCGAGATCGTAGAAGCCGTGGCTCCGGACGGTCAGCGCGAGGTCGAACGGCTGCGGGACCTTCATGCTCGTTCACTCGACGGCCAGGCCGGCGGCGCGCGCTCCGGGCGAGCGCCGTCGCCGTCGAGCCGTGCGCCCGGAGGAGATCCTGAACCTGCCGCCCGAGCCGAGCTCGCGCTGCACCGGACGCCCGGGGCGACCGGGGCTACCCGCCCTCGATCACGACGATGTTCACGCCATAGCAGGAGAGCGCGAGCAGGCTCGCGCGCTGCCAGCGGCGGTCCTTCGTCGACAGGAACCGGAGCTTGTAGCGCTTCGGATCCGCCGCCTGCTGGATCCGCTCGATCCAGTGGATGAACGACTTGAACCCGGACGAGTTGCAGAACTCGAGCTGGGTGAGGTCCACCCGGATCTCCTTCGCGCCCGCCTCGAGGACGTGCGCGTGCACCGCGTCCACGAACGGGTTCAGCACGACCGCCGGGTTCACCGTGCTGATCGTCCCCTTGAAGTAGACGCGGATGCCGAGCGGATCGGGCGCGATGTGCGCCGAGTACTTCTCCTCCGCGACCTGGAGCGCGGGCATCCGTGCGGCGAAAGTCGGGCTAGCCATGTGTTCCTCCAGCGGCAGGAAGCTTCGGCGCCCTGAGTGGACCCTCGGCCTCCACGATGATGCGCGTCGCCGACTTTCGGCGAACGCGGATGTCCAGCTGCGCCTCGAAGCGGACGCGCGCGAGCCCGAGCCCGCCACGCGCCGACGAGGGCTGCGCCTTCATGGTCCTGAGGTAGTGCGCGAGCGAGTCCGGCTCCGAGTACATCGCCTCCACCTTCTGCCGGAGCGCCACGAACTCGTCCTCGGGACACTCGTTCATGACGCGGACCCAGACGCGATCGGCCTTCGGGTCGACCTCGAGATCGAGCTCGACCTCCTGCCCGCGCGCCTGCGGCACCGCGTTCTGCATCAGCTCGTGCACGGCGAGCGCGACCTGCGCCTCGCGATCGGCGCCGAGTGCCGCGCACGCGCAGAACGACTCGACGAACCTGCGGATCTCGTCGATGAAGACCCACGGCGGGTTCATCCGGATGAAGAGCTGGATCGGCGCATCCGGGCGCCGCATGTCCTCACGCTCCGTCATGCTTGCGCCTCAGGACGACCGCGGTCATGTCGTCGGCCGGTTCGGGTGAGTAAGCCTGCACTGCGTCGAACACCGTCGCGAGCGCCTGCGACGCCGACGGGAGGTCCGCCGTCTCGAGGAGCTGCTTCACGCGCTCCTCGCCGAAGAGGACCTCCGAGGCGTCCTTCGCCTCGAGGATGCCGTCGGTCACGAAGCAGACCGTCTCGCCCGGCTCGAGGCGGAACTCGTACTCCTCGATCGGCGGCGGCTCGACGTCGGCCGAGAGCCCGACCCACGGCCCCGTCGACTCCACGACGTCCACCTGCCCGGCGGCGCGCACGATGAAGATCGGCTGGTGCGCGCCCGCGGCGACGAACCGGCCGTCCCCCATGTAGCGGGCCGCCATGAGCGTCATGTAGTCGTCGCGGCGCATGCGGCGCCGGACGTTCTCGTGCACGACGCGGTTCACCGCGGCGATCACCGCGCTCGGCTTGCAGTGCGGGTCGTCCGCGATGGCGCCGTACGCCGCCGCCTGCGCCATCATCATGACGAGGCCGGAGTTGATGCCGTGCCCGGAGACGTCCCCGACGAGGACCCAGAACGTGTCGTCGCCGAACGCGAGGATGTCGTAGAGGTCGCCGCCGACGTCGTCCGCCGGCTCCATCCGCGCCGCCACCTCGAACCCCTTCACGGCCGGGCTCACCGGCAGGATCGCGGTCTGGATCTGGTGCGCGATCTCCACCTCGCGGCGGAGCGCCTCGGTCCGCTGCAGCTCGTCGCGCGACCGCTCGACCTCCTCGACCATCGTGTTGAAGGACGTGACGAGCGCCCCGAGCTCGCCGGAGTACTCGGCGCGGACGCGCGTCGAAAGGTCGCCGCCGGCCACCCGGACCATCGACGCGGCGACGTCGCCGAGCGGCTTCGCGGCCTGGCGGAGCGAGACGACCGCGGCGAAGCCGGCGAGCGCCATCACGACGGCGAACAAGACCGCGAGCACGACCCGCAGCTGGTCGAGCCGGCCGTTCGCCTCGCGCTCGTCGACGAGCATGAGCGTGGACCAGCCGGGCGCCTCGACGGCGGACGCGGTCCGCACCGCGAGGACGGCCCCGTACTTCTCGCGCTCGATGCGCTCGAGCGACCCGAGCGGCCCCGGCGCGGACGCGAGCACGACCGGCCGCACCGCGTCGAGATCGAGCCGCGGCAGCGAGACGATCATCCGGCGGGTCTGGTCGGCGACGACGGGCACGTACGTCCCGCCCGCGCCGTTCAGCTCCTCGAGCAACCGCGGCACCGCGCCGGGGCCGATCGCGACCACGATCCAGCCCGTGAGGTCGCCGAAGAAGTCCCGGACCGGGGCGGTCATGACGAGGGTGTCCGTCGCCTTCTCGCCCGGGAGCACGCCGGAGAGCGGCGCGAGGGAGATCGAGACGGCGTCCTCCACGGCCGCCTTTCCGCGGAGCGCCGCGACGTCGAGCTGCGTGCCCCGCGCCGTCTCGATCGCGATGCCCCACGCCCCCTGGGGCGCGTTGCGCACCATCGCGACGACCTTCTCGTCGACCGACAGGAGCGCCGCCGCCACGACCGCGCCGCCCTGGTCCTGGATCGCCCGGCGCAGGTGGTCCTCGGCGAACTTCGGGTCCCCCATGTCGAACGTGTCCTGCATCGCGCGCGCGGCGGCCCACTCGTGGACCGTGAGCGCGCGCTCGCGCTGGAACCGCGAGAGCGAGTCCTGGATCTCCTTCGCGCGCGCGGAGAGGTGCGAGTGGACCGCGTCGGCGACGACGGACCGCGCGACCCGCTCGAACGCGAAGACCGCCAGCGCGAGCGCGACCGCGAGGAGGACGACGGTCGTGAGGAGGAGGCGGAGCCGGAGCGACGTCTGCGTCCGGTGCAGGAGGTTTCGCATCCGGGGGCTTAGAGGCCGAGCTGGTTGGCGTTGAACTTCAGGAACTCGTAGATGAGCGCCGCCTGCTCCTCGTTGATGCCGGAGTTGGGCCGCCGGATCATCCGCTTCATGTAGCGCTTCCAGTCGGTCGCGTTGAACCGGGCGTTGATGGATCGCGCGAGCGGGTGGCACTTCGAGCACTTCGCCGCGTAGACCTCGTACTCCTTCTGCGCTGCCGCGGGGAACCCGGAGACGTCGATCTGGCCGGGGCCGAAGTCGCGGGGGTCGGGCTTGTCCTTCTCCGGCTCGGCCGACACGAGCAGTGCGACGAGCGCGCTTCCGGCGATGGCCAGGATCTTCATCAGAATGCTCCCCCGATGCCCGCGTGATACGACTGGAACTTACCGTAGTCCGTGGTGTCCCAGTACTCCCACGACAGCTTGACGTAGACGTTCTGCGCGGGCGTCACGACGACGCCTCCGGTGTAGCGGACGTACCGGCTGTCCGCGCTCATCTCCGCGGGAGCCCCGGGCAGCGGCGACCCGGTCCGCTTCAGCTCCTCGTATCGATACACGACGGCCAGGTGGTTGCCCAGCGGGTGCTCGAGCTCGGCGTAGAACCCGTCCTTTACGAAGAACGGGTCGACGAGCGCGAACGGATACCCCGAAGCGTTCGGATCGAGGTCGGTCTTGCGCCGCGCGTACTCGCCGCGGAGCGTCAGCTTCGAGAGGCGGAACGTCGCGTCGGCGCCCCACGCCTCGTAGCCGAGCCGCGCCTCGCGATCGTACTTTCCCGACGTGTAGGACCCGCCGATCGAGGCGTCGCCGAAGAAGGCGCCGGCGTCGGACGAGTAGGAGAGCGTGAGCCGCCCGCCGTACGCCGGCTCCGCGTTGTTGTCGTTGAAGGGGATCGTGCGGAGCGACATCCAGTCGACGTCGTTCGAGCCGCGGAGCCCCGAGACGCCGTACGCGCCGTACCAGGTCTGGATCCGCGAGCCGAGCCACTTCACGCCGTACACCAGGACGCCCGTGTCCGAGTACGGCATCGGCAGCACGCCCAGGTTCATGCTCGTGCGCGCGCCGTACGCCATCCGCCCCATGTCGTAGATGAGCGGCTGCGACCCGGTCCGGTAGGACGAGGGGTCCACCCGGTTCGAGAAGTCGCCGAACGGCACCGCGATGCGGCCCGCCTGGATGTTGAACCAGCTGCGCGGCTGGTAGTCGAGGGCGACGTGCTCGAGGTCCACGCCGTGGCAGCCGATGCAGGCCTTCGCCGAGAACGACAGGTCCTCGTTCACGTCCGCGCCGACCTTGATGGACGTCGCGGGCGCGAACGACTGCGCGGAAGCCCGCGCCGCCTTGCTGCGCGACTCGACGAAGCCCCACTGATCCACGTAGACGGACCCGGAGAAGATGATGCCCTCCACCGCGCGCGCCGTCGCCGGCCCGAGGAGCGCGGCGAGGGCGGCCGCGGCGAGCGCAGCGCGGAGGCGGCGATCAGTCATTCGGCGCCCCGTTCGCGATCCACGCCTCGATCGCCGCGAGGTCCGCGGGGGCGAGCGCGGCGTCGGGCGGCATCGTCGTCGCGACCGATCCGCCGACCGACGACGCGGTGCCGCGGAGCTTGAAGACGAGATAGCTCTCCTCCGGCGCGCTCGGCGCGACGAGCACGAGGCCGGACTCCCCCGACTGGACCCCCACGAGCGCGGCGTACGCCCCGGCCGCGTCGAGCCGCGGCGGGAGCGCGCCGACGTCGTGGCAGGCGGAGGTGGCGCAGCGCGGGACGAGCACCTGCTCCCGGATCGCCGAGAAGGTGGACGCGACGGTCGCGGTCGCGCGGGCGAGCCCGTGCGCGATCTCGGTCGAGACCGGTCCCTTCTCGTGGCACGGCCCGCACCTCTCGACGCCCGCGCTCGTGTAGGCGGCGACGTGCGCGAAGGTCGGTCCCGCCGCGTGGCAGCCGAGGCACGCCGCCTGGATCGGCGGCGTGGCGTTCTCGAACTCGACCGCGGAGTGCGCCGTTGTGCTCTTCGCGTGCAGGACGCTCGCGGTCTCGTTCGCGACGTTCGCCGCCGCGCCCGCGGGCACGGACTCGACGAGGTACGACTTCCCCTCGTGGCAGAGGGTGCAGTTCCGGAGATCCCCCGGGAACAGGCCCTCCCGGAAGGTGCTGCTGCTGCCCTGCACGAACGGCTGGATGGCCTCGAGCGACGACGCTCCCTTGCGCCGGCCGGTGTGGATCCGGTGGAGCATCACCTTGAGCTGCAGCGAGCGCTCCTCGATGCCGTCGTAGGTCGCGGGCAGGCTCACGTAGCCCGTGACCTTCGAGACGCGCGACGAGTAGTCGGTCTTCAGCGGGTTGTGGCAGAAGACGCAGTACTTCGGGTCGTGGCGGGCGGAGTGGAACTCGATCCGCAGGTGGCAACGGAGGCACTTCTCGTACGAGACGACGGTCCGCCGCGGGACGGGGCCGTCCGGCGGCCAGCTCCCCGTGGCGGTGTCCACGTAGACAATGACGTTGTCCGCGCTCTCGTTGACGCTCTCGCCCGTGTACGGCCACGCGAACGTGTCCGTCGCCTTGTCGTAGGGCGTCGGCTTGAAGGACCGCCGCGCGTCCATCCCGACCGCCCACGTGCCGTTCGCGGCGAGCGGGAGCGTCGTCGTGAACGCGTAGACGTACTCGTCGGTCGCGCCGTTCGTCGTGAGCAAGAGCGGGTCGGGCCCCGTGACGCCGGAGGAAGAGGAGATCGGGTCGAAGATCGGGCCGGTCCCGTAGTCGGGGAACGTGGGCCCGGCGATCCGGATCGTGAGCGACTGGAGCTTGCGCGGGACGACGCTCGAGGCGACCGGGTCGGGGTCGTAGGGGGGTACGGGGTTCGAGAGGCTGGGGACGAGCGGGCCGGCCTTGTCGTCTCGCACCCTGAACGTCACCTTCGGCTTGCCGCCCGGCACGAAGTTCTCGACCTTCACGATCTCGAGGTGCGGCATGTTGAAGCGCGCGTTCAAGAGCGGAGGCTTGTGGGCGTCGACGATGGGCGCGTACACCTTCTTCGCCGTCGTGCCGGTGTTGTCGATGTGGCAGCCGCGGCAGCCGCCGTCGTCCGTCTTCACTCCGCCGAAGTGCGCGATGTGGGACACGTCGGTGATCGGGGTCGAGTCGAACCAGACGTCGGGGTGGCAGCCGGAGCACGTCCGGCGCGAGATCGCGTACGTGACCTCGTACGCCTGCTGCGCGTCGGCGTGGCAGGCGTCGCAGTCGCGGTAGTCGCGCGGGAACAGGTTGCCCGTGACCTGGACGCGCGTCGTGACGAGCCGCAGGTCCGTCCGCTGCACCACCTTGCCGAAGACGACCTCCGTTCCGGCCGCGCCGACGACCGAGAACTTCTTGCCGAGGAGGATCGTGGTCGTGGCGTTCGAGGGCGTGAACGGCAGCGTGAACGTGCTCCCCGCGTCGAGCGCGGGGGCGGGGACCGCCTGCGAGGAGGACAGGTAGAGCGTCGGCATCCGCTTGCCGCGGTGGATGCGGTGGATGAGCCGCCCGAGCTCGAGCGGGTTCGGGTGCTCCGCCGCGACGGTGGAGATCGACGCGGGATCGACGGTGTCCGGGTCGGCGTGCTGCCAGGTGTGACAGGTGAGGCAAAGCCGGACGCGGGTGCGGTTCCCGTGTCTCGCGACGAGCCCGTGGCAACCCGAGCAGTTCACGTCGAGCACGGTGTCGCGCGCCTCGAGCGGTCCACCGGAGGGGCGGAAGTCGTATGTCGAGGCGGTGCCCAGCGTGGGGGCCGGCGCCGCGTCGAGCCACACGCCGACGCGCTGGGTCTCGTCCGGGTCGAACCCGGAGAGGGCGGTCCTGAACACGTAGCGGTAGCGGCCGCCGCCGAGCTCGACGAGCGTGCTCGGCGTCTCCGCGCCGGGCTGCGCGACGCTCGTCAGCACCTCGGGGTCGGGCGTCCCGGGCCCGCTCGGGCGGACCTTCGGAACGATCGTGCCGACGAGGACCTGGCTCTTCCACGCGCGCAGCCCGTCGACGGGGTGGGAGGTGAGCGTGGCGAAGGTGAAGCGCGGCGCGAGCGCCAGCACGCCGTCGAGCAGGAGCGGCACGCCGTCCATCGTCACCGAGAACGTCGCGACGGGGTGGCCGTGGAGATCGAAGGACGCGTCCTCGATCACGATCGCCGGACCGTCGCTGACGGCGTCACGGTCGACGCGCTCGCCGATCACGGGCTGCTGGCACGCGAGCAGCGCGAGGCACACCCCCGCCGCCGCGAACGCAGCCGGGGGTGCTGAGCCAGCCTTTCGACGCGTTCTCAAGCGCGGTCCGTTCCTCGCGACGAGGCACTCCGCCCCGTATGTTACGTGTTCTGGGATTGTGGGTGTCAATCCGCAGACTTGCCCGAACCGTCCCCCGTTGCAAGGACGCATGCAGCGCAGTGCGCGCCGCCGCGCGATCCCTGCGCAGCGGTTGCGCCACGCCCTGCTCCGCTGCGACAGAATGCCGCGATCTCGACGCGGCGCAGCGGCGAAGCGCCCGGGGCTGCGCCCGACACTCACACGCCGTCAGTCGTTCGGCGCTCCGTTCGCGATCCACGCCTCGATCGCGGCGAGGTCCGCCGGGGCGAGCGCGCCGTCGGGCGGCATGGTCGTCCCGACCGATCCGCCGACCGAGGACGCGGTGCCGCGCAGCTTCTGGACGAGGTAGCTCGCCTCGGGCGCGCCCGGCTCGACGTACGCGAGCGAGGACTGCCCGGACTGCACGCCGACGAGCGCGGCGTAGGCGCCGGCCGCCTCGAGCAGCGGCGGGGTCCCGCCGGCGGCGTGGCAGGCGGACGTGGCGCAGCGCGGGACGAGCACCTCCTCCACGATCGACGTGAAGGTGGACGCGACCGTGCCGGTCGCGCGGGCGAGCCCGTGCGCGACGTCCACCGAGAGCGCGCCCTTCGCGTGGCACTGCGCGCACGTCTCGACGCCGTTCACCGTCTTCGCCTCCGCGTGCGCGTACGTCGTCCCCGTCGCGTGGCAGCCGAGGCAGGCCGCCTGGATCGGCAGGAGGGCGGGCTCGTTCGGGTCGTGCGCGGCCTTCCCGTCGGGGTGCCAGATCGTCGCCTGCTCGTTCGCGCGGGTCGAGGGCGCGTCGACAGGGATCGAGTCGAGGAGGTAGCTCTTCCCGGCGTGGCACAGGGTGCAGTTCCGCAGGTCGCCCGGGAAGCGGCCGCGGTCGAAGAAGATCGCCTTCCCGAAGTAGACGGCGTACGGCGCGATCCCATCGAGCGAGGCGGCCCCCTTGCGCGCGCCGGTGTGGATCCGGTGCATCATCGTCTTGAAGTGCGTGCTGCGCTCCTCGACGCCGTCGAAGGTCGCGCCGATCTTCACGGGGCCGCCCGGGTAGCGCCGGCCCGCCACGTTGATCCGCTTGTCGAGGTCGGTCTCGTCCGCGGTGTGGCAGGTGACGCACCAGGCGACGTCGTGCCTGTTCCCGCTGTGGAACTCGATCCGATCGTGGCAGCGCAGGCACTTCTGCAGCTCCACCACGGTGCGGCGCGGGACCGGGGCGGGCGAGCCGGCCGGCGGGGGCCAGACGCCGCTCGCCGAGTTGACGTAGACGTAGGCGTTCTCGGCCGTCTCGTTCACCGGCTCGCCGGTGAACGGCCACCGGAAGACGTCGTTCACCTTGTCGTAGTGCGAGAGCGTCACCGTGCGGCGCGCCTCCATCCCGACGATGAACGTGCCCACCGTGCCCGCAGGGACGACCGAGGTGAACATGTAGACGTACGTGCCCGTGACGTTCGTCGTGGAGAGCGTCGCCGGATCCGGATTTCCGCCGGCCGAGCCGGACACGAGCTGCACACTCGTGAAGGACGAGTAGTCGGGAGTCGTCGGGCCCACGATCTTGATGGTGATCGACCCGGCCGCGAACTTGCGCGGCACGTAGCTCGAGCTCGCCCAGCTCGGCTCGAACGCCGGCACGGGCGCGCTCGGCGTCGGGACGATCGGCCCCACCCGGTCGTACAGCTTGAACGTCACCTTCGGCTGCTTGCCCGGCGCGAGGTCCTCCACCCCCACGATCTCGACGATCGGCTCGTCATAGCGCGGCGCGCGCGCGGGCGGGACGTGCGCCTCCTCGATCGGCGCATACAGCTTCGGCGTGCCGGTCACGTGGCAGCCGAGGCACTGCGCGTCGTCCGCCTGCGGGCCGCCCGGGTGCGGGAAGCGCGACCTGTCCACCGACGGCGACGACGCCTGGAACCAGACCTCCGGATGGCAGCCGGAGCAGGTCCGCCGCGAGATGCCGAGCTTGACGACCGATCCTTGCGGCGCGTCGCCATGGCAGACGTCGCAGTCGCGGAGATCGCGCGGGAACAGGCCCCCCGCCGCGAGGAGCATCGTGCCCGCGAGCGAGGGATCGACCGTCGCGAGGACGAGGGCCTGCGCGAACATCACCTCGTGGCCGTCCGCGCGGACGATGCTGTACTTGCGCCCGGGCAAGGGGTTCCGGACCGGGAAGCCCGCCTTCTGCTGGGTGAACGGCGCCGGGAGGCCCGTCGCGGACGGGACCGTGCTCGGACCTGCCGGATCCCAGGCCGACTGGTAGATCGTCGGCAGGTCCTTGCCGCGATGGATGCGGTGGAGCATCCGCCCGAGCTCGAGCGGGTTCGGGTTCGTCTTCGCCGTCGTGGCCGCGGAGACGAGCGCCGCCGGGTCGATGGTGTAGGTGTCCACGTTCTGCCAAGTGTGGCAGGTGAGGCAGAGCCGGACGCCGGCGACGGTCTCGTGGGCGACGACGGTGCCGTGACACGCCGCGCAGTTGGCGTCGAGGACGGTGTCGCGCACCTCGACGGGGCCGCCCGAGGGGCGAAAGTCGTAGGTGGACGAGGTCCGGAGTGACGGGTTCTCCACGCCCGAGAGCCACATGCCGACGCGGAGCGTGTCGTTCGCGTCGAACCCCGTGACCGCGTTCGCGAACACGTACCGGAAGCGGCCTTCACCGAGCGCGAGGAGCGAGCCCGTCTCGGACCCGGGCTGCCTCACGCTCGTGAGGACCTCGGGGTCGTCCGGCCCTCCCGGCTGCAGCGTGGGGGCGACCTGCGCGCCCGTGAGGATCAGGCTCTCCCAGGCGCGCTGCCCGTCCGCCGGGTGGTCCGTGAGCTTCGCGAGCGTGAACCTCGGCGCGAGCGCCGTCACCTCCTCGAGCGTGAGCGGCACCTCGTCCTGCGCGAGCGAGAAGGTCGCGACCGCGTGGCCGTGGAGGTCGATCCACACCTCCTCGACGGCGAGCTTCGGCCCCTCCGTGAAGGTCGCGCCGCTGAGCCGCTCGCCGACGGAGGGCTGCTGGCACGCCGCCGACGCGAAGGAGAGCACGAGCGCGGCGAACGCGGCCGTCCGCGCCGGCGGAGACGTCCGGCGGAGCCGTGGCGGCCGATGTCGAGCGCGCGATCCCACTGCGAGCTGCATGTTACGAGTTCTGGAATCGTGGATACCACCCCCACCCGGAAGCGAGCCGTCACACGTTGCCGGGACGCGCTCGGAGGCGCGCGCGGCGAACCGCGGTGGTGCTACCCTCGCCCGCCCATGCCGCGCCGCATCGCCGCGCTCGCCCTGGCCGCCGTGCTCGCGGGGGCCGCCGCTCCCCCCGGACCGGACGAGGCCGCTCCCGAGGCGCCCACCGTCCCCGGTCCCGAGGCGGTCGCGCGCCCCGCCGAGCCGCCGCCGCCCGGCGCCTTCTCGTGGTTCGCGCTGCCGGTGCTCTTCTGGCTGCCCGAGACGCGGCTCGGCTACGGCGCGACGAGCGGTCTGCACTTCCACCTCGCCGGCGCGCCGCGCACCTCGAGCCTGTTCTTCGTCGCGGCGTACACGCTCAACCACCAGGGCTCCGCGGACGTGGCCGGCGACGTCTACCTGCGCGACGGAACCCTCCTCGCGGGCCGCGTCCGCCTCGTCCACTTCCCCGACGCGTATTACGGCCTCGGCCCCGCTTCGCCGACCTCGGCGAAGGAGCCGTACACGCGGCGCTGGGCGCAGGGGATCTTCTCGGCGGAGCTGCCGATTCTGCGCGGCCGGCTGCGGGCGGGGCCCCGGCTCGACCTGCGCGCCGAGGACATCGGCGAGCTCGCTCCCGGAGGGCTCCTCGCGTCGGGCACGGTCGAGGGCGCGGACGGGTTCACCGCGGTCGGGATCGGCGCGAGCGCGACGTGGGACACGCGCGATCGGCCGCTCTTCGCGCGCAGCGGCTCGTTCCTGCAGGCCTGGTACCTCCACTACCCGGAGGCGATCGGACGTCACCGCGAGTTCGCGTCGGCGAACGTGGAGGGGCGGACCTTCATCCCGCTCGGCGCGGAGCGGGTGCTCGGGGCGGCGGCGTTCGTCGAGCAGGCGTTCGGCGATCCCCCCTTCACGCTGCTGCCGAAGCTCGGCTCGACCCGCTTCCTGCGCGGCTGGCGCGAGGGGAGGTTTCGCGACCGGCTCGCCTGGGCCGCGCAGACCGAGCTGCGCATCCCGATCTGGAAGCGGATCACCGGCACCGCGTTCGGCGCGCTCGGCGACGTCGCGCCCGACCTCGGCGCGCTGCGCGCCGACACGATCAAGGTCGCGGGCGGGGTCGGGCTGCGCTACCAGGTCGCGGGCGGGGTCGGGCTGCGCTACCGGCTCACGCCGGAGGGAGCGAACATCCGGCTGGATGTAGCGGAGAGCAGGGCGGGTCCGGAGATCTACGTGCTCGTGCTGGATGCGTTCTAGGCGCCGCTCTGATGACTCGCCACATCTCGACGGAGTGCGCGGGCCGTACGAAGAGCGCGGATGCGCGAGGCGACGAGCCCGAGGGTGAACGGGGTCGGGCAACGAGGAGTGCGGCGGCCGGGACGTCGCCGTGAGCGGGAGGCGTCGTGACGTGATCGGCTTGCGGCCACCCGCGTGCTTCTCGTCGACGACGCGCCCCAATTTCCCGGCGCCGAGGCGCTTGACGTACTTCACCGTCAGATGATCTCCGCGATTCGGGAGCGAGCGGGAATGCCGCTCCTGGTGCGCCAGCTCTCGCCTCGCGTGCGCCGAAGGCGCGCGAGGGGGTTCTCGAGGGCCCGCTCTCGTTCGCGCTCCCTGACGCGAATGCGTACGCCTGGGGAGCCGCCGAAATCGCGTGCGATGCTCGCGTCATGATCTCCGCACGCGATCTCTCCGCCCGCCTCGCCGAGCTCCTCCACCGCGAGCGCGCCGCGCTCGCCGAGTTCCTCGTCGCCCTCGCCGACTTCGACCGGAAGCGCCTTTGGATCGAGCTCGGGCAGTCGGGTCGCCCCGGGGGATTGCTCCCCCGGGGCTCCCACGGATCCGGACGTGCGGATTTCCCGCATCCGGCTCTTCAGCCTACGGTTTCGCTGCGCGGTACACGCTCCGCACCACACGAGGTGGCGTGAGCGGGTAGCGGCGTAGCAGCAGTGAAAAGCGCGCCCAATCCATCCGGGCCCGCTGCGAGCGACGGTCGAGCCACTTCCGCCAGACCGCCCGAACGCATTCGGCAAACCGCTGCAGCGCCCGGCAGTTACCGGTGATGCCGTAGTAACCGTAGTGCCCTCTCAGCTTCGCGTTGAGGCTGCGTTGCTGTTCGGCGATCGACTGGTGCCGGAAACGGCGGCACCACAGCGCCACGCTTGTCACCGCGCGGCGGAAGCGGGTTCCCGCAGTCTGACGCTTGATCACCATGTACCCGCGGTACGACCTGCCCCAGTAATGCGTGAAGCCGAGCAGGTCGAAGGTCCCGGGCCGCGCATCCCGCTTGCCCCCATCCGGCGACGACGGACGGCGAAACGACACCAGCCGCGTCTTCTCCGGGTGGAGCGTGAGGCCGTACTTCCCGAATCGCTTCGGGAGCACTTCCAGCACGCGGCGCGCATCCGCCTCCGAAGAGAATGCGATGACGAAGTCGTCCGCGTAGCGGATGAGGGTTGCCCGCCCGACGAGCCGGGGCCTCACCTGCGTCTCGAACCACCTGTCGAGCACCTCGTGGAGGTAGACGTTCGCCAGCAGCGGCGAGACAACACCGCCCTGCGGCGTCCCGGTGTCGGGATGCGTGAGCACCCCGCCCTCCATGACGCCGGCCTTCAGCCACTTGTCGATCGCGCGGCGGAGCACCCCGTCGCGCACCCTCTGGTCAAGGAAGCCTCGCAGGAGCCCGTGGTCCAAGGAGTCGAAGAACCCCTTGATGTCCACTTCGAGCACCCACCCACCACCGATCTCCGTGAGCGTCTCCCAGAGCCTTTGCAGCGCTTGATGCGCCGACCGGTTCGGCCGGAAGCCGTACGAGCAGTCGAGAAACTCCTGCTCGTAGATGGCCTCGAGCACCATCGCGACGGCCCTCTGCAGGACTTTGTCCTCGAAGGTCGGGATGCCGATGGGGCGGGTCTTCGACCCGTCGCCCTTCGGGATGTGCACTCGCTTCACTGGCGGTGCCCGGTACGTCCCCGACTTGAAGCGGCCGAGCAGCGCCTGGAGATTCGCCTCCAGATTCTGCGCGTACTCTTCCGCCGTCTGTCGATCCACGCCCGGTGCGCCGTCCTTGCGAGTCCGCCGGTAAGCCTCCCGGAGGAAGTAGTACTACGGAGAGCTCCGACGTCCTGCCGTCCCTCCCGCCGCGCTTCTTTGCCTTCGCTTGGCGGTACCAGCCGCGCTCGCTTGTTCGCTCCCGCGGGCGTGGAGCGCCACGGC
>WNFU01004919.1_pt1 | contig 18121 bp, 23 predicted proteins | sample 5400121 | NCBI WGS metagenome assembly WNFU01 (sample SAMN13153360, study PRJNA577476) | soil metagenome | isolation source: 100 cm soil or saprolite under grassland replicate 1 | place: USA:California | collected 2016-06-15 | reverse complement strand
GGGTGTTCTTCGCCGGCGCCTACAAGCGGCCACGACAGTTCAACTGGGTCCTCGGGGTCGGCCTGCTCGTCGCCACCCTGGCGTTCTCGTTCACCGGCTACCTGCTGCCCTGGGACCAGCTCAGCTACTGGGCGGTCACGGTCGGCACCAACCTCGTCAACTACGTGCCTGTCCTTGGGCTGACGCTTCGCGACCTGCTGCTCGGCGGCACGCAGATCGGGCAGGCGACGCTGCTGCGCTTCTACGCCTTGCACGTCTTCGTCCTTCCCGCGGCCCTGACCGTGCTGCTGGCGCTGCACATCTGGAGGGTCCGCAAGGACGGCTTCGCGGTGCAGCGACCGGCGGGCGGGGCGTTCACCGAGGAGGCGACCATGCTGCCGGGCGAGCCCATCCACGAGCCGGTGGCCGCCGACGGCGAGCGCCGGGTCCGCCTGCTCGGTGTGGTCGACCGCCAGTCCGTCACGGCCGAGGAGCGGCGCGTGGACGACGCCGTGTTCACCTGGCCGCACCTGGTGGTCCGCCACGCGGTGGTGGGCCTGGCGACGGCGGCGGCGGCGCTCACCCTCGGCGTGGCCTTCGCCGCACCACTGCGCGACCTCGCCAATCCGCAGCTCACCCCCGAGCCGTCGAAGGCCCCCTGGTACTTCGTCGGCCTACAGGAGCTGCTGTCACCCGCCACCGCAAGGTGGCCATCCTGCTGTTCTCCGCCATGCTCGTCGCCGCGAGCGTGCTCACCGTCGTCGGGGAGTTCTTCCGCGGGCCGGGCTGGCGGTTCATCCCGCCCTGGCGGCACCTGTACGTCGACCTCTAGGAGCCGCGCGTGAACCTCAACCGCCGGGAGTTGCTACGCAAGGGCTGGAAGCTCGGCGCCACCGTGCTCGGGGTCGCCCTGGGCTGGACCGCCTACGAGGCGCTGCGCCCGCTCGCCGGAACGGCTGGCGGTGGCTCCGTGACCCTGGGCAACCCAGCCGATTTCAAGCCTGGAACCGCGACCTACGTCAACCAGGGCCGCCTCTGGGTCGCCAACGCCGGCGGGCACTTCTTCGCCCTGTCCCAGCGCTGCCCGCATCTCGGCTGCCGCGTGCCGTTCTGCCACAGCTCGGGGCGGTTCGAGTGCCCCTGCCACGGCTCGGTGTTCGACCTCGGCGGCGAGTACGTCCAAGGCCCGGCCCCCCGCGGGATGGATCGCTTCGAGCTCCGGCTCGACAACGGCACCCTGGTCGCCGACACCAGCAAGCTCCTCCCCGGCCCCGACCGCGGGACCCGGGACTTCCTGACCCCACCGCTCGGCCCCCCTTGCACCAGGAGCTGACGATGCCCCGCGACGCGCCCAAGCCAGCCGCCTTCGAACCCGCCTGGCTGCAACGCAGCCTCGACCGCCACTACACCTGGGGGCTGGTGTTCATGGTGGTCCTCATCCTCGGGTTCGTGATCTACGGAATCCAGGAACCGACCCTGCGTGCCCGGGCCACCCGCGAGCAGCAAGCCACCTACGCGCACCTGGGGGAGGGGCTGTTCGCCAACAACTGCGCCTCCTGCCACGGTCGCGCCGCCACCGGCGGCAGCGCCCCCACCCTGAACTCCAAGCAGTTCCTTACGTCCACGTCCGACGAGCAGGCCCGGCTGCTGATCGCCGGGGGCGTCTCGGGCACCAGCATGCCGGCCTGGAGCCTCGACTTCGGCGGTCCGCTCACCGACGAGCAGATCCGCCAGCTCGTCACCTACCTCCGCTCGCTGCAACCCGGCGCGCCCAGCGTCCCCAACTGGCGACAAGGCAAACCCTGAGCAGGCTTGGCGGCTCCTTCGCCGACGGAACGTTCCATACCCCTTGTTCGGTGTTGGATTTGCTGGTGGTGGTGCCGGTTGGCGGAACCCACGCCTGTCGTTTGCTGGTGAGGAGGCGGTCGGTCCCCGTGGCGCTGCTGGCCGGCCTGCGCGGCGACCGGCTCGTCGCCCGCCCCTCGTTCTTCCAGCTCGACCGCGTCCGCAAGGCCCGCCGGCGCTCCGATCATCCGTTCCAGGCCCCATTGGGCGTCGACGAAGGCCGGCATGTTGCTGGTGATCGCCGGCGGCGCGGTCGCACCCCTCGGCCTCCTGCGAAGGCGCTCTCGGATGTCGTCGTGCTCGTCTTCTGGTGCGACATAGAGGTTGTTATTGGTCGTGTGGGGCGGAAACGGGGTTCGGACCGTCTTGGGACTGTCGGGCTTCCTCGGGCACGGGTCCAGCTTGGTAACGCTCGAAGCGACCAGGACGGTTCCACACTGAGGTGACCCGAGCCCAGACTGGTCGTGAGGCGGCGGCGGTCGGGCGCGGGCTTACCCTGCGGGAACTGGAACAGCGGACACACGCGGTGAAGATCAGCCCGTGCGACGCCGGCGGTGGCCGGCGGGCTTTCGATGGGGGTGCAGCGTGCTGACCAGGCGGCAGTTGCTGAAGGCGGGGGCGGTGGGTGGGACGGCCCTGCTGGTGCCATGGGGGGCGGCCCCGCGAGCCTGGGCTGCGATCCCCGGCGGCACCTTGGACCCCACCACGATCGACAAGTACGCGGCCCCCCTGGTGATCCCGCCGGTGATGCCGCCACTCACCGGGCCGGGCGACCACGCCATCGACCGGTACGCCATCGCCGTGCGCCAGTTCCGCCAGCAGATCCTGCCGCCCGGCATGCCGGCCACCACGGTGTGGGGCTACGGGTCGGCACCCCACCGTGAGACCTTCAACTACCCGGCGTTCACCATCGAGGCGCGGGTCGACCGGCCGGTCCGCGTCAAGTGGATCAACGACCTGGTCGACCGCAACGGCCGCTACCTGCCGCACCTGCTGCCGGTCGACCCGACGCTGCACTGGGCCAACCCGCCCGGCGGCGTCACCGGACGGGACAGCCGCCCCAACTTCACCACGACGCCCGGCCCCTACGCCGGGCCGGTGCCGATCGTGACCCACCTGCACGGGTCGCACAGCACCGAGGAGAGCGACGGGTTCGCCGAGGCCTGGTACCTGCCCCACGCCACCAACATTCCGGCCGGTTACGCGAGGGTGGGCAGCTTCTACGACGAGTTCAAAGGGAAGTTCCAGGCCAAGTGGCACCAGGCGTGGCCGCCAGGTACCGCCGTGTTCCAGTACCAGAACGACCAGCGGGCCGCAACGCTGTGGTTCCACGACCACACCCTTGGGATGACCCGGGTCAACGTGTACGCCGGACCGGCCGGCTTCTACCTCCTCCGTGGAGGCTCCTCCGACCTTCCGGCCGGCGTGCTGCCAGGGCCAGCCCCACGGCTCGGCGACCCGCCGGGCACCAGGTACCACGAGATCCCGATCGCCGTCCAGGACCGCAGCTTCAATCGTGACGGGTCCCTGTTCTACCCGGCCAGCCGGAGGTTCTTCGACGGCTTCGGCGGCCCCTACATCCCCGGCAGCGACATCTCGCCCATCTTCAACCCGGAGTTCTTCGGCAACACCATGGTGGCCAACGGCCGCACCTGGCCGGTCCTGGCGGTCGAGCCGCGCCGCTACCGCCTCCGGTTCCTCAACGGCTGCAACGCGCGCTTCCTGATCCTCAAGCTCGTCACCGATCCCCTGGCCCCACGACCCGCCAGGGCCGCGGCACCCTTCTGGCAGGTCGGCACCGAGGGCGGGTTCCTGCCCGCGCCCGTCCAGCTCGACCAGCTCCTGCTGGGGCTGGCCGAGCGGGCCGACGTCATCGTCGACCTCACCGGGATGCCGGTCGGCACCGAGCTGTACCTGATCAACGAGGGGCCGGACGAGCCGTTCGGCGGCGGAGAACCAGGAGCGGCGTTCGAGCCGGCCGACCCCGCCACCACCGGCCAGGTGATGAAGCTCACCGTGGTCCCGCTCGCCTCCCCGGACACCAGCGTCCCCCCCGACCAGCTCACCCTGCCCAGCTTCACGCCGCTGGGGCCGGCGACCGTCACCCGGCGGGTCTCCCTCAACGAGGAGGACTCCGCGGTCCTTGAAGGGGTGGGGCCGAGGGCCGCGCTGCTCGGCACGCTCGACACGAGCGGGCACCCCGTCCACCTTGGCTGGGACGACCCAATCACGGAGAACCCGGCGCTGGGGGCCACCGAGGTCTGGGAGCTTCACAACTTCACCGAGGATGCCCACCCCATCCACATCCACGAGGTGCAGTTCCAGGTCGTCGACCGCGAGCCGCTCGAGCCGTCCGAGGGACCGCCTCGACCGCCAGAGCGCTGGGAGACCGGCTACAAGGACACCGTCATCGCCTACCCGGACGAGATCACCAGGGTCAAAGCGAAGTTCGACCTCGCCGGCCTCTACGTGTGGCACTGCCACATCGTCGAGCACGAGGACAACGAGATGATGCGCCCCTACCGGGTCGGGCCATAACAAGAACAAGACTGGAACGCAATCCAAGCCAGAGGGATCAACCGGCGTGAAGTCCTGCACTGCCCACCTGGAGTTGATCTGGGCCGGCGGCTCGGGTCAGCCCGGGAGGAGCGGCGTGGCCGCGCCCAGCTCGTCCAGCGACCGGCGCAGGCCGTCGGCGAATACGTCCAGGTCCGGGCGGCCGTCAGGGTCGCTCTGGATCCCGATGTTGAGCTGGCCGTCGTAGGACAAACCGGCCACGCTCAGTGGGACGTCGCCGGCCACCTGCACCACCTGGACGGCGCGGAGGTGGTTGGCCAGGTCGAACGCTGGGTCATCGACCCACAGCGGCAGCCCTTGCCCAAACGGGGGGCATAGCACCAGCTGGCGCAGCCGGGGGACCAGTTCCAGGCGGCCGCCGAGCTCCCGGCGGACGGCCGCGCCGAACAGGACGAACCCGGTGGCGATCGTTGGGGCGATCGGTCACGGCCTGGGCAGCCGCCATGCGAGCCCTGCAACGACCACGCCGACGCCGCCGAAGACCGCCTCGAGGGGCTGGAAGCCGATCCAGACCAGCTCCACCGCCTCGAAGGCGACCAGGCCGAGGCCTGCCAGCAGCGACAACTCGCGGGCATGCCACCCGTCCCGCCACTGCCACAGGCCCGCCACCAGGAAGCCGCCGCCGACCAGGGTGGCCAGCAGGACGCCCGGGATGCGCCAGTCCGAGAACGGGCTGCCGGCCAGGGCCGACAGCTTGGCGTCCATCAGCGACCCGTCCGGCTCGGCGACCAGCAGCAGGCCGCCGATGGCGCCCGCCACGCCGGTGAACAGCTCCAGCCCGACCAAGGTCCGTTGCCTACGGCGACGGCCGGTCCGTGCCTGCCTCGTCGTCGGTCTTGTTTGCGCCGTGTCGATCTTCATCGGTCTGCTCCTGTCGCCGCGATCGCTGCCGAGTTTTGGTGCCGTTCGGATGGGGTTGCTCGTGGGCTACCGGTTCGCGGCGGCGACGAGGTCGAGGCTGCTGGTGGTGCCGGCGAAGTGGGCCACGCCGTGCAGCGCCAAGACCACGGCGAGCAGGCGTGTCCGCAGCCGGATCGAGGAGCCTGGGCGGAGCGCGGGCGCGGTGGTCATGGGAACTCCTCTCGGTGATGCCGGCGACCGGCCGCCGCGGTCGCCTCGGCGTGCACCGAGTGTCCTGCCGACCGCCTCGGCTGCGTAGGGGCGTGCGGCCCTGCCCGGCACGGGCGATCGGCGGCGTGGCGCACGCCTACCTTGCCGGCGCGGGCGTGCTGTTCTTCTTCCCCTCGGCGGCCCCGCGACCTGGCGCAGGCTGGCCATGCTCCCATCCCGCGAGCAGCCTGACTGTCGCCACGGTTACGCTGATCATGCTTCTCCTCCTGAGCGTGGCGATGCTGGCCCTGACGCCGTTCTGGCTGGGCGAGGGTCTGGCGTTCGACGCTCCCTTCGGGGTGGTCTTCTCGGTGTTGTTCTTCGTGGAGGCCATCCTGCTCGGGCGTGGCGCGGCGCGCCTGCACGCGACACGACGGCCATGGTTGCGTCCGAGCCTGTGGCGGATGCGGGCACGGGGAAGTAGCGCCCGGCTGGGTGCCGCGCCAGGCCCCGCCCCCGTGGCGTACCGGCACGTCCTGGATCTGCCGCTGTCGGTTGCGTGACCGGTGCCGCTTCGGGTCGGCCGAGGGTCCCGATCGACACCTGCCGTTCGCCGCTACCGGCGCGGCCGGCTGGTCCATTTACTGATCGTGAACAAGTGGGCCAGTCTCGCCCCAAGGTAGCTCGGAGCACGGTGGGGAGGCGGTCATGGCGACAACCATCCAGCACGAGCAAGCACGTGTCACGGTGCCGACGCTGGTGATGGCCGGGCGCGACGACTTCGTGTTCCCGCCGGAGCACCAGCTCGAACTGGCGGCCGGGATCCCCGATGCGCGCCTGCGGATCATCGAGCGCGCTGGTCACAACCCACACATGGAGCAGCCCGCCGAGGTCATGCAGGCCGTCAGGGACTTCATCGCCGCGGACGTGCCTTGTGGCTGACCCGCACGCCGGCCGCCGAGGCTCCCACCGCGGGGAGGTGAGGGCGGTGCGAACCATCGGCCTGCGCAGCGATCACGCGCCCGACCAGATCCCGGCGTCCCACCGCGACCTGGTCGAGTGCCCGCCGGTCGTCGCCCTGACCACGGTCATGCCCGACGGTCATCCGCAGACCTCGGTGGTGTGGTGCGACTTCGACGGCGAGTGCCTGCGGGTCAACACGATGCGTGGCTTCGCCAAGGAACGGAACATGCGCCGCAATCCGCGGGTCACGCTGCTGTGCTACGACCCGCGCCAGCCCCTGCGCTACCTCGAGGTCCGCGGCACGGTCGTCGAGATGACCGAGGCGGGCGCGGCCGGGCACCTGGACGACCTCGCCTCCAAGTACGCCGGCCGGCCGGTCCGCTACTTCGGCGACGCCATCCCGGCGCGCTTCGCCCAGACCGAGGTCCCGGTCGTGTGCCGGATCCGGCCGAGCCACGTCGTCGCGCTCGACGCGACGGGGACGGAGTGAAGGCCATGACCACGCTGGTCGCGCCCGGGACGCTGCCGATCCCCGCCTCGCACCTCGACCTCCTGACCCGACCGATCTGCGGGGTGCTCACCACGATGGGTGGCGACGGCCAGCCCCAGTCGAGCCTTGTGTGGGTCGACGTCGACGGCGCGTGCGCCCGGGTCAACACCACGCTGGAGCGGCAGAAGGGTCGCAACCTGCTCGCCAACCCGAAGGTCAGCCTGCTGGTCGTCGACCCCGACAACACCGCCCGCTTCATCCAGGTCCGCGGCGACGCGGAGCTGGTCACCGACGGCGCCCTCGACCACCTCGACGCGCTGACCCGCAGCTACACCCGCCACCCCGCCTACTACGGCTACGTCTACCCCGTCGCGCAGCGTTCGCGCGAGACGCGGGTCATCTGCCGGGTCCACGCACGGCGGATCACCCTCGACGCGATCCACGCCTGAGCCAGGACCCAAGGAGGCCATCGGCAGGCTGCGCGGCGCGCTGATCGGCCTGGCGACCGCCACGGCCGTGGGCGGACCGGTGTACGCGCTCGTGGTGCGCCGGCGGGTCAGCCGCTGGGGCGCGAAGCGATCCTGGCGGACCATCGGCCTGCCGGTCTCGGGACGTTGGACCCGTGCCCTGGCCGGCCGAACCGCCGAGGCTACAGGGGTAGGGACCGAAAGGAGAACACCATGGCTATCCAGCAGGAGAGGGTGCGGGTCAACGGCTCGTCGCAGCTCCCAGCGCGGCGCGCCGCCGAGACCGCGCCGACCCACGGGGCCGTCATGACCACCCACGCCGCGAAGGTCCTGGCGGTCGTGCGCGTGGCGGTCGGGTTCGTGTTCCTGTGGGCCTTCCTGGACAAGACCTTCGGGTTCGGCTACGCAACCCCGTCCGCCAAGGCCTGGATCAACGGCGGCTCGCCCACCAAGGGCTTCCTGAGCGGCGTGGAGATGGGCCCGTTCGAGTCCACCTTCCACAACTGGGCAGGGACCCCCTGGGCGAACTGGCTGTTCATGCTCGGCCTGCTCGGCATCGGCGTCGCGCTGCTGTTCGGGGTGGCGCTGCGCGCCGCGGCCGCCAGCGGCACGGTGATGATGCTGCTGATGTGGGCGGCGGAGTGGCCGCTGGCCAAGCACACCTCGGCAGGGGCGCCGAGCATGTCGACCAACCCGGTCGTCGACTACCACATCGTCTACGCGCTGGCGCTGATCGCGGTGGCGGTGACCTACGCCGGCAACACCTGGGGCCTTGGCAGGCTCTGGGCGAAGCTGCCGTTCGTCCAGCGCAACCGCTGGCTGCTGTGACCGCCGTTAGGTCGCGGTCGTCCAGCGGAGCCGCCTGACTCACCTGAGGGTCCCCAACCCACGGGGTCGTGGCCACCAGCACCAACGCGGTGCTGGTGGCCACGAGGCACCCTGCCACCACGTTCCCGCCCGCGGGCGCATCCAGGCGACCAGCGGCACGGTCATGCCGGCCGCCACCACGAGCAACGAGTGCACCGGGTACCGGACGGTCGCCTCGTCCCACGTGACCTGCACGATGGTCAGGAAGATGGCGGCGGCGGCGAGCATCCCGACCACCATGCGAGGCCACCACCCGGCCGGTGGGCCGCCAACCGCTCCACCGGCGCGCGTACCATCCATCCGTGACGCTTTCCGACCGGCTGGCCCGGTTCAACCGGGAGCTGTTCAACCCCGCCGTCCGGACCTTCGCCGGACGGCGGGGCTCCCCTGTGGCGGTCGTTGAGCATCGCGGGCGCCGGTCCGGCCGCCGCTACCGGACCCCGGTGCTCGCCTTCCGCGTCGCCGGCGGTTACGTCGTCGCGCTGTTCTACGGTGCCGGCAGCGACTGGGCCAGGAACGTGCTGGCCGCCGGCTCCTGCACGCTGGAGCGCGGCGGCCGGCGGGTCCAGCTGGCCGATCCGCGCTTGCTCGACACCAGCGAGGGCATGGCGCTGGTCCCGGCACTGATGCGGCCGGGCCTGCGGCTGCTGCGCGTGACGGGGGTCCTGCGGCTGTCGGCGGCCAAGCGGCGCTTGTGAGCTGAGCCGCTTCGCCGTGGCTCTGGCGGCGGCGACGAGCGTGGGCCGTATGACAACGGGACCAGACTCCACGGCAGGCGTGAACATCCTGCCGATGTCTGGTCCCCGTCAACGTCCGGGCGCACCGAGCATCGCGGACACCCTCATTGCGGGTTGTCCGCGATGCTCCGTACGGCTCCTCAAGAAGCGGCCACAAGCATCGACCCGTGGGCGTTGCGGACGCCCTGGGCGAACACCTCGAGCTCGTCGAGGCCACGAAGCCCCATCCGCATCTCTGGTCGAGCCGGCTCGACGGCATCGGCCACGGTCGGCGCAAACAGTCGTGCTAGGTCATCCGCTCCATTTCTCGGCGGATCTGGTCCTCCGACACGGGCCTGCGCCAGTACACGTCCCAGGCGTTGAACACCACCCCGATGCCCCAGCCGAACAGCGGGAACGCCGGCCAGAAGAAGCCCGCCCCCGTGGCCGCCCAGATCGCGACCAGGAAGGCGTTCACCACCAGGTAGGCGAGCAGGTGGGCACCGAAGTCGCTCTTTTGCTTCAGCCTGGCGATCGCCCGGTCCCGCAGGTCCTGGTCGCCAAGGGACACATGTTGGTCGGTCATCATCGACCACCTCCTCTGGCAGCCTCCCACCGGCCGGGCCGCGCCGCACGAGGACAACGACCCGCGCTTTCAGGGTCGGTTGCGGCGGCCTGGAACCAGGCCGCCAAGAGCGCGAGACCTCGTCTCGTTGATCGTGCGCACGTCGTTGGTCGTGACTTGATCCGGCCGGGGCTGGCGCGCCGCCACCGTACTCCCGCCCTCCCCGGACATCCGGTAAGGGTTTAGCCGGCGTGGGCACCAGGCCTCCCCCTACTGACTGGGAGGCGGCGCGCTGCGGGTTCGAGTCGTCAGCGCGATGCGCACCCGCGTCTTCCGTGATGCCGCGCCGTGCCGAGAACCTGCGACGGTCGGCGCCTGGCTCCGAGGCCCGAGCGGCCCGGTCGGGGGATGACTGTCGACCCTTCCGGGCCGGCCGGTGTGGGCGTTCGATAGGCCAGTAGCGGTGTGAGGAGGGCGAGATGAAGACCAAGGTGCAGGACCTCATGACCGGCGAGGTGGTGACGGTCGACGAGTCGACGACGTTCAAGGAGATCGTCGAGTTGCTCGCCCGCCACCGGTTCAGCGCCGTGCCCGTGGTGGACGTGGCCGGGGTGGTGTCCGAGACCGACCTGCTGCTCAAGGAGGAACGCCCCGAGGCGGGGCTGGACGCCCCCTGGTTCGAGCGCCGCCAGCGCCGCGTGGAGCGCGCCAAGGCCGCCGGGGCGGTGGCCCGTGAGCTGATGACCAGCCCGGCGGTCACCATCGGGCTGCTCGCCACCGCCGACGAGGCCGCCCGGCTGATGCACACCGCCGGCGTCAAGCGCCTGCCGGTGGTCGACACCGTCACCGGGAGGCTGGTCGGCATCGTCACCCGCGGGGACCTGCTGCGCGTCTTCGCCCGGCCCGACGCCGAGATCCACGACGAGGTCCGCGACCAGGTGATCCTGCGCGAGTTCCTGATGGACCCGGCCCGCTTCGTGGTGGGCGTCGAGAATGGGGTGGTCACCCTGCAGGGCGCCTGCGAGCGGCGCAGCCTGGTCCCGCTGCTGGTCCGGGCGGTCCACGGGGTCGAGGGCGTGGTGCGGGTCGACAGCCGGCTCGCCTACGACGTCGACGACCGCGAGCTCACCGTCCCCGGCCCGTGGCCCTGGCCGCGCATCTGACCATTCGTCCTCCGGTGCCTGGCCGCGGGGCCGGGCACCGGAGCTTCAAGGCGCCGCCCACCCGGCCACCACCCTCGCCGCCGCCTGGCACGGTGCCTGGTCGGGCTCGCGGGCTTCGGCGTGCGCGTCGGGTGACCGCCCGGGGCCGTGGGTGCCGGCCGGTCTGCTGGCCGGTCCAGCGGAACGGTCCGGCGACCAGGTCCTGCATGCCGACCTCCCGGCGCATGAACCGCGCCAGAGGTCACCGCCGGGGTGGGACCTTCTCCCCTACCTAGCTTGGGCCGCCACCCTCATGCTGGGAGCGTAGGCAGCGTTCCGGTGAGCACCTCCGGAGGAGGATGGGCGCAGCGCCCGACGCCGCGACAGGCGATCAGGCGGGGTTCGACTCCCCGCGCTGCCGCCAGGTGGCCCGCACCAGCGGCGCCCGGCCGGCTTCCATTCGTGACCCGTGGCACCTGCGTGCCCGCGGCCGCGCGAACCTGCCGACGAAAGGGAGCGATCTCGATGCGCCACAACGTCAGGGACGTGATGACGACCAAGGTCGTCACCGCCTCGCCCGCCACGACCTACAAGGAGCTCGTCCGGCTGCTGGCGGAGCACGACATCAGCGCCGTGCCCGTCGTCGACGAACGCCGCCACGTGCTCGGTGTGGTGTCCGAAGCCGACCTGCTCCTCAAGCAGGAGTACCCACACGGGCTGCGCCGGACTCCCTGGCACGAGTCCAGGCGCCAGCGCGCCGGGCGGGCCAAGGCCCGCGGCGCCGTCGCCGCCGACCTGATGACCGCACCGGCGGTCACCATCGGCCGGGACGCCAGCGTGGTGGACGCGGCCCGGCGGCTGCACGCCAGGGGCGTCAAGCGGCTGCCGGTGGAGGACGCGCTGGGCCGGCTGGTGGGCATCGTCAGCCGCGTCGACCTGCTGAAGGTGTTCCTCCGCTCCGACCAGGAGATCTACCGCGAGGTCCTGGACGACGTCATCCGGCGCGACCTGGTGATGGGCACCGACCGGTTCCATGTGGCCGTCCGCGGCGGCGTGGTAGTCCTGCAAGGCCGCTGCGAGCGCCGCAGCCTGATCCCGATCCTGGTCCGCGCGGTCTACGGCGTGGAGGGCGTCGTCCGGGTCGAGAACCGGCTCGGCTACGACCTCGACGACACCCGCATCGAGCCACAACAGGCCAGGGCCCACGCCATCTGATCCCCCTCATCGCCGACGAAGGCGACGGTCCGCGGCTACCTCGAAGAGCGAGCCTCCGATGACCACCGTCGCTCCTCGCCGTCGAGAGGCCGACGTCGTCCTGCGGGACGGCTCCACCGCCCACGTGCGGCGGAGGACGCCCCGCCCGACGACGCGCGGGCGACCGCGGTCGACCATGCGGTCGCTCGGACCGTGGCGTGCGGCGGGGCGGTGTGGGTGCTTGCACCCGACGAGCTGCCCGCGTCACCGCTCCCGGCGGCGGTGCTGCGCTACTGAGCCGTGGAGCCGGTCCGAACCGGTATGCGCGCCCGAGCGGCGGCTGGGATGCGCATCTTCAGCAGGGGGACACCCACGCCGTAGGTCACGAACGTCCCTTGGGGGATGACCTCGACGAGGCAGGCGGAGGCCTGCCGCTCGGCCGGCAGCAGGGACGCCAGCTCCTTGGACAGCGAGCGGGCGGCCGGCGAGCCGGCCGGGTGGACGATCGCGGTCGCGTGGAAGCTGATGGTTGCGGGTGGAATCGGCGCCACCAACGACAGCAGCCCGCCGCGGCGCAGCGGCACGGTCACCGCGACCCGCCGGTTGGCCGCGATGTGCCTGGCCTTCCAGCCGTCGGGGGCGACCGCCACGTACAGCTGGCGTCCGACGGTCTTGTAGACGACGCCGCTGGATCGGGGCTCCCCCGCCGGCGTGACGTGGCTCAGGACGGCGAACGACGCCTTGGCGAGCTCGTGCCAGACCTGCTCGGTGGTGAGACGAGGCGCCGTCGGCTGGCCGCCGTGGGTTGCGCGGATGGGATCGGCGCCTCCGGTGCCGACGCTCGCTTCCTTGTGGTGGATGGTTGCTGCCACGGTTGCGCCTCCTCGAACGTGACCCGACGTTGGGGCGGGCCAGCAGTCCTGTGCCGGCCTGCCTAGCGCCCGGGCTTGGCGACCGGCTCGCCGGCGTTCGGGTCGTGCTCGCCGGTCAGCGCCGCGACCTGGAACGGCTCGTCGCGGAACAGCTCCGCCACCGTGGCAGAGACCGACTCCGTCTCGATGCCGCCGGCGATGATCACCACCTCGTGCTCCAGCACCCGCGGGTCGACCAGCATCCGCACCCCCAGCAGCGACCCCAGCGGCGGCAGCGCGCCCAGCTCGTAACCGGGGAAGTCGACCAGCAACTCCCCCTCGCTCGCCAGCCGCACCGTCGGGTCGTCCAGCAGGTCCCGGGCCAGGCGCAGGTCCAGCCGCCACGAGGCCGGCACCACCGCCAGCACGTAGCCGCCGCGGCCCAGCAGCGCGACCGTCTTGACGACCTCGTCGGCGGCGACGCCCAGCGCGCGGGCCTCCTCGACGGAGGTGAGCGCCCGCGCGTGCGGCAGGACCTGGAAGGCCACGTCGCGATCGCTCAGATAGTCGGTGACTCGTGACATCGCGCACCTCCACAGCGGCATCCCCGAGGCCCGGAAGCGGCGCAGCACCCCAGCTCCCGGTAGGCGAGCAGCGGCTCGAGTTGCTCGCACCGCTCCGGCCGGTCCGAGCAGGTAGCGCACGCGCGTGCGCCCGAGTGGTCGCAACAGTGTACGAGCCTCGCCGGCCGGGTCGAGCGCAGCCGCATCCAGCGACCGCGGAGCAGGGCGGCTGCGCCCGCCATCGCTGCCATGACACGCATCCTGCGGTCCATCGCCACCGCCTCCAAGGCGGGAACAGCAGTCAGTCGGGCAGGATGACCGGGCGCCGCGGCGGCGGCTCCGGCTCTGGTGCGGTCCCCTCGGCCCGACCGCCGGTCCGCAGCCGGCGCGCCAACGCGCTTACGACGTCGTCGCGGGTGAGGATGCCGACCGGCCGGCCGTCGGCGTCGACCACCGGCAGCCGGTTGACCCCGACCTCGTCCATGGCCAGGACGGCCCGGCCGAGGGGCCAATCGGCGCGGGCGGTGACCGGCTCGAAGGTCATCAGCTCGGCCACCCGGAACCGGGCGAGCAGGTGCTCGCGGCGCAGGAACGGCCCCGAGGTCATCACCGGCTGCGCCACCGACACCGGCGTGAGCAGGTCGCGCAGCGTCACCACCCCGACGACCCTGCCCGCCTGCACGACCGGCGCGCCCGAGACCCTCCGCTCCTCCAGCCGGCGCAGCGCCACGTCGGCGGCCAGGTCGGCCGCAAGCGCGACCACCTCACCGGTCATCGCCTCGCCGACGGTGCCGAGGTGCTCCTCGATGCCCCTGGCACCCTGCCTCGTTGCCGTCGACATGTCGATCCCTCCCTGAACGTGCGAGCGGGCGATCCCTACCTCCCACGATCAGCCTGCGCCTTGGTCGCGGCCCCGACAGCGGCCGTGGGTCCCGGGACGGGTGGTCCGTTCGGCCGTTGGCGGAGAGCCCGCCCGGGGCTGTCGTTGCCGGCCGGCGCCGGCGCTGGTCAGGCGGGCGTCACGGTGGCTCCCGCCTGCCGGTGGGCGCCACACGAACACAAGCCGGCCAGGGAAGTCGCCGTCGAACACCATGGTCACGGCCCCGGCGTAGACCGGGGCGAGGTGCGGCGCAGTCCGCTCAAGCCAGTCGAGCAGCCGCAGCCGCTTCACGGTCCAGCAGGAAGCCGCCGACGATCGAGGAAGGGCAGCTGCCGAACCCACCCCATCGGCCACGGCGACCGGCTCCTCTCCTCGTCCGGTGATGTCCCCGTCCTCGTAGCTCCCACCTACTGTGACTTCGCCTACGTCGCCTTCACGATCGGCATGACCTACCAGGGTGTCCGACACGACCGTGCGCGATCCCCGTATCCGGCGCACCGTGCGCTCCCACGCCCTCCTGTCGTACCTGTTCGGCGTCGTGATCGTGGGAGGTGCCGTCAACCTCGTCGCCGGACTGCTTCGCTGATCCGTCGGTCCGCCCGACCGTCATCGCACCAGGTCGGTCACCCGCCCCACTGCTTGCCGTACCGCCCCCAGACCACGTCGGCGTTGGCGAACCGGTCGTTGAGCGGCGGCGGCGTTGCGATCAGCCGCCAGCCGAGGGCTAAGGTGCCGACGTTGGCCGCGCCGAAGCTGTAGACCCCGAACCAGATCGTCTGGCCGCGCCGGACCTCCAGCTGCCCGAAGCCGCCCAGGCTGGACGTGTAGGCAGCGGCGTCGGGCCGCCAGCACGAGCCGCGGAACTGGAACGCGTCGACGTAGGCCCTCCACCCGCCGTAGGTCTTGATGCCGAAGCGGAGCCAGCCGTTGGCCGGGGCGGCCCAGCGGTACCAGACGCTGCGGTCGCCGTACGGGCCGCCGTCCTGGTAGGCCTTCTGGGGCTCGTTGCAGACGCCCGAAGCGTTCTCGATGGTCGCGCCCGCGACGGTGCCGTAGACGAGGCCCTTCGCACCGCTGACCGGCTGGGCGGACGAGAACGCGTCGTTGGCCGGGCCGGCGCTGGCCGCCGGGCCGGCACCAGCGAGCACCAACGCCCCGGCCAGCACCAGCACGGCAAGGAGTGAAACGGTGACGGGCCCGGCGCGCACGCTCACGCGGTCTCCGCTATCAGGGCGAGCGCCGCCCTGATACTGGCAGCGGTCTCGTCGCTCCGGCAGTGCGCTTCGCGCACACTGGTTGGTTAGCGGCGGCTCGATGCGAATTGTTACAGCTGTGCGTCGTACGAGCGAGGGGCAGACCTACGAGCTGACCGGGCCGGAGGCGACCACCTTTCACGACGTCGCCTCCCAGGTGCCCGGCGTGACCTGGCCGGCCGGCTCGGTTCGTGCCGGCCCCTGACGCCACGGCGCTCGAGGGACTCCCCAGGCGGGCATGGCCCGACTGAATGTTCGGGGAGCTCAGGGAGGACCGGCCGCGCAGGTCACCGACGCGGCGCCAGGCCGGCTACCTGACGGCTACTTGCCGTAACGCGAGCGGCCGGCCGGGCGCTCTCCTCCGAGACCGCAACAGCACCACGCTTCCCCCGGGCTGGGCCAGTGGCCTTGCGACGACCCCGCACCCGAGAGAGGTCCATGCACGCACGTCGTCTGAGCGCTGCCCTGGTCTGCTGCGCGCTCGCCGCGTCGCTCCTGGCCCTTGGGCTGCTCGCGGGCGGTCCTGCCGCCAAGGCCGACAGCCTGCCGCGCCGGATCGTCAACGGCTGGCTGCCGTACTGGTCGATGGCCAACGCGCTCACCTCCGTGACGCAGAACGCCGACCTGTGGGCGGAGGGCTCGCCGTTGTGGTACCAGGTGACGGGGGCGACAGCCATCGGCCTGCACACCGGCGCCGGTGACGTCACGGTCGTCGACGCGTTGCGCAGCCGCAGCATCAAGGTCGTCCCGACCGTCGCGGAGTCGCTGAACGCCAGCGGCATGGCGGCACTGCTCAACGATCCCGACCAGCGTGCCGCGCACGTGCAGGCGCTCGTCGGCCTGGTCACCGCCAACGGCTACGACGGCATCGACCTCGACTACGAGTCGATGAACTTCGGGGGCACCTCGACCGACAAGGCTGCGGTGCGCGCCGGCTTCGTGACGCTCGCCGCCGAGCTCGGGGCGGCGCTCCACGCCCAGGGCAGGCTGCTGTCGGTGTCGGTCGGACCGCGCACGAGGGCCGACGACCCGAACTGGTCGGTCCACGACTACGCCGGCCTCGCCCCGTCGGTCGACCGGTTCCGGGTGATGGCCTACAACTACCACTGGGGCGGCGGGCCGCCCGGCGCCATCGCGCCGGTGTGGTGGGTCGACAAGGTGCTCGCCTACGCCGTGACCGCGGTGCCCGCCAGCAAGCTCGAGCTGGGGGCGCCGCTGTACGGCTACGACTGGCCGGCCGACCCGACGCAGCCCGACGGGTACGGCACCGCCACGGGGAGGACCTACGCGCAGGCTGAGGCGCTGCGCGTCCAGTACGGCGCCACCCGCCAGTGGTCGAGCGTCGACGAGCTGGGCCGCCCGACGGCGGCGCCGTGGTTCACCTACACCACGCCCGCCGGCGTGCAGCACGTCGTCTGGTACAACGACGCCGACGCCACCAGGGCGAGGATGACCTTCATCGAGAAGTACCGCCTCAGGGGGCTGGTGTTCTGGTCTGCCGGCTACGAGGACGCCCGGCAGTGGAGCGTGCTGCGCGACTACGCCACCCAGAAGACCACCAACCTGGCGGTGCGGGCCCCGGCCGTCGTCACCTACGGCACCAGGATCACCGTGTCGGGCAGGCTCACCACGGCGTCGGGCGCGCCGGTCCCCGGCCAGAAGGTCCTCCTGCAGTGGCGGGCCGCGGGGTCCACCACCTGGCAGACCAGGGCGACCGCCACCACGTCCGCGACCGGCGCGGTCGCCTTCGGCTCCACGCCAGGGACCAACGGCGCCTACCGGCTGGTCGCGCCCGCGTCATGGTCCTACCTGTCCTCGACGAGCCCGGCGGTCACCACGCTGGTGCGCTGGCGCGTCTCCGCCGCCTTCGACGACGCCACCGTGCGCCGCGGCACGACCGTGCGGCTCCACGGCAGCGTCGCACCCCTGCGGCCGGGCACGCCGGTATGGCGCCCGGTGCGCTCAGACGGCACCTACGCCTTCTCGTTCACCTGGTCGACGGCTGGCACCTACGTCTACCGCGTGGTCGTCCCTGGCACCGCCCTCAACGCCACCGGCTACAGCCAGACGCTGAAGCTCTACATATCCTGAGAGCGCGACCACCCGGCGGGGGCGGGGGCCGAGGACGCGGACCAGCCGCCCCGCGCCGGGCTGGGCGTCGCCGGTGCAGCACACCGCGACCACGTCGAAGTCGACCATGCTCGCCCCGGCCCGAGCCCTTCGACCGGCCCGACCGTTACCCGCCCTGCGATGCGGAACGGCTCCCTGTTGAAGGAGCTGGCAGGGCAGCAAGCCCCAGGTCCGCACTCTCCGCTCCTATGGCCAACCCGCCCCCGATGCGGGCGCCGCAACCATGAGCACCTGGCCCGGCCCGCCGAAGTCCAGCCGTGTTTCGGGTCGAGCGGTCGGGACGCGGACGATGACCTGGCTCTTGCCGTCGAGACCGACGGCAAGGACCTCTTGGGTGCCCCAGTCGGCGAACCAAAGACCGCCATCGTGCCAACGCGGCGATTCGCCGAACGCGAGACCGGTCAGCAGGGTCTGAAGCTCAGCCATTCATGCTCCTTCGACGGGAACTGGTGGTCGTGCTGGTCCTGGCTGTTCAGGCAGACGCCGGGGTGGGGGTGCGCAGGGCCAGCAGCGCGGCCAGGGAGGCGACGCCGAGCAGCAGCAGGCCCAGCAGGGACAGCACCGCCGCGGCCACGCCGAGGTCCAACGG
>WNFU01004367.1_pt1 | contig 18123 bp, 11 predicted proteins | sample 5400121 | NCBI WGS metagenome assembly WNFU01 (sample SAMN13153360, study PRJNA577476) | soil metagenome | isolation source: 100 cm soil or saprolite under grassland replicate 1 | place: USA:California | collected 2016-06-15 | reverse complement strand
CCAGTATCGCTCCAGCTAGTGCCGCTGGTGACCGAAGCCGTCGCCGACGCCGCCCCGTCACGGTAGACGTGGTAGCCGGCGACGCCGACATTGTCGCTCGACGCCTGCCAGGAGACCCCAATCGAGCTCGAATCAAGCGTCGCCGCCGTCACCGCAGACGGCACCGACGGCGCCTGTGTATCTCCGCCGCCGCCGCCGAAGTCGACGCGGACGCCGGTGATCGAGCTGGGCTGCAGCACCTTGAATCGGAGCCGGTGTGCTAGCGGGTCGTAGTACCAAGTAGACGTGGTCGCGGCGTCGAAGTCGGATTGGCTCGCCGACTGTGCGACCTGGCTACCGTCGACCAGCACTCGCTGCGGTGTGAGCGTAGTCGTCTGCGCCTCCGCCGTCACGAGCGAGGAGGGTAGGTCGTCGAGCGTGAGCGAGAGCGACTTAGCGGTCCCGTCCCAGCTCGCCGAGGTGATGCCCTTCGTGAGAATCTTCGTATAGTTCCGCCCGCCGGGCGTGTCGATAGCATCGATGTGGAAGCTGACTCCACTCGGGAGGCCGGGGACATCCCTGAAGATGATCGGTTCGGTCATCCCGACGTAGTCGATCGATCCGACCGCCGGGTCGTGGAGCTCGGCGCGAACGTAGCTGGACGAGCCGGTCAGCGAGGCGTTCTTCGTCGCTTCATAGGTGCCGGCTGCCGCCTCGAGCGCCGTCTGGCTGCCATTGACGAGCCAGCGCACCTTTGAGCCGCTGCTGATCGAATCCGTGATCTTGAGATGCACGGGCGCGGAGGTGGATGCGTCGGAGACGTAGACGGGATACCGCGCGGGGTATGGTTCCGCCGAGTTCGGGTCGAGATTGAAGATGATCCGTCCATTGAACGTGTTCCGAGCCAGGTACATCCGGCCCTCGAACAGCGAGCGCATCAACGGGTCGAAGCGGAGCGACGGCGCGTACAGATAGGTGGCGGTACCGCGGTCGCCCACCGCCAGCGTGGCGACCTTGTGCATGTCGCTCGACCAGGTGCCGAGGACGATGTTGCCGCGCTGCAGCATCGAGTCCCAGATGTCGACCATCGTCGTCGGCGGGCTGCCGCCTGGATCAGGGCGAACTTCCATCACGTCGGCACCGAACGCCTGGTAGCTGTCGGCGACGATCTCGTCGAGCTTGACGCCGCCGGGCAAGTTCGGGTGATTCAGCTGGGCCGGATAGCCCGTCTGCTGCGTCGGGAGGATGCCGTCGATTCCGCGTGTGATCGCGCACTGCGTCATCAGCTGATCGGTGCAGCCGAAGAAGTTCTTGTACTCGACGCCCGACGTGATGCCGAAGTTGAACCGCTGCGCGTGCCGGTTGTAGCCCATCTCGATGGCGGGGAACATCGTGAAGGTGCCCGTGTCGAACGCATGCACCGACTGGTTTCGGAACGCGAATTCGTCGCCAGAGGGAACGGGACTCGAGGCGTCGAGGTTGTAGGCGTCGAAGTACGCATCGGCGGTGCCACCGTTGGACTCCGCCGACATCTTCACCTGCTGTAAGGCGTTGTAATCGAGGGGCCGGTCGGCGGTGGGGACGTCGGTCAGGCCGCCGCTGCCGATGTTGATTGGCGTGCCGTTACGGGTCGCGGCGCCAGAGGTGATGTCGATCACGTAGTCGTTCCACGCGTTGAGCGTGTACGGGAGGTTGTACGTGAGCACGCGCGCCTGCGGGTTCGAAGACGCGGTGCGAGCGTTGCCGAGCTGCCAGACAATCACAGTGCTCTTGCCAGGCGAGATGACGCCGCTCGCCGTGGTGTAGCCCTCGGGTGACTTGACCGTCTCGTCGCCGCCGAGCGAGACCGAGACGTAGGCGCCCGCGTTCGCGTCGATCCGCTTCGGATAGACGGAGAACTTCAGGATCAGGTTACCCGAGCGGAGGTTCGGCCCGCGCTTGAGGTCGATCAACGTCTCGCCGGATCCGTTCGAGGTACTCGCGAGATGGAGCGAGTAGGACCCGCGCCGAACCGGCGAGCTTACGAGTTGATCCGTCGTCGAAGTCAGAGAGCCATATGTGTCCTGGCTCCACTTGGTTCCGAGACTGTCGTCGAACTGGACGTGGTTTGCGACGACGGTGGAGATTGCAAAGTTGCTGCCGGCCTGGTGGTCGGTCAGGAAGATGGCGTTGTAGCCGTAGCCCTTCGCAGCGTTTGAAATGATCCCGCTGTCATCGAGCGCGTCGCCGCTGATCACGCCGTGCACATGCGTGTCGCTCTTGTACCACTGCCAGCTGGCGGCACGTGCTGGTGTACCGGGAACCGCGACCCCCGACAGCAGGAGACAAACGACCAGGAAGGGTCGGAACGGCTTGCGGCCCCGACGGCGCACCTTGCGACCTAGCGGCTCGAGGAGCGTCTTTTTCTCCGTCTCCGCGCCGAACCGGCGCTGCCGATGCGGAACCTGCCTCCAGGCAACGATAGCACCATCTTCCTTCATCCTTATCCCCCGCCGCCCTTGTGGGGCCGCCGGTGCCTCGGAGGGGTCCGGATCGAGACGAGGTTGCTGGGCACACTGCGGTGTCCAGCCTGGTCGATCGCGACGACACGATAGCGATAGCGTGTGGCGGGCCTCAGTCGCTCATCGGCGAACGTTGTGAGCGGGCCGAGTCGCCCGATCAGATGGGCGTTGCGATAGAGCGCGTAGCCGAGGACGCCGACGTCGTCGGTGCTCTCACGCCAGCTCAAGATCGCTCTGCGGTAGCCGGCGCGGGCTTGCAGCCGCGGTTGTGTCGGTGCGGCGCGGTCGCCTGCACCACCCGAGCATGGGATCGCGCCGTGGTCGAGGAGCTTGCCCTTGATCGTGATGTACTCGAAGCCGGCGCCGTTCGGGTTAAGCGTCAGCCTCAATGCTCCGAACGCTTTCGTCGTATCGGCGCCACGGACGAGGCGTGGATCCTGCCGGATGAAGGCTCGGATGCCATGCCCCCCTGAACCAACGACGAATTCGGTGGGCCCGCCGGTCGAAGGATTTCCGTTCGCATCGAGCGGCTGGAAACGCTGGTAGTTGTGATCGTGACCGTTGAGCACGAGATCGACACCGCGCGCCGCCAGCAGCTGCCAGAGCGGCATGATCCGATCCGAGGACGTGCCTTCCGGGCCGACGGTGAATGCCGGGTGGTGATAGAAGACAACTGTGCACGGGCCCGGATGGTCGTCGAGGTCGTGCTTTAGCCACTCGTACTGCGTCGTTCCCGGCTGGAACTGGTTGAACTGGCTGGTCGAGTCGAGTGAGACGATGTGCCAGCCGGCCGCCTCGACGCTGTAGAAATGCGGCGCGTCGCGCCAGTACCAGAAATAGCCGGGCGCGACCCGCTTCGTGTACTCGTGGTTGCCCAGTGTCGGGAGCGTAATCGGCCGGAAACGGCCGAAGTACCGCTTCGGCGCGTACCAGTTGAGGTACTCGGTTGCCGTTCCCTCCTTGTAGACGTCGCCGAGGTAGAGCAAGAGGTTCGGTTGCCAGCCGCTGATCAAGTTGGTCACATCGGCCGCTTTCTGCTCGCCGCCGGCACCGTCGCCGACGGCGGCGACGACGAAGGGTCGCCCAGCGGCGGGCGCGGTCCCGCCGGTCGGAGCGAAGGACGTCTGGGTCGGCTGCTGGCTGTGGTTGCCGAATGCGACGCTCACCGAGGCGGGCTGGGTGCGGGATCCATCGCGCAGGAGCGCCGTCGCGCTCAGCGCGTGATTCCCGTCTGCGAACAGGTAACTGGGAAGTTGGAACTCGAACGGATTCTCATAGTCGGACAGCAGGTGCTGCCCGTCGAGTTCCACCTCGACCTCGCGGGCGAGCGTGCGGGCGCCGGAGGACGTGAGCGTGAGGCTCATCGGCGCATCACCGGAAAGAGGCCCGTCAGCCGCGTGCAAGCAAAGCGCGGTCGTGTAACCGCCGTGGCCGGTCGTCGCGCAGGCTTCTGCTGTCACCGATCCAGGCGCACTCGCCGTCGAGCCGAGCACTGCCGCAGCGGCGACCATCGCGACGAGCAGAAGCGGGTGCCTCACGGCGGACTCGCCGTCGACTCGCGCAGCGCCTTGACGCAGCCGCGGTAGGTGCCCACTCGCATCGCTGGCTCGAATTGCGCCGCGTATGCGCGGGCGGCCGGCTCGGGCCTTGGCGCGAGCGCGTACTGGCGCGCGAGCCGCGCCAGCCCCAGCGCGGCGCATGTCTCGTAGGCGGTGTCGAACAGCTGTTGGTTCGACTCGTGGACCTGACGTGCGCGGACGCCGTCGGCCGCTCGAAGCGGGTTTGGCGATCGCTGGGCGATTCGCGGCCGGAGCAACTCAGTCAGTGTGCCGCCGCCGAGCAGGACGAGAGCCACGACGACCGCGACGGCGACGAGCCGCCCGCTCACGTCCTCGCTCCGAGGTTGTCGCCGCTTCCGCCCCCGCTGCCGTCGCGCCCGCGCCGGAACACCACGACGATGGCGCCGGCAATCAGGAGCACGAAGCCGACGATGAGGGGCAGTCCGTATGCGGTGCCAGTTGCCGGACGGCCCTCCGACGAGAACTCCCCGACCGCCGGCACACTTCCGCCGAGCGCGCCGGCGAGCAGCGACAGGTACCGGTTGCGGTAGCGAGTACTGGGCTCGATCTGCGAGTTCTCGGAGAACTCGTTCCACGAGATAACTCCAACCGCATCGGGCGCCGACGCCAACGCGCCGGCGAACTCGCGCCGAAAGGTGTTCCCGTCGGCGCGACCGACGACCGTCTTGCCGCCGATCAGGCGCGCGTCGAAGCCGGGTGCGGCCGGGGCGATCCACAGGCCGCCGCGCGCATGGACAGCTGCGCCGAGCGCCACGAGCTTCTTCGGATAGTCGGGATAGGTACTCGGGTTGACCGACGACCAGTAGTACGCGTCGCCGTCGAAGAGGTCGGCGACGCGCCGGTAGTCGTCGGCGTTCCGCTCGCTGGCGAGTAGGTAGATGCTGTCGCCAATCTCGCGGCGGACGCGAGCGATCTGCGGACGCGTGAACTTCCAACTGCCCGACCAGATCACCAGCGGCCTGCGCCCGAAGACGTGGAAGACTGGATTGTTCCGGTAGCGGTACGCGAACTTCGTTAGGTCGTCGGCGATCCGCGAGGCGGGCAGCGGCCGCCGCTCGAAGTCGAGGCCTTGGTAGATGATGGCAAGCCTGAATCGGGAAGCTGTCGCGGTCGTGACCAGCCGCGCGAGCCGGCGGTCAAGCGTCGGAGTCGACTTCCACGACACGATGAAGCCGCTGAGGCCGGCCTGCTTCGCCCAAGTGACGTGCTGTCGCATGACGATCCGCTCGTCACTCGAGTAGCGGCCGAGCAGCGGGAAGTCCGTCTTCGCCCGACTCCACGAATTCGCGTCGAACCAGATGTAGTAGTAGGCGAAGGCCCGGATCGGTGTCGTTCGGGCGGCCGCAGCAGGGGCCGGGCTAGAGATCATGAGGAGGAAAGCCGTCGCCGGGGCGCATAGCGCTGCTGCAAGGGGGCGCGCTGTCATAGCGCCACCAGCTCACGCAATTGGTCGAGTCGGGCCGGGCCAATCCCGCGGACCGCTGCGAGCTCGTCGACGGAACCGAAAGCGCCGTGCGTTTGTCTATACGCCAGGATGTTGTGCGCCGTCGCGGGACCGATGCCTGGCAGTGCATCGAGCTGCGCAAACGTCGCCGTGTTGAGGTCGACGACGCCGTTTACCGCGGCACGCCGCGCCGTCGCATCGCCGGCGCCCTGCTGCTGAGCGGGCGCGACGAGCTGCTCGCCGTCACGAATCGTGGCAGGAGCCACAGCCCTTCGCTCGACAAGCCCGCCTGCGCCGCCGGCGCGTGCGGGCGAATCCGCCATGCTCGCCCCACGGACGCGATCGGGCTCAGCCCGCCACTTGGCTGCGACGAGATCGGCGACCGCCGACCGCAGACGCGCGAACCCTGTGAGCGGCATCGCGACAGGCGCGTGCCTCGGAAGCATGCTGCCCAGGCCGCCGATCTGAGCGCGCAATTCTCGGAGGCGGTGCGGCCGCCTGATGAGTGGCAGCCCGACCGCGAAGAGTGCGAGCGCCGCTGCCGCGATCGTGACGTCGAGATAGCTGATGACGCCGACCTTGACATCCTGATCCCTCGACAACGCGACCGGGCCGCCGAGCGAGAAGCCGCCGCCTTCGACCTCGACGTGGTAGTTCCCGCGCGGGAGCGAGGGGAGCACGACCGTACCGTCAGCGCCAAGCCGGTAGCGCCGCGTCGTTCCTTGCGGGAAGGTCAGGCGGATCTTGTCTCCGACCACAAAGCCGAAGAATGCGTCGCGGCTGCGGAACCTTGCGCGGTAGAAGAGGAGCTGCACCGTCACGCCCCGTTCCCGCGCCGGGAAGAACTTCTGCTGGCTCTCGTTGACGACGTTGGAGCCGCCGACGACCACCCGCTCGATCGTGTAGTAGATTGGCTTGCTCTCGAGTCCACCGTTCAGCGGGACCACACGTGTGCCGCGGAGCCACAGGATTCTCGTCGTGGGGTGGAACCGCTCCCCGATCGAGCTCCGGATCTGGATCGAGCTGACCCTCTTCGGGTCGATGAGTCGCCCGTGGAGATCGACGTAGCGGAGCCGCACCCGGTAGTAGATGTCGAGGGCTGCCCGAAGGCGGACGCTCCTGCCATACCAGCGCTGAAAGATTGCACGTCGGCCGGCGCTGACCGTCGTCGGCGGCACGCGTGGTCGACCGACCAGCTGCGGCGGCAGCAACGCCACCCCTTGACTGTTTGTCCTGAAGATGATGCCCCTGTAGACGACCGGCAAATTCGGCGTCGGAGGGATCGTTTCGACGGCCGTGCCCGTCCCGGGTAGAGCAGCGTTCGCGTCTTCGACGAAGAGCGGTGCGAGAAGCGCCGCGAGAGCGATCACGACGAGGCGCCGGGTCACGAGGCGACCTCTGCCTCGGCCTCCTGGCGCATGCGCCACCCGAACGCTGCGCCCGTGATCACCAAGCCGGCCGCAAGCGCGGCAAACACGTACGCCGCGTAGATGATGCTGCGTCGAGGCTCGGGCTTCGGAGGAAGGGGGCGGGTCGGGGGGACGAACTCCGCTGCCCGTGGCGGCGCGGCGAAGTCGAACGCGGATGCAATGCTTTTCGCCTTGCGGTCGCGGTCGGCGAGCGGCTGCAGGCCCCAGTTCTCCTCGATGAACGTGAGCAGCGACGTGAAGTCGAACGTCGTCGAATCGATGTAGCCGCGTCGGGCGTACGGGCTCACAAGCAGTGCGGGTGCTCGGAACCCGTAACCCATCGCGTCGATGCGTGGCGGCCGGACGTGGTCGTACCAGCCGCCCCAGTCATCGTAGGTCCAGACGAACGCCGTCGAGTTCCACGCTCGGCTGCGCATCAGCGCGGTGGTCAAGGTGCGCACGAACCGCTCGCCCGCCTGGATGGATCCGGGCGGATGCTCGCTCGCCCCCGAGGGCGCGATGTAGGAGACGGCCGGGAGTCTGTTTCGCGCGAGATCGTCGTGGAACTGCTCGAGATCGACGATCTTGCTGAACAGCCGCGGATTGTCGAGAAAGCGTTCGTAGTCGAGCAGCGGAACCCAGACGACCTGCGATCCGCGGTCGCCCGAGCCGCGCCGACGGAACGTCACAGTGGGGTCGTAGTTCTGGACGTAGAATTTCCACGGGATTCGTTTCGCCTCGAGACGGTCGAAGATGGTCGGCAGACGCCCGAAGCCACCTGGCGGAATTACGTCGTCGCGCCAGTTTCCCGGGGTCGCCGTAACCCAGTACAGGTGGTTCCAGACCGAGCCGCCGGCAGCGGATGTGAAGAAGCGGTCGAAGAGGACGTAGCGATCGGCGACGTTCCAGTAGAACGGGATGTCACGGTCGTCGTAGTGGCCCATGCTGATCGAGTCACGGCCGCCGAAGGCGCTGACGAAGCCGTCCATGCGACCGCCACGGAACTGGCGCCGGAATGTCTTCTGGCTGTGCGAAAGGTCGCGTACGGCACGGTTGCCAATGCGGAACGGGCTCACGCACCCGAGCTGCGGTTGCGCCGCCCGGCGCGGCATGCAGATTCCGCTCGGAATCCCATTCGCCCCGGGATAAGTGCCGAAATAGTTGTCGAAGGAGTGGTTCTCCTGCATCAGGTAGATCACGTGCTTGATCGGCGTCCTTGTGGCGATCTGCTCGACGTTTCGTCCCTCACCCGCGGCATGCGCGCTGGAGGCGCCGAACGGGAGCGCCGCGAGCGCGAACAGCGTCAGCACGCGCGTCACGGCCGCACCTCGTAGATGACGATTACGGGCGTCGTCCGCCCTCCAGACCCACCCTCTGCCGGCACCGACTCGACGTGTACGACACGGCCGTTGTAGCGATCGGCGTAGCGCACCAGCTTGCGCGAGAAGAACGGCGTCCGATCGGCCGAAAACGCATCCCAGACCAGGTACTGCAGGTTGTTGTGCCGGATCTGCAGGTCGGGGTTCTCGACCGGCTCGTACGAGGGATTTCTGTGCAGCGGGTTCGGGCTGACGGAAAGGCCGTACGCCTTCCTGTGGCCGTAGAACTGGACGATGTTCGCCATCGAGGGACCGATCGTCATCAGCAGGGCGCCGACAGGTACGTGCTGGTCGATCCAGCGACCCGCCTCGCGACCGCCCGGGACACCGCCGGTGCCGGCGAGGAAGGTCGATCCGGTCGCCGGTGAGATCGCAATCCACGTCGGGATCGCGAGCGACGCAGCGACCACGCCAACAGCCGCCGCCCCGAGAAAGCGCGCCCGCTGTTCTTCCAGCCGGACGCTCGCAAGCCACGCGGGCATCAGCGTTAGGGTGCGGCCGGCGAGGATCGCGAGCGGAGGCGCGATCGGCAGCAGATATTGGAAGCCCTTGACCGGCCACAGCTCGAAGAAGGTGGCTGGAACGAAAATCCATGAGAGCAGCAGTCGCTCCCGCCATGACCAGCGGCCGCGTGCCAGCCAAAGGCCCGCAGCCGCCGCAAGCACAACGATCACGCCGACGGCCTGCGTCACGGTCACGGGGTAAAAGGCGAGCGTGTGATTCGGCCGCCGAAACAGCTGCCAGACGAGGTAGCTCCGCCCGGTACTCGTTCCGCCGGTGAGCGAAAGCGACAACGGGTACGGCGCGATCACGAGGACCATCGCCGCCAGCGAGAGCGCAAGGTCGCGTGCCCGGATCCGCAGCTCTGGAGACAGCGCGAAGAACGCGTACAGTGCGCCGAGGAGCAAGATGCCAGGCTCCTTCGCGAGGAACGTGAGCCCCATGGCCGCACCAGCGGCGTAAAGCCAACCCGGCCGCCGACTCAGTCCGAACCGAACGACGAGGTAGAGCACCAGCGTTGCGAACAGCGTCATCGGGCCATCCAGCAGCACCTGGCGCGTCACCAGGACGTGGTACGGCATCAGCGCGAGAACGAGGGCGCTGTAGATTCCAGCGCGCCTCCCGAAGAGGAGCACACCCGTGCGGTACACGAGCAGCACCGTCAACACGCCGACGGCCGCCGCCGCCAAACGCCCGAACAGCTCCCCGACCCCGAGGTGGTAGCCGATCGACAAGAACGTCTGGAAAAGCAGCGGGTGTGCGCGGAAGATCGGGAAGAACGGCTTGAGCGCCGGATCGGCCGCGATCGCGGCTCCCTGACCGGCATACACCGCCTCATCCGAGTTGTAACCGACGGCGTCGATCCGCCAGACCCGCACAAGCACTGCCAGGCCGAGCACGAGCGTCAGTGCCACCGCCGTCTCACGCCCGCGGGTAAGAGTCCAGACCGTTTCTGCGATCCGGGCACTCGACCTCCTACCGAGGCTGCGGCGCGGCGCCACGACCTCCGCGGCGCTGTCAAGCTGGTTCATCAACGCAGCTCAGGCAGGCGACGCAGGCTTCGGGATGAACTCCCCGCCGTCAGCGGCGGGGGCCGCGGACGCGGCGTCCTCGAGCGCCTCCGCCACCATCGTTGGGAGGGCGTGCATCAGCGTCACGAGCCGTTCCCACCAATTCATGCTCGTGCTCTCGACGAGCTGTGCGGGAAGGCCCTCTAACGCGGAACGGATGATCTCCTTCTCGGCACGCACCAGGTTCATGCTGCTGCGTCCGAAGAGGAAGGCCTCGATCGTCGAGTACGGCGGGAATCCATAGGCGTCGGCACAGTTCGAGAGGAGCACGTCAAGTGCTTCATCTGTCTGCAGCGAGAGCACGCGATCGTCGCTGCGCGAGATCACGAGTAGTCCGGCCAGCTTCGCGCTGTGCACGATGCGCACGCCCTGCACGAGCCTCGTAATCGCGTATTTCGGCGGTGGCACGAGCCACTGCACGACGGCGTTGATCGTCGCGACCGGCAGCCGGTAGCGGGTGAGCAGGAACGCAAACCGCCGGCCCGAGCGGGAGTGGATGCGGCTCTGGTAAACGAGCCGCAGTCGCTCGAACCGGCTGAGGTCGGTCTTGGCGAGCGCCCCGACCGTGTGGCTCGAGATCGTGAGCGGCTTCGGATACGCCAGAACATGCCCGTCGGGGCAAACGAGCGTCAGATCGTCGGAGAGGAAGCCGTGCGAGTCGTGGCTCAGCGTCCGCAGGATCGTCGTCGTCTTCCCCGTGTCCGTTCGGGCAGTGACCAGATATGCCAGACCCGAACCGTTGGCGATGCATGCACCATGGACGAGCGCGTAGCCCCGCTCAACGAACGTCCACCGCAGCAGCGGCTCGATCACGTTCGTGTAGAGCACGTGCGGCGAACGCGCGAGGAGCGGCGCGGCCGTCACGCGCGTGCGCTCGCCTGCCTCAATCTCGATCGCGAAACCGAGCGGCTCGCGGTATCTGAGCCGGTTCGGATCCGTGCTCTCGCGCCCGCGAATGGGGCCGATATGGATGCTGATCGTCGGATCCGAGACGCACTCGACGCGGAAGAACGCCAGCTCTGGTAGCGCCACGTCGGACTCAACCGTCGCGAGGCCGTGGATGTCGTAGCGGTAGGGCGCCTGCGCAAACAGGGGGCGTGCCCAGATCCACGCGTCCGCGACGGCGAAGCGCGTTAGCGTGATCGCAAGTAAGGAGACGAGGTTCGAGATCAGATAGTTGATGCCCGCAACGGATACGAGCAGGACGAGCATCGGACCACGGAGCAGGAGAGCTCCGTTGTTCATTACAAAGAACAGCGCCGCGCGTCGAAAGATGCCGCTTTGCCCGGTTCTGTCCGAGAAGACCCAGCGCTCCGTGAGCAGGAAGTTCCAGGTCGTCGACGCCTGGGTGGCGACGATCGCCGCCGCCAGGTAATGGATACCGGCCATGCCTGCGAGGGCTGCAAACGCCAACATGTTGACGCCCAGTCCGCTGGCGCCCACGATGCCGAAGTGAGCGAACCGCAACAATCGCCCGTCGCCGAGCCGGAGGCTTGCGAGCTGCCGTAGGTAGCAAAGACCCTGACACAGCGATGCCTTGCTCTCGCCCGCGTAGCGCGTGCCGAATTGGAACGGCACTTCGCCGACGCGCAGGCCCGGGTGCCGGAGCAGCAACTCGAGCAGGATCTTGAAACCGTTAGGGCGCAGGCGCTCGAGATTGACCGCGTCGCGCCGGAGCAGAAAGAACCCGCTCATCGGATCGCTGACGTTCCGCAGACGCCGGGGGAAGAGCGCTCGCGCGGCGAACGTCGAGATTCGGGACAGCAGGCTCCGGAGCGTTCCGACGTCATCCATGCCGCCACCGGCGCACCGGCGACTCGCTACGACAACGTCGAGATTCTCCTCAACGCAGCGCTGCAGCAGCTGAGGGAGCAGCTCCGGCGGGTGCTGGAGGTCCGCGTCCATCACGGTCACGTACGGAGCACGCGCGACGCGAAGCCCTTCGACCACCGCCCCCGCAAGCCCGTCGTGCTGCTCCTCGGGCCGGCGGTGGATCAGCCGGATCGGGATCTCCGCCCAGCGACGCGCTTCGCGAATGACCTTGGGAGTTTCGTCCCTCGAGTCGTCGACGAAGACGATCTCGGCATTCCCGGTGACTCCACGCTCGAGCCGGCGCACGAGCTCGGGGAGATTGGCGGCTTCGTTCCGGGTCGGGACAACGACCGTCAGGTTCGGCGGGGCCCCCTCCGCTTCTACAGTTGGCCACAGCTGTGCTACCTCCACCGACTTCTCCCCTCGGTTGGATGGGATGTGTGCAGCCGCAGCGATAGAAACGTTGGCGGTCGTGACGCGGGACCGGCCCTCCCGGCTACCCTCGGGGTCAGCCGCAGTCCCGGCTTCGTAGCCGACACGCGGGCCGAGTGTCGGCGACCCGCACGGCGAACTGCTTAGCCGCGCCGCTTCAGGACGCGCTCAGGTTGGCGTGATGGGCAGTGTTCCTCGCGCGGCTTCAGCGAACCGGCATCGCCGCCGTCAGTTTCCGCGAACACCGACCAGGGCCGAGGCTCGCGTGCAACTCACCGACGGTGCCGAGCACGCATTCCCGCGGAACTGCCGCTGAATCACCCCCTCCGGTCCGCCACCAAACAACTTCCTAACCTAGGGCCCCGGATGGCAGAAACAAGACGCAACCGCGATTACTGGCCCGAAGCTGGCCGTTAGTGCAGGAACTTACCTGGCCGTTCGTCTAGGGAGAGTGTGCCTACCCTGAGTCGTGCGGCGACCAGCCGCCGCCAGTGCGGTCGGCCCGCGCGCAGCGGAAGGTTCCTCCGTCGGATCGGGGAGCCGCGAGCGGGGTGAGACGCGAGCAGCATCTACTTCTGGGGCCTCCTGTTCGCGGCAGGGGCTTGTGAACGTGTGTCGAGAAGACCGTGACGCACGGCCCAACGAGTCGCCTCGGCCCGGTTCACGACGTTCAGCTTCCTGTAGATGTTCGACAGATGGAATTTCACTGTGTGCAGTGTGACCCAGAGCGTCCCGGCGATCTCCTTATTCGTGCGACCTTCAGCGACAAGGCGTACTATTTCGATCTCGCGCTGCGTCAGATACGGCTGGTGAGCGAGCATGGGACGCAGGTGGATCGAACGCTCGAACGACTGTCGGATCGCGGCGGCAAGATCGTCCGCCGACGCCGTCCGGTCGCAGTACGCATGCGCACCAGCGGCAAACGCCGCCTGGGCGCTCCGCGGGTCGTCATCAGAGATCACGACGACCCGCAACTTCGGGTGCTTACTCTGCACCACCCGCAACAGCTGTTCCACCTTGTCGTCGACCGTTTCAACGCCGAGAACGAGAAGGTCAGGATCGTGGTCTTCGACCAGGTCAGCGAATCGCTCGATCTTCGTCTCGCGCGCGCTGATTTCGATACCCAACTGCGCGATGACACGCGCGAGCGAATCGAGTGACAGCGGATGCGTGTCCACAACGATCGCCGTTTGAGCCGCAGACTCCATTGTCGCCGTACCTTTGAGATTGACGCCAACCGGTAGCCTAAACGGTGAGTCTTAGACGAATGCCGCGAATGTGGCGCGCTGGACGCCAGCCTGCCTCGTCCGGGCTACGTCGGCGGATCACCTCTTTGACGCGCTGGAGATCGAGCCGGCGGCGCCGGCGATCGCTTCCTTCGTCGGGTCGCAGGCGCCGCGGGGCGCGCGGCCGATTGCGGCGTCGGACGTCGCCCCCGGTCGGCTCGCCCGCGGGATGGGCGAACGCGGCAGTGCGCCGCCTGTTGCGGCAGCCCCTTGTCTTTGCGCTTGGGAGGCACGGGTGGGCCGCGACGGCGAGCGATCTCGGCGCCTGGGCGAGCCTCAGCCCTGCGTCCGGCGGCCACTGATCGAGGTCACGAAACGAGACTCAGGATTGTCGTCGACTGACGGAGGGTGCGTGCCTACGTCGCCCACCTCGCCCTTACCTTCGACCGCTCCCCCGTCGACGCACGTCTCCTCGACCTTCGGTAGCTGCGCTCCGTGATCGCTCCCGCACGCGTCGGGCTGAAGATCGAACAGGATCGGGCGGTCGCCGTGATTACCAGGACGTTGACAGAGACGAAACGCGCGCTCGTCGGTGTTCCCTCCCAGCAGGTCGACGCGGGCAGAACGCGGGCGACCTTCGGCTCGATCATCGTCGTCCGCCGCAGCTCGCATCCGCTCTACCTGTCCTCAGGTACGAAACTGTCCCGCGTCTTCCGCGTCGGGACCGGCCGCCGCAGGCAGCGCACCCCCTCGGCCGCTTCCTGATCGTCTCGAAGCGCGAGATCCCTGGTGGTATCCACCCAGCGGGCGTTGGGCTGCGCACCGCCTCCGATCCCGCCGGGGCCCGGCAATCCCCTCGGCACGCGGTGGATGGGCCTCTGCGTTACCCGAGGTCGGCATCCACGGCACACCCGATGCCGCCTCCATCGGCTACTCGAGATCGCACGGGTGCATCCACATGCGTGTCCCGGAAGGCGAGTGGCTCTTCGAGCGCGTACGCGTCGTAACGCCGGTGATCATCGTTCCCGCCTGGCCGCCCGCCGCGGGCTAGACGACTACCTGGCCCTCTCCGAGGCATCGAGGTGATTCGAACGCCGATCCAGGCCGCGAACGCGAACGCCTACGCCGAACGCTGGGTGCGGACCGTCCTGCCGACTGCCTCGATCGGATGCTCATCCTCGGTCGCCGACATCTCGAGCATGTGCTGCGCGTCTACCGTCGGCATTACAACGAGCATCGGCCGCACCGCGCGCTCGACCTCCTGCCGCCCGAAGGTCCCATCGCTTTCAAGCAAACGGGATCCCGCAGCAGCGGCGACGAGAGGCGACCCGCTATCCGGGCGAATCGAGCGGCGTAGCTGAACCCTACGGACTCGACCTCGATCCGCGGTCCATGCTGACAGCTGTGCTTACGCGCTCCCGAGAGAGAACACGAGCCGACCCTCCGGAGGCGGGGTGTCTGTGGAAGAGTCGCCTTCGCCCGCGAACCCCCTGCTTCCGGGCGGATCGAATTTGCGAACCCTACGAGCCCCGTGGTCGCAACGACATCGTCAAGCCGAGGTGGCTGAGATCGCACACTCAATCTCTACTTGAGGTTGAGCCACCTTCGATGATGGCAGCGGATGCTCGCGTTCCCGCGTTCCGGGTTGTGTAGCGACCTTCCATCTCGGGTGTCAAATGCGATACTCGAAACTCCGAACGCAAACGCAGCTATCGTGAGGAGGTGCTGATGGAGGGGAGCTGGGTCGGCTTTCTCAGGATCCAGCTACCTCGTTGTGAAGGGCGCCGAGCGCTGCGGCCTCTCGGCTGGACGGCAGCGCTGGTGGCGGCTCTCCTTTGCGCGTCGGCGTTCGTTGCCACAGCTCAAGCCGAGGATCCGCCGCCGCCGGCCTCGGACGGTGCGGCGCCATCCTCGGATTCGGTCCCCACCGACAGTGCTTCTGCCGCCTCGCCCGATAGCACCGGCACGACGACAGACACCTCCGCCACCGCGACAGACGCCACAGACACCTCCGCCACGACGACAGACACCTCCGCCACCGCGACAGACGCCACAGACACCTCCGGCACGACTACAGACACCTCCGCCACCGCGACAGACACCTCCGGCGCCGCACCCTCAGATACGTCCAGCGGCTCCGACGTGCAGGCGTCCGACAGCACAGGCAGAGCGGCGAGCGCTTCAACGGATGCAGGGTCTTCCACGGACACGCCGGCTCCCGCAGACGCTGGCGCTTCCACGGAAGCGGGGGCTCCGACGGATGCGGCCAATGGCAGCACGGATCCCGTGCCTCCGGCGAGCTCACGGGCGCCGGCCGGATCACTGTCGCCCACTCATTCACCGAGCTCCTCCGGAGAGGCTGGTGTGCCCCCCGCCGACTCGCCAACGTCCAGCTCGCCGACGCCGGAGGCTCCGAGCGATTCGACTGCGAGCGACTTTCCGTCCGACGAAGCGACGACCGTGCCGGTCGTGCCGACCTCCGGCCTCGCGCCGGAGATCGGCGCCGTCGGCGTGATCCGCTGGGGGGTAGATTGTCGGACGATCGTCGTCTGCGGCTTGGCCCCTCTTGCGAGAGCGCCCTCCGACTCCCAGCGGGTTCTCCTTGGTCGGTGCCCTCCAAGCCTCGAGGGGAGGCAGGCGGAGCAGCCAGGGGGGCGGACGCGCGAAGAGAGCGGCCGGCCGTATGGCGGGCAGGGACCGAGATCGCCTCGCCTACCCGCTCCGGACCATCAGCCTCAGGTGCCAGCCCCTTACGGTTCCTCGCTGGGGTCGGGCAGCTCTGAAGGCTTTCACAGCGGGGCCGTCCTAGGTGTGATCGCGGCCCTGCTCAGCCTCACCTCTCTGAGCGGCAGTCGTCTGGTCACGCTCGTTGAGCGACGCTGGCGCGCGCTGCCCCTCGTCTTTTCGCTCGAGCGTCCTGGCTAAGGCCTAACCGACCGCGTACCCGCTTGTCCGGGGCCCCTCCGGCTGCCCCTTGCGTCGGTGCGAGCTCGAGTACGAAAGGAGGCCTTCAAATGGGCATGGACCTTGTAGATCGACAGTTCAGTCGGACTAACGACAGCACGGCAAGCGACGACTACTCGGGCTCCGAGCTCGAGGACTCGCTCACCCTTTACTTCCGCGGAGTCGGCCGCGTGCCGATTCTCTCTCACGCCGAGGAGCGCGAGCTCTTCCGTCGCAAGGAAGCCGGAGACGAGCGTGCGAAACGACTTCTGATCGAGGCTAACTTGCGTCTCGTCCTCTGGATCGCCCGTCAATACGCCCATCGCGACGTTCCGCTGCTCGACCTCATCCAGGAAGGGAACCTCGCGCTCACGAGAGCGGTCGAGAAGTTCGACCACCGGCTGGGGTTCAGGCTTTCAACGTACGCCACTCTGTCGATCAGGCGCGCGGTCGAGCAAGCGGCGGAGCACCATGCGCGCGTGGTTGCGGTGCCAATCCACGTCCGGAGGCAAGTTCGAGCAGTTCGGAGATCGCATCAGATTCTCCTGCAGCGCCTCAACCGCGAGCCCCTGCTCAGCGAGATCGCCACCGAGACGGGGCTCGATGCGCATCGGGTCGCCGAGCTACTCGGCTACGAGCAGCACCCCGTCAGTCTCGAGTCTCCTCCGAAAGAGGGGCAGAGGGCCTGCAGCGAGCTGCTCGAGGACACGAAGTCAGCTCATCCCGAAGCGACGATCGCCGAGCGCCTGCAAAGGGAGGAGGTTGAGACCATGCTCAACTCGCTCGACGATCGCCTCCGCCTCGTGCTCGAACTGCGGTTCGGTCTCTCGGGGCAGACCCCGCAGTCGCTCGTCGAGGTGGGGAAGGAGTTGGGGGTTACAAGCGAGCGGGCTCGCCAGCTCGAGGTGAGCGCGCTCGACAAGCTGCGCACGCTTGCGCCAGATCTCCGTGACTATCTCGAGGTTGCGTGAAGAGACGTGGCGGGCATGACATTGGACACGAAGCCAGGCAGACTAGGGCCGCGCCCAGAGGCTCGTCTTCTCCCCGGCTTCTGGGCGCAGCCCTTCCCGTATTCAATGCAAGAACCGCGAGGACGCAACCCCATCTTTCGATGCGAGCGTTCGTCGACGAGGGGGAAGCTCGCCGGTCCCTGGCATCGTCACCCCGAACCCGGCAGGGCGGGCTCACCTCGCACCTGTATCGCGCACCGCCTCTGGTCAGCGAGATCTCTTCGGCGACGATGAAGGCCCTGTACTTGCTCGGCGCCCGGATGCGTCTCGAGCCTCTGCGAAGTCGCCGCATAGCGGCACGCGGGGATCACCGCCTTGCACCCATCTCGGAGAACCGACGTCAACCGATGTTGCGGAAGACCTTGTTGTCTCCTTATCAGGCAACAGCTCATCGCTTGCGATTCTCGCTCCGAGATGGTGACGGCGAGGGACCGTCTTCGCGGATGCGATAGCCGAGCTAGCGAGAGCGACGTCGCGGTTCGACCCCGGAACGCGATCGCCACGAAACAGTGAAACTGGGTCAACAACAGCAGGACGACGAGGTCGCGGTCCGACCCCGAACCGCTTCGCCGGGAAACATTGGCGCGGAACTTCCAGGCCGGGAGCCACGCCTCAAACGGCTCGCGCGGCGGCGCAGTGAAGAGCCTTGGTCACGAAGCGGAGTTCGTGCTCGTCCGCCAGTGCGGCAAGCGCCGACTGCTTCAGCGTGGCGGTGGGCGTGTCCGGCACGAGCGGGAACCGATGCGCAGCTCGATCGGCGTGTGGGTGCCGAGAATTCCGTTCTCTAGTTTTCCTCGGGTTCGACGCGGGCATTTCATGTTTCACGCGCGCGCGCGA
>WNFU01004363.1_pt1 | contig 18126 bp, 13 predicted proteins | sample 5400121 | NCBI WGS metagenome assembly WNFU01 (sample SAMN13153360, study PRJNA577476) | soil metagenome | isolation source: 100 cm soil or saprolite under grassland replicate 1 | place: USA:California | collected 2016-06-15 | reverse complement strand
GACGTGCGGAACACAGGTGCTGACGTGCGGAACACAGGTGCTGACGTGCGGAACACAGATGCTCGGGTGCACCCGGGCACCCGACCACCGCACCCGATCACCGCACCGCACCCGTGAACCTGAGCGCACCTGTCGCACCTGACGCACCTAGAACGTGTAACGGAGCGAGAGCTGCGTTTGCCGCGCCGTGCCGAGGCCCACGGTGCGATTGAGCGGGCCAAGCATGTAGCCGAACGTTCCGGCGGCGGCGTCCGTGAACGCCGCACCAGGTGCGCCGTTCGGCAGAGTGGCCGCAGGACTCTCGTAGTTCAACCGGTTCGCGATGTTGAAGATCTCGACGCGGAACTGGACGCCCTGCGTGGCGGTGAATCGCAGGTCCTTGCTGAACATCAGATCGACCTGCGCGAAGCCAGGACCGCGCAGGAAGTTGCGCGGCAGATTACCGAACGTGCCTGGCTGAGGCGTCGCAAATGCCGCGGGGTTCAGCCAGCGGACACCGTCTTTCAGGTAGGGATCGACTCCCGGCACGAGATCGGGCCGCTGCGTGCCGCGGCTGTTGCCACCAGGAATATTTGTGACGGTGATGCCGTTCGCCGTGATGTTGTCGGGCCGGCTGATGGTCACGTTGATCGGCACACCACTGCGTGCGTTCACAATGCCGCCCATGCGCCATCCGCCCTTCCACAGCCCCTCACCGGGAAGCAGATACACCAGTGAGCCGTTGAACGTGTGCGGGATGTCCTGGGGGTTGGTGCCGTAATCGGTCGCATAATCAAAGGTGTTCTGCGCGGTTCCCGCTTCGTTCGATCCCTGTGTCGTCCCCTTGTTGCGCGAATACTGATACTGCAATCCGCCCGTCAGGCCCGAGCGGAACCGCCGAGTGGCACTCAGCTGCACCGCATCGTAGTTGGCGCGGCCGCAGCCATGAATGGCGTTCCCGTTGATCGTCAACCCGTCGAGACAGCCCGAGGTTTTGTAATCCACCTGACCGACAGCAGGCGCCTCCCGAACACGCGTCGTGAAGTCGAGCGTATTGGCGACGCCCCGCAGAAACATGTCGCGCCCCTTGCTGCCGGTATAGCCCACGGTGAGATTCACTTCGCCAGGCAGCTCGCGTGAAACGCTGACGCCGTACTGAATGTTGTGTTCGTCAGGACGGTTGTGCGTGTAGCCGCGAATCGACAGGATGTTCTGATAAACCGACGGCGGCGCGGGATAGGCCAGACCATTGTTGGCCACGTCGGACGCACCGACACGTCGTCGCTCGATGTAGTTCTCGATCGGCTGAATGCGGTCTTCGAACTGGCCCGGGCCATAAAACCATCCCAGCCCCGCCCGCAGCGCCGTTTTGGTATTCAGCTGATACGCGGCCGACAAGCGCGGAGCAAAGTTGTTCTTGTCGGGATTGTAAAAATTGTCCGGATCGCTGCCGAACGCGTTGTCTTCGACAAAAAACGGCTTCGCCAGCTGGTTCTTCTCTTTGACGACCGAGTAGAAGTCGTAGCGAAGTCCAAGCTCCAGCGTGAGCCTGTCAGACGCGCGCCATGAATCCTGGGCGAAACCAATCAGGTAATACTGCTGCGGCGTGAAGACAGGCGAGTCGAGATTCACGGCAATCGAATTCGGACGATTGTCGATGAAGTCGTTGATGCTGTTGTAGGTGATCTCGGTGCTGCCGAGGAACTGGAATTGCCCTTCGATATTGCGATATTCGCCACCGAGCTTCACGGTGTGGCTGCCCTTGATCCACGTCAACGCATCGTTGAACGAGATCGAGCGAGGATCGAACAGCGATCCGGTCGTGGACGAAGCGCTCGACGCGCGAATCAACAGCCCGCTTCGGGCAATGCCAGTCGTTCCACGCGCGTCGATCGACGACGAAGTGAAGGAGCCTGACAGGGAGACGCCGACCGGATCGTATCCGGGGACAGCGCCAAACGCCAACGCGCTCGTCTGAGGCGCGTTGTACCCGACCTTGGCCTCGTTGACCATCCCATTCCCGATCACGCTCTGGTAGTTGAAGACCAGGTTCTGAGGCTTCTGCTTCGCGAGTACTCGCCGCGCCGTCACCGTGCGGTCCGGCGTATCGAGGCGGCCTTTACTGAACAAATACCTCGCATAGAACGACTGCGAATCGCTGAACCTGTGGTCGAGCCGGACTGACAGGGTATTTTCCACCTGCTCCGCCGTGCTGGTGTTTGTGGCGATGGCGACCAGCGGATTCGATGTCGCAATTGAGCTCTGTGGAAAACCACCAAGGAGCGGTGCGACCGCTCGGGTGCGGTCGGCATTTTGGCCCGCGCCGCTGCCCACGGGCTCACCAGCTAAAATCCGCCGCCGCGCTTCGTCGCTTGGCACCGCTTCGGTAAAGCTCAAACCGGTCTGCTGCCGCAGGCCTTCGTAGCTCCCAAAGAAGAACGTCTTATTGCGCACGATCGGGCCGCCGACCGAGCCGCCAAACTGATCGAGCGAGAGTTCCTGTTTCTTGTCGTCGTATTTGCTGGCCGCGTCGAGGGCGTCATCGCGCTTGTACTCGAACACCGAGCCGGTAAACCGATTGCCGCCGCTCTTGCTGATGACAGTGATATTGCCGCCGGCTCCAAGGCCGCTCTCCGCCGGCGCCAGCCCGGAGTTGACGCGAAATTCCGCGACCGATTCCATCGACGTTTGCAGCCGGAACTGGGAGCCGGTCGCGTTCAGATAGCCAGGGCTCGCGTCCCAGACGTAGCTGCCATCGACGCCGTCGTAATTGAGATAGTTCTGCTGGTTCGACTTCCCGTTGAACCGCACGCTCGCCCAGCCGCCATTGCCGTCGCTTGTCGCGCCCGTCGCCAATGTCATCAGATTGGCGAAGTTGCGTCCGTTCACCGGAAGGTTCTGCACTTCTTCCGGCGAGACGTTGACGCCAATCTTCGCGGACGAGATGTCAAGAACGGGTGCCGACCCGGAAACGGTGATCTGTTCAGCGAGCGCCGCAACGCCGAGCGTGGCATCGGCCGGCTTGATTTCACCGACGCCGAGCGCGACCGTCTCTGTCTTCGACGTGAATCCCTCGAGCTCGAAGCGCACCGTGTACCCGCCGGGGCCGAGATTGGTAATCGTGTAGCTGCCGTCGGATTCACTAACCGTCGTCCGGACGGCACCCGTCTGAACCGACGTGACCGTGATCGTCACGCCTGGCAGGGCGGCCTGACTTTGATCGAGCACTCTTCCGATGATTCGGGATTCTGTCTGTTGCGCGAACGAAGGGGCCGACAGGCTCAGCGCCGCGAGCGCGAGCCATGCCATTCGGGATCGAAAGTAGCTCATGTAGTGGTTCCCCCAGCTGGAATGTCCCACCTAAGGTAGCCACCGTATGTTTTCGGCTCGTGACGCGATGGTTTCAGGTTTGTAAACTCTCGCGCTTAACACCCACGCAACATTCGTATGACATCCTCGCGCGTGATGCGATTTCGCCTGATCCCCAAGGAAGAGAAGTTTTTCACCGATTTCATCACGCTTGCCGACCGCATCGTGTCGGCAGCGACGCTGCTCGAGCGCATGCTGGCGTCCGACCCGCCTGCATGGGAGACGGCGCTGCAGATCCGCCAGATTGAACACGAGTGCGATGGCATCGCGCACGAGATCATCCAGCGGCTCAACCGCACTTTCGTGACGCCCATCGATCGCGAAGACATCCATGCGCTCGCGACCTCGCTCGACGATGTGATGGATGCCATCGACGAGGCGGCTGCTGTCGTCCGACGTTTTCGGATCGCGTCCATCCGCTACGGGGCGCGTGAGCTTGCGTCGTTGATCTTTCAGTCGTCGATGCAGGTGAGAGCGGCGGTAGAGGCGCTCGAAAAGCGCCACGGCGTCTACGGACCCACCGTCGAAGTGAACCGGCTGGAAAACGCCGCGGACGATGTGCACGACGAGGCGCTGCGGCGGCTGTTCGAGGAAGAGCGCAACGCGATTAGCGTCATGAAGTGGAAGGAGATGCTGGATATCCTCGAGGATGGCACCGATCGCTGCGAGGATGTCGCGAACGTTCTCGAAGGCATCGTCGTAAAACACGGCTAACGGGGACAAACCGGTGGAACTGTTTCTCGTTGTCGTCGTGGTTCTCGTCGCGCTTGCGTTCGACTTCATCAACGGCTTTCACGACGCCGCCAACTCGATCGCAACCGTCGTATCGACGCGCGTCCTGTCTCCGGGGCGAGCCGTGGCTTGGGCGGCGTTCTTTAATTTCGTCGCTGCGTTTGGCTTCGGCACGGCGGTCGCAGCCACAATCGGCTCCGGGATGATCCACATCGAGGTGGTCACCTACGCCGTGATCATGGGCGGATTGCTCGGCGCCATCGTGTGGGATCTGATCACGTGGTATTACGGGCTTCCGACCAGCTCATCGCACGCCCTGGTGGGCGGCTACGCCGGGGCAGCCGTGGCCAAGGCTGGAACCGGAGTCATCATCGCGAGCGGATGGACAAAGACGCTCATTTTCATCGTCCTGGCACCCGGTATCGGGTTGATTCTTGGCCTGGCGATCATGCTGATCAATCTGTCGCTCTTTCGCGGCTTTGCGCCCGGGCGCGTGGACGCGTGGTTTCGGCGGCTGCAGCTGGTGTCTGCCGCGGCTTACAGCCTCGGTCACGGAACGAACGACGCCCAGAAGACGATGGGAATCATCGCGGGTGCGCTGTACGCGGGCAAACTGATTGACGCGTTTTTCATTCCCGTCTGGGTCATTCTGGCCGCGCACGCGGCAATCGCTCTCGGCACCCTGTCAGGGGGGTGGCGCATTATTCATACGATGGGACAGAAAATTACTCGCTTGCAACCAGTCGGTGGCTTTGCCGCTGAAACCGCGGGCGCAATCACCTTGTTTACCGCGTCGTCACTCGGCGTGCCGGTGAGCACGACGCACACCATCACCGGTGCGATAGTCGGCGTCGGCTCGACACGCCGGCTCTCGGCGGTGCGGTGGGGTATTGCTGGTCAGATTGTGTGGGCCTGGATTCTGACGATTCCGGCGTCGGCTCTGATTGCCGCCGTGTCGTACTACATCCTCGCCGCGATCGGGCTGCCGTAGGAGAAGTTTCCAGTTTCCAGTTACCAGTTCCCAGTTCAAAGTTCTAGTTCGAAGTTCTAGTTCAAAGTTGCGCGCCAGAACTGGTCACTAACCTTTGAACTGGCAACTGGCAACTCGAAACTCACGCGTCCACTTCCTCCGGCACATCGCGAATGGGCAGCTTGACGGTAAACACAGCCCCGCCCTTCTCGCGATTCGCTGCGGTCACGTCTCCCTGAAGCACGTTCACGAGATTCTTGACAATCGCAAGGCCGAGGCCCGTGCCCCCCGGGCGCGCCCGCGACTTGTCGACGCGATAGAAGCGCTCGAATACGCGTGCGAGATGTTCCTGCGGGATTCCCGGTCCATTGTCGGAGACGGCGATTTGATACCGGCCACCGGACAACGCGGCGGACACGTCGATGACGCCACCGGCGGGCGTGTACGCAATCGCGTTCTCGACCAGATTGCGGACAATGTCGTGGAGCTTTGCCGCATCGACAACGAATGAACACGCCTCGGGTGCGACCGACACGCGAATCGTCTGCTGTTTCTCGCGTGCCGCGGTATCGAAGTCTGTGACGAGGTTCTTGATGAGCGCTTCGACATCGCAGGGCGCGAGCTCGGCCAGCTCCTGGCCGGCATCGATACGCGCGAGCCGAAGGAGGTCGGCCACCAAGCGTTCCATCCGAGTGGTGTGGCGCTGGATGATCTCCAGAAATTGCCGTCGCGCGTCGGGATCGTCCGCTTCATCCCGCAGTGCTTCAACGTAGCCTTTGATCGCCGTGAGCGGCGTCCGCAGCTCGTGCGAGACGTTGGCGACGAAGTCACGGCGGATCTGATCCGCGCGCCGCAGGTCTGTGATGTCGTGAAGCACGAGGACCGCGCCGCGTCCGGCCGAGACGACCGGCGAGACCCGTGCGACGAGCGTGCGGCTCACATCCCGAACGAGCGAGAACTCGACGCCCTGCGATTGCTGTCCGGCGAGTACTGCCTTGATTTCGGCAACGATGTCGGGATGCCGGATCGCTTCGACGTACGTCCGATTGAGCACTTCGTGATCCATTCGGAGCATGCGGCGCGCCGCTTCGTTCACGTGCTGCAATCGGCCATGCTCGTCGACGACGAGCACGCCTTCGACCATGCTCGAGACGATGGCAACCATCCGCGTGCGGTCGCGCGCGAGCTCGTCGAGACGGCTGCCCAACGCCTGCACGGCGGCATCCATCGACCGCGCAACCTGGCCGATCTCGTCGTCTCCGTAATCAGGTGCCGGGCGTTTGAGGTCGCCCACTGCATACCGTCGGCCGACCTCGAGGATCGCGTTGAGGCGGCGCTCGAGCGGCGCCGTGAGCACAGACGACGCCACCAACGCTGCGACCAGAGCCCCGCCGATGCCGAGCGCCGTAATCGTCAAGAGCCGATTCCGCAACTCCTGATTCAGCGGACCGATCATCGTCATGAGAACAAAAAACAGCGCCAGAACGGCGCCGCCGAATGCGCTGAGAAGAATAGTCAGGCGATAACGCATTACCTAAAGTGCCTAGCGTGCCTAGCGTGCTTAACGGCCTGGTGTGACAGGCACCCGAGGCACCGTAGGCACCGTAGGCACCGTAGGCACCTTAGGCACCTTAGGCACTCTAGGCACTCTAGTCCTCCTTTAGCTTGGTGCCGGATCTACGAGCTTGTAGCCGAATTGCTTGACGGTGACGAGTGCATCTTCGAGAAGCGGCACTTTCTCACGCAACCGCCTGACGTGAACATCGACGGTCCGCGTGCCTCCGGTGTACGAGTAGCCCCAGACATCGGTGAGCAGCAGGTCACGCGACAAGACCCGGCCGCGGTGTTGCATCAGATACTGCAGCAGCAGAAATTCCTTGGCGGTGAGCTTGACCTCCGAGTGATCGACGCGGACGATGTGGCGCTCGACATCCACAATGAGCGGCCCGTATAACAGGCGGCTGTCTGCGGTCGCGGTGCGCGTGGTCCGCCGCAGCAACGCACGCACGCGCGCGACCACTTCGTTCGGACTGAATGGCTTCGTGATGTAGTCGTCGGCGCCGAGCTCCAGACCGACAATTCGATCCGATTCTTCGGCTTTCGCGGTCACCATGATGATGGGTGTCGCCGCGGCGTTCTCGTCGCTGCGAACCGCGCGACAGACCTCGAGGCCGTCGAGACCGGGCAACATCAGATCGAGGAGGAGAACGTCCGGCGGCGCCGTGCGGATGCGGGGCAGCACGTCGCGTCCCGATGAAACCACGTCGGCGTCGAAGCCCGCTTTCCGCAGATAGTGCGCGAGGAGGCTTGCGATGTCTGGATCGTCTTCAGCAACGAGAATGCGCGGCATCGACAGGAGTATAGACGAGTGTCCTGTGCCGGCTTCAGCGGGTGGCGCCGATCGAAGACGATCGGCCGACCTCGAGCAGAGCTAAATCGCTGAAAACGCGATTTTTCTGCGCGCTCCGGGTGTGGCATGTTCCTTGGACTAGGCGATGCCAGGAGGATTGCACTCATGATGAAAGCCATTGGCGGATCGGCCCTCGGGGGTCTCGCAGCGGGCCTGCTGGCTCTCGTTGCATCGGCCCAGGGACGTCCGGCGCCTGCGGATCCATGGGCCATGCAGGCGGCCAATGCGCCGCGTGCCATGACCGTGGCAGACACGCGCGCGGCCAGCACGGCGACGACCAATGCACCCACGATGGTGCAGTGCGAGCCGCAGCAGGAAGCCGTGCTTCGTCGATCGGTCGTGGCCGGTCGTGAGGTAGCGGAGGTGACCTGCATCAGCACGCGTGGCGGGTATGGTGATGCGGCGTACCTCGACGGCCGCAGCAATTACAGCCAGTCCGACATCGTCACGCAGCCCGCGGCGCGGCCGCGCGTCGTGCGACAGGTCGTTTCGACCCAGCCGCGCAGCTACTCGCGGCAGTCAGTTGAGCGATCGAGCGGACGCTCGTGGAAGAAGACCGCGCTGATCATCGGCGGCAGCACCGCGGCGGGTGCCGGGATCGGCGGCCTCGCGGGCGGCAAGAAGGGCGCGCTCATCGGTGCCGCAATCGGCGGCGGCGCGTCGACCATCTACGAAGCGACGAAGCGTCACTGAACGAAGTAAATCGTTCGTCATGTGCCGCGTGGACCAACGGCATTGCCACCGGCCTTCCCAGCGAAGGCGGTGGCGTTTGCCTGTACGGTCGAACCTGCGCCGCGTTCTCGGATACTTTTTCGTTGTGAATTCAGGCGGCCGTTTTCGTCAGCCTGATTAGGTCCGCGAAACTCCCCGACTCCGTTATCATCGAAGGCATGATGCGACTGTTCACGTGTGCAGTGCTCTGCACGTTCGCAATTGCGGCGCGCGCGCAGCCGACGGACGTCAGCCGCGTCGGGCCTCAGGTCGGGTCGCGAGTTCCGGCGTTTACCGCCGTCGATCAGTTCGGCAAGACACGCACGCTCGCGTCGCTCATGGGACCCGACGGTTTGATGCTCGTGTTCTTTCGCTCGGCCGATTGGTGACCGTATTGCAAGACGCAGCTCGTGGAGCTCGAAGGCCGGTATGAAGCGATCAGGAGTCAGCGACTTGGTCTGGCCGCCATCAGCTACGACTCGACGGACATTCTCAAAAGGTTCAGCGACTCGCGCGGCATCACGTTTCCGCTCCTCTCCGATCCCGGATCCGCCGTGATCAAGCGCTACGGTCTGCTCAACACGACCGTCGAACCAGGCACTCGCACCTACGGCATTCCATTTCCCGGCACCTTTATGGTCGACCGCGCGGGAATTGTACGCGCGCGATACTTCGAAGACGCGTATCAGGAAAGGAACACTGCCGCAAGCGTTCTGGTGCGACAGGGGGCCACGCCGTTCGGCCCCGTCGTCACAGCAGAAACCGCGCATCTGACGCTGACGGCCGCCGTGAGCGATCAGGAGGTCGCGCCAGGAAAGCGGTTCTCGATTGCTTTCGACATCGAGCCCCGCCGCGGCATGCATGTCTACGCGCCCGGAGATCACAGCTATCAGGTCATCTCGGTGACGATCGATTCGCAACCGTGGCTCAGAGTGGCGCCGCTGAAGTACGCGCCGTCAGAGATTTACCACTTCAAACCGCTCGACGAACGGGTGCCCGTGTACTTGAAGCCGTTCCGTCTGGTGCAGGACGTCACGATTCTCGCGACACCCGAGGTGCAGAAGATGCTGGCGAACGAGACAACGCTGACGATCGGCGGTCGTCTCAACTACCAGGCGTGCGACGACAAGGTGTGTTATCCGCCGCAGTCAGTTCCGCTCAAATGGTCGCTGTCGCTGAAGCAGCTCGATCGGCGTCCGCCTGGCTGATAAGGTCCTGCCGGGGTTTCAGGTCCCTCTGCCTGACTACGCGATTTATTAAAATACCTGCACGATGATGGTGCTGGTCAGGAACGTCGCGGTGTTCGCATCCTGCCGATACTGCGCGGTAAATGTCGTGCTCGCGGTGCTTGTCGCGGTGAATACCTGGGCCGCGCTCGCGCCTTGAGGCACGCTAGCCACGGTCGCACCACCACCCGCCATGAAAGTGTCTGACGCCACAATGACGAGACCGCCGGTCGCGGACACACTCATGAAGCAGCCTTTGTTTGCGTTGGTGTTCTCGCAACTCGTGTAGAGCGTCACAAGAACCTTTTGCCCGGCCGTGAGGTTCATTGTAACCGTCGCAGCAGTGCCTACCGTCGGAGCTCCGTAGACGTTCAGAGTCTTCGTTGCGCCGGCCGTTCCGCTACCAGTCGCGATCGTGTTACCCGGGCCGGTCGCACCCGTCGCACCCGTTGCCCCCGTCGCGCCTGCAGGACCTTGGGGACCAGTGGCGCCCGTGGCGCCGGCGGGGCCTTGCGGACCCGTTGGACCTTGCGCGCCTGTCGGCCCCGCAGGTCCTGTATCCCCTTGCGCGCCCGTAGCGCCTGTTGCGCCGACGAGTCCGGCGACACCTTGCGCGCCCGTTGCGCCAGTAGCGCCGGTGGCGCCTGTCGCACCGGTAGGTCCGGTTTCTCCCGGTGGACCGACGGGCCCTTGCGGCCCCGCGGCTCCTGTTTCACCTTGCGCGCCGGTCGCGCCCGCAGGGCCAGTGAGACCGGCGGGTCCAGCAGCTCCCGTTGCACCTTGTGGACCGGCAGGTCCTTGCGTGCCGGCAGGCCCTTTTTCGCCTTGCGCGCCTGGTGCACCTGTCTGGCCTGTAGTGCCCACTGGACCTTGCGGCCCCGCGGGACCGGCTGGTCCGAGAGATCCGGGAAGACCTTGCGGACCGGCGGGTCCCACGTCCCCCTGCGGGCCCGGGAGGCCTGTGGGTCCGGCAGGTCCAATCGGTCCGGCAGGTCCTAGGGCACCGTTCGCGCCGGTCGGTCCGGCCGCACCGGCAGGCCCGGCGGGCCCGGCAGGTCCAATTTCACCTGGGGCTCCAGGGGATCCTGCGGCACCCGGCACACCAGCAGGCCCAGCGTCTCCTTGCGTCCCCGCAGGTCCAGCGGGCCCGACTTCGCCCTGTGCACCAGCGGCGCCCGCGGGCCCGGCGGGACCCTGCACACCCGCAAGTCCGGGTTCACCTTGCGCGCCGAGCGGACCCGCGGGGCCAACAGGTCCAGCAGATCCCGGTTCTCCTTGCGGACCCGCAGGCCCCGCAGGCCCCGGAGGTCCAGCCGGTCCTGGCTCGCCCTGTGGACCGGTAGGTCCCGGAGGGCCGTTAGCGGGTCCTGGGGGACCTATCGGACCCGGCGCACCCGTCTCTCCGGCCGGACCCGCAGGTCCGGCCGCGCCAGTAGGTCCTGCTGGGCCTTGTGGTCCGGCGGGTCCCGCCACACCGGAGTCACCCCTTGCGCCAACGGGCCCGGGTTCTGACAAACCAGCAAGATCGGCGTTCCTGATCACCAGTCCCGGCGATACCTCGAATAGCGCAAAATCGGCGGTTGCTGAAGTGAGCGCCTGCAGGTAATAACGGTCCAGGACGGTCCCCAGAAACGGCGGCGTCACCGGAACCGACGCTTGCCCGGAGCTATCAAGCGAGCCGATTCGGATGATCGTGGCGTCGGGGCCAAGCGAGAAACTCACACCGCGATAAACCAGGCCCGCGTTCAGAGTGCTTCCGACGAGGGCAAAGAACTGCCCCGGAGCGCCGCTGATGGCGACAGTTATGTTTTCAGCAGGTGGGACCGTCGTGCGCGACACCGCCGCCTGCGGTCCCGCATATGCCGAGCCGAGTAGCCAAAAACACCAGAGGTAAGTGCTAACAGCAAGAGTTCGACGTACACGGCGGCCCGTACGCCCACCGCGACGCTCATGAGGATACATATTGTCCTTCAGGGGTATCGCTTGTTTCGGCAGCTCGGCAGTTGAGCTGTAGTAAGGTCGACGGCGACAGGTGTTCTTGCGGCGCGACAGGGTGAGCAAAACCGCGTTGATTCCGCGATTCGAGCGCCGTATATTCCGCCCACCCAGCATTCACGGCGCGCGTGTTTCAAACGGGCTCACCCAAGGAGGTCCGGAATGAGTCGTCTGACGCTCGTCTCCCTCTCTGTCGCCGTTCTTCTCAGCGCTGATTCCGTCGCTGCGCAGACGGGCGACGGCAGCATCCGCGGATACGTTCGTGATGAGCAAGGCGCGATCCTTCCTGGCGTCACGGTCACTGCGATTAGCACGGTGCTCCTGGCGCCGGTCACATCGACGACCGATGCCAGCGGCTACTACCGATTGCTCAATCTGCCGCCTGGCACGTACGCCGTCAGCGCGGAGCTCTCAGGGTTTGCCGGCTATCGTCGTGAAGGGATCGTGATGCGCGCGGGGATCACGTTCACCGTCGATATCCAGATGAAGCTCGGAACAGTTCAGGAAACAGTGACGGTGACGGGCGAATCGCCGATGATCGAGACTGGGCGTCCCACCAGCGTCCTGAACATCGATGGGGAGCTCATTCGGGCGGCGCCGGTGACCTCGCGTCGACTCTTCAGCGACGCGCTCGATCTCGCGCCCGGTGTCGGGTCGCGCAACGTGGACGACGGCGTCGGTCGTCGCGCGTACTACTTCCGCGGCTCACACATCTACGCCCACGCGTTTCAGCTCGAAGGCCAGCCAGCCTCCGCCTACATCGATTCGGCAGCGCATTCGATGGGGATGGGCGGCGACACCGTACAGGACGTGGAAATCAAGCTCGGTGGCGCAGATGCGTCGACTCCGCTCAGCACGGGAGTGGTGATGAACATCGTGACGCCGCGAGGGCAGAATCAGCTGAAGGGCTCGGTGCAGTTTTCGTACGAGCCGCTTGGCTGGAACAGCGACAACACGAGAGGCGGCGTTGCGCCCGGCGGACTGCCGACCTTCCAGGAAGTCAATCAATGGGATGTCTCGGTCGGCGGCCGTCTCGTAAAAGACCGCGTCTGGTTCTACGGCACCTATCGCTATGCCGATCTTGTGAACGGCATCAGCCGCGGAACACAGGATCTTTTTTACTTGAGAGCGTTCAGACCCGATTTCCAGCCCTTTGACAACTACTCGAAAAGCAAGCAGCCGTTCATCAAAGTCACAACACAGGCGGGCCAGCACGAGCTCTCGGGCTTCTGGCAGTACGATCGCAATCGCTTCAGCAGCAATCGCGAGCGCGATACGCACGACATCAACCCGCGGGGAGCGGGCGGGTCGCTGTACTCGGTCAAATGGAATTCAGTCTGGGGCCAGCGCCTGCAGACGCAGTTCTCGGGCTCCTACAACAACAAGGGCGGCGCCGCGGAGGACACCTACAAGGACTACAAAGGTTTCGGTCCCTCGATTCAGGTGCACGAGAGCATTCGAATCTCCGGCGGTCTTCCGACTGGTTCGGGAACGCTCGTCACCATGAACAACAACGAGACGATCTCGATTCAACCCTCGTCCATGATGGTGTTCAGGGGCGACCTGACCTATTACCAGCAGGGATGGATCGGGTCACACGAGTTGAAGACCGGCTTCTGGGCCGCGCCGAAACTCGATCGCGACGTGTTCAGCCGCGCGGCCAATGACGGATTCACCCTCGAGCGCGTGGTCCAGCGCGATGCCACGAACCCCGCGGCCGGAGTGCGGCCGTACATGCGGCGCTACCAGTCCCCTCTCGAGATTCAAACCACGGCCGCGCGCGATCGCGACGTGGCCGTCTACGTGCAGGACACGTGGAAGCCGCATCCGCGCGTGACGCTCAATTACGGTGTGCGCGCCGATTTCGTCCGCCGCTTCGACGACATCTTCAGCATCGTCCGCATGAACAGCACCAACATCGGGCCGCGTGTCGGGGGCGCGTTCCTTCTTACCGCGGACGCACGAAACGTGCTGCGCGCGTTCTTCGGCCGCGTGCACGAGCAGGTGAACGGCCGTGATCCCATCACGACGTTCGGTCCGACGTCGCGGCGCTTCCAGCGCGAAATCTACGATGCCGATGGCGATGGCGTCTTCGAGACGGAAGTCATCACGCCGGCTGCCACCGCCGCGATTAACGCGTTGGCATTCGATCCGCAGCTCCATCAGCCCTACGTCAATGAGTACGCGGTCGGGTATGCCAAGCAGTTCCGCGGGCAAATGAGCCTTGATCTGTCGTTCAACCGCCGGTATTTCAACGATGGCTACGGGCAGATCGACATCAACGGCATCTATCCGGATGGGCCGAACAAGCCGTTTCTCGGGTTTGGTCTCGTCGATCCCAACCAGGGCAAGGTCATGCAGCAGACCAACGCGACCTGGAGCACCGTCGTCGTCACGAATGTCGAAGCCATTTTTGCCAAGAACCTCTCGAAGAATTTTCAGATCGTTGCGACGGCCACGAGACAATGGCAGCATCTGGACGGGACGTGGAATCCGACCGACCCGGCGCGGTTCATTCAACCGGATGCATTCCCGAACAATCGCGATCTGTCGCGGCATCTCTTTGGCAATGGCGACGACAACAGTCTCGACGGCGGAGGTCGTGAATCCGGCGTCGCGTATCGACCGTACTCGGTGCGCCTCGCCGGCCAGTACTTCGCGCGATGGGATGTGAAGATTGCCGCAAGTTACATCATTCAGTCCGGCGGGTACCTCGGTCCTGTGGTCGTACAGAGCGCGACCGGCGATCCCATCTTCGGGCCAGGCACGATCAGGCTCGCCAACGGCACGACCGCTTCAAACCCGCTGGCGACGGCATATCGCTTCGCGTACGGCACACGCAGCGACGGGCAGATCCTGAACGAGCCGACGCGTTATCTGCAGCTCAATCTGGGACGCACGTTCAAGGCCGGCAAGCAGAATTTCGAGACCGGCCTCGGCATCTTCAACGTGTTCAACACGGGTGCGCACACCCAGTGGAACGATGGTGCGAATCGTCTCAACAGCCCGCTGTATTTGTCGCGGTTCAATCGCCACCCACCACGCGCGTTCCAGGTGACGTTGGGCTATAAATTCTAGCTCGGACCCGACAGGGGCGGCGCATGCGTCGCCCCTGCTGCGGGCGTCGGGCGCAGCACGACACGTGCATTAGAGCGTAAGGGCGACGCATGCGTCGCCCCTATCTGTCACAGCGCCAATTCGACGGATTTTCCAAAATGTACCGTCGAACGGACGCAATATCCTGAACTGCCCGTTCGTCGTAATTTCGCTGCCAAACCAGTGCGCGAGGCGTGTGCTGAATCCTGTTGATCCGTTTGGCGGTGGCCGATTTGAACGATCCAACAATGGCACCCAACGACCCAGGCCGGGGACCGGCACGACCGTCGGATAGGGGCGACGCAGGCGTCGCCCTGACGCGTTCGGCCACGACGACGATGCCATGAAGATGGTTCGGCATCACGACGAATGCGTCCAGACCTACATGCGGGAAGTGGTCTGGTATCGCCGCCCAACACGCGTGAACGATCTGCCCCGCGTCATTCAAGCGCATCACGCCGTCGGTCACGTCCCCGAACAGACAGATCCGATCATTCGTGCAGATTGTGACGAGATAGATCCCCTCGCCTACACGATTCGGGACGTGAATTGATTTACGGTTGTACCAAGGCATCCGCGCGCGTCACGCGTCATGTGAGAGCGACGCGAGCGCGCGAAATGCAAATTGGAGGCCCGGAGCGGCAACGCATGCGTCGCGCCTGCTGCGGACGCGTGCCCTTGATAACCGGCATTGGCCGGCGTCGTCACCGCGCGCGATCATACCTCGCGCAATCCATGGTTGCCGGTCAGCGCGATCGCCGCGACGATAATCAGTAGCGCGCCGTTGATTGCCAGCACTGTCGGCGCCGAACCCAGCTGCGTCACCAGCCATCCGCTGACGAGCCCGCCAATCGGCGAGCCTCCCCTGAACGCGACCATGTAGATGCTCACCACGCGTCCGCGCAGTTCGGCCGGCGCGAGCAGTTGCACCAGCGACGTCGTGAGCGACAGGCACATCACCAGCATCGAGCCGGTGATGAAGAGCAACACCTCGCTCAGCAGAATGACATGCGAGAACGAGAACGCGATGACGGAAAGGCCGCAAAGCCCCTGCAGCGTGAGCAGCATCAATCCCATGTGCCGGTGCTTGCCAATCCAGGCCACGACCAGCGCACCGATGACCGCACCGCCACCGGCGCACGTCATCAAGTTCGTATACAGGCGCACATCCTGCTGGAACACATCCTTCGCGATGATCGGCAGCATCGTGTAGAGCGGGAAGCCGAGAAAGGCCGTGAGGAACCCGACAGTCGTCAGCGTCACGAGCTGAGGGTTCCCGCGAACGTACTGCAATCCACCTTTCAATTGATCCCGCAAGCCCGCCGTGCCGCGTTCCGGCGCATGAACAACGCGCAGCGCCAGAATGGCGGCGATGACGAAGAGGAATGACAGTCCATTGAGCCCGAAACAGGCGACCATTCCGAACGCCGCCAGCGCCGCGCCCGCGACGATGGGTCCAATGACGCGCGCCAGATTGAACTGGATCGAGTTGAGCGCAATCGCGTTCGGCAGATGCTGTTTCTCCACGAGCAGAGGAATGAGCGACTGATAGGCAGGACCGCCAAACGCTTGCGCGATGCCCGTGATCGCCGAGAGCACCAGGATGTGCCAGACGTGCGCGACGTTGGTGAAGACGAGCACCGCGAGCGTAAAGGCCGCGGCCATCTGGATGTACTGCGACATCAACATGAGGCGACGGCGGTTATAGCGGTCGGCGACCACGCCGCCGATCAGAATGAAGAGCAGAATCGGCAGCTCGCCGACAAAGGAATCGAGGCCCAGAAAAAATGCCGACGCCGTGCCCGTCAGGGTCACGATGAGCCAGGCCTGCGCGACCTTCTGCATCCAGGTGCCGATGCTGGAGGTGAGCGCACCGAACCACAACAAGCGGAAATCACGGTAGCCAAGCGCCGCCGTCACGCGGCGGCTGGCGTCGAGAACTAAAGCGAGCAAGCCAGCTGATCCTACTAGGGAATGTGGGGTTCATTGTGCTTTTCCGTTGACTTTCGCTTTTTATTCACCTATAAAGGCGAAGATAAAGAGAAGATTTCAATGGCTACCTCCGCTCCTGCACGCGTCGCACATCTCGAATCATTGCTCCGCGCACGAAAGCTCGATCGAACGCTGACAAGTGCGCTGCCATCGGCGGCAGGCGATGCACTGGCGCCGTTCGATCTCGCGCCGCTGGATGCGCGCCTCCGGGGCGGCCTGGCGCGGGGTCATCTCTCCGAACTCGTGGGGGGAACATCCACGGGACGAACGAGTCTTGCGTGGGCCTGGATGGCCGCTGCAACGCGCCGAACCGAACACGTGGCGCTCATCGACACATTCGATCGGTTCGATCCGCCATCGGCTGCAGCCTGCGGCATCGATCTGCGCCGGCTGCTTTGGGTACGCGGACAGGCATTATCAAAAACTGGCGGGGCAGTCGATCCGGCCTGGCTGCCCGGTGCCCGTGCGGTCGACGGACCGGGGACGATGCTCGAACGCACGATTGATCGAGCGCTCAAAGCTCTCAATCTCGTGCTGCAGGCGGGCGTCTGCACGGCGGTCGTTCTCGATGTGGCCGATGTCCCTGTCAGCGGACTTCGCCGCATCCCGTTGACATCATGGCTCCGTCTGCAGCGGGTCATCGAAGGAAGCGACACGGCATGTCTACTCGTTGCGCCCATGCCGCTTGCTCGCAGTAGTGCGGGCGTGACGATCACGACAGGTGCGTCAGGTGCGACAGGTGCGCTCAGGTGCACGGGTGCGGTGCGGTGCGCAGGTGCGCAGGTGCGGTGCTCGGGTGCGGCATGGTGGGCCGGCGAACACGATCGCGCACGCCGGTTCGCCGGGCTGGAAATCGCCGCCGAGCTTTCGTCGCCGCGCCGGACGATGATCGGGTTGGTGAGCGCGCGTTCGTCTGCGCGCTGTGAATTTGGCCTTGTCGGCGTCGACTGACGACGGAACGGCGCATGTTTGCGTGCTTGTACTCGTTGTCGGCGCCGCTCCCGGTACTCGTCGAAGCGGCGCAAGCGTTCACGCCGCGGTACGAAATTATCGGATCGCTCGTGCTGCTCGATCTTGCCGGTTTGTCACGTCTCTTTGGAAGCCCGCGTGAGATTGGCGCCGAGCTGCGCCAGGTCCTGGGCGGCGCGGCCGTCCGCATTGCGATTGCGCCATCGCAAACGGCTGCAGCGCTCGTGGCGCTCGCGCGGCCGGGACTCACGGTCGTATCGGCCGACGAGCAGGCGGCGGCGCTCGCCGGGTTGCCGGTTGGCCTGCTGGCAGATCTGGAAATGTTGCGCGCGGGTGAATCGCGGCCGGCTGTCGTGCCGCCGCCGAAACCACCGAAACGAGCCGAGCCCATCGGCGAGATGGAAGACGTGCTGCCGTATTTTCAGTCGTGCCTCGATCGCACGTCTGAAGCTGCGCGAGCTCCTCACGCGAACTGCGGTGGAGGATGGAAGCATCCACGCGATTCGCATGCGGCGAAGTTTGCGAAACGTTCCCGCCGCAGTCAGCCGGTCACAAAAGACACCGAACATCCACATGCCGCCACTGGCGTCGCGAGCGTCGCGGCAGATGCACCTCGGCACCTCGGCACCAGCGCACCTGACCACCTCGACACCAGCGCACCTGAGCACCGCACCGCA
>WNFU01004660.1_pt1 | contig 18130 bp, 16 predicted proteins | sample 5400121 | NCBI WGS metagenome assembly WNFU01 (sample SAMN13153360, study PRJNA577476) | soil metagenome | isolation source: 100 cm soil or saprolite under grassland replicate 1 | place: USA:California | collected 2016-06-15 | reverse complement strand
TCGAAAAGCAAAATCAAGCATTTGACGAGGGACTTGAAGAGGAAATAGAAACAGAACTTGAAATTGTTCCCGCCGAGGAAGAAGTCAAAGAAGAACTACCAGGATTACGATTACTTACTGCACTCAAAGCGGTTGATGCACTTGTCGAAGCAGGAATCACCTCAGATGAAGAGACAATTGAATTTCTTGTTGCCAATCGCGTCAGTGGTTTGTGGCAGGATGTTCTCAACAAAGATTTAGCCGTTGAGCTTGAAAACCTGCGCAACGATACAGGCGGGATTTACTTTAACACTATTCGCGGTCGATTCTTTGAACAATATGATGGCTCACAAAGCCTTGATATTCCTGCCGGATATGACTTTCGGGTTGAAGGAAAATTAGCACAGCCAAACTTAATGCAGCGCCTTGCCGCGTATCGCATTCTCACAGAGAAAAGATTGGGAAATTGGTCAGGTGTAGGAGCAGGAAAAACCCTTTCAGCAATTCTTGCAAGTCGAGTTATAGATGCACGCTTGACGATCATTGTTGCCTTCAATAGCACCGTGCAGCCTTGGGCAGTCAGAATCAAAGAAGCATTTCCAGGTAGCGTTGTTCACATCAAAGAGCGCGGCAATGTTAGGGTTGATCCTACAGAGCATACCTATCTCATCTTGAATTTTGAAACCTTCCAGCAACCGAATTCGGTTTCCATGGTTCAAAATCTCGTCGAGAAACACAAGATTGATTTTGTTCTGTGATCAACAACCTGCATGAAGCTAAAGCCTTGTTAGAGCTGGTCAAAGGTGTTGAATTCAATGATTTGAACACATTTAGCAGTATTTCCAATGCCAGTGCTATGCACGAGAAATTAATTCTCTATGGCATTCGTTATCGCCCTGAATACAAACAAACACTTGAAACAGAATTCAAGGAAATTGCGGGAAATGAATTTCTATCGCGCTTACGCAAAGTCAGAAAAGGAGCAATTCTCGACCTTGAAAAGGTTTTACTGGATGCAAAAATTGACACGATTATCTCTTCGTTGAGAAAAGGCACACTGATTTACACCCATTATCTTACGGGCTTGGTCACTCCATTGCGCCAAGCAATTGAAAAAGCGGGTTTCAAAGTCGGTCTATTCACAGGCGAAGATAAAAGCGGCTTGGATTTATTCAAGAAAGGAAAAGTAGATGTCCTGATTGGTTCTGTCCCTGTAGGAACTGGCGTTGATGGGTTGCAATACGTCTGTAATCGAATGATTGTTGTCAGTTTGCCGTGGACAAGTGCAGAATATGAACAACTCATTGGTCGGCTTTATCGTCAAGGCTCGGCATTTGATAAGGTGGAAGTCATTATTCCACAGGCTGTTCTTGAATATAACAGCGATATCTGGTCATGGGACAAAATGAGAATGCACCGCATCCAATACAAGAAAACGCTCGCTGATGCCGCGCTGGATGGAGTCATTCCGCAAGGTGAACTTGCTTCGCCAGAAACCATGTTCAAGCAAGCACTTGAGGCTTTGCAAGCATGGATCACTCGCATCGAAAATGAAGGCGTTACTTTCATTGAACGATCACAACTACATGTGCCACTGCCAAAGGAAACAACGCAAATTATTCAACGTCGCTTCGGTGATTTGTCCATGATGAATAGTCGTATCAATACGGCATACAGTAAAACAACCCATGACAGATTGAAAGAAAGTCCCGAAGAATGGTATCTGTACCATACGCTCTATCGAGAAGCGCGTAAAACATGGGAGGAAATTCCTTTCGAGAAAATTGCCAAGTCACTCAAGAAACGACCTGATTGGGTCATCGGAGATTTTGGTTGTGGCGAAGCAAAACTAGCCGAAATTCTCCCTAACAAAGTTCATTCCTTTGACCATGTTGCCGTCAACGAAAAAGTTACCGCGTGCGATATGACACATACTCCGCTTGAAGATGAAACTCTTGATGTTGCCGTATTCTCTCTATCTCTGATGGGCTTGAATTATGCTGAATATCTAAAAGAAGCCTTTCGAACATTAAAATTTGGCGGTATGTTGAAAATTGCAGAACCGATCAATCGTTGGCAAGACAAAAGAGAAGAATTACTCTCGAGTATTGCCAATGCTGGCTTTTTGCTCATCGGTGAAGTTGTTGAATCAAACCAGTTTCTTTATATTGATGCAATCAAAACAGGATAAGCCTCAATACTGCAAACAGAGACTATTTGTTACAATCCCCTCATGCCTACCAGCCTCACCCCTCCCCCAAAGACGATGAAACCGAATGTGACAATTGCGGCGCGGACATGTATTGAGAGAAAGGAAATCTCTTGCTAAAGACAAAACGCGTGTACGAGAGCGTGGAAACCAGCGATGGCGCCCGGTTTCTGGTGGACCGGTTATGGCCGCGTGGGATCAAGAAAGAAAAGCTGAAGATGGAAGCTTGGCTAAAAGATGTTGCTCCCAGCCCGAATTTGCGGAAATGGTTTGCACATGATCCTGCCAAGTGGCAGGAATTCCAGCAGCGCTACCGGGCGGAGCTGGAGTCCAACCCGGATGCCTGGAAGCCTATCCTCGAGCCAGCCAAACAAGGAGACGTGACCCTGCTCTACAGCGCCCGGGATACAGAACACAATAGCGCCCTTCTGCTTAAGGAGTTTTTAGAGGAGCACATGAAGAAGTGATGGGGAAGCTGCCAGCTTTTTCAACGCTCATGAAACAGGAGAAGCGATAGTGGAGACCGAATTGGTCTCCGCTGGAAAAAAACCAGGTAGCGCTAGGAACTTGGCAGTTTATCTAACGAACCTCCAAGTTCCCTTTGCTGATACAATCGTCCTCATACCGACCGATCTCACTCCTCACTCGCCAATGATGAAACCACATGTGACAATTGCAGTGCGTATCTTGTTGACTCAGTAAATTGTAAAATCATGCTGAATTCCTCTTGGAGACTTGCCGAAAACAGGAAATACAGGGAAAATGTGCCCGCACCAAATATTAGAGCGCGCAGGATGGAATTCATGATCGTTACAGCAACAGAAGTAGATGGTTCGCAGATCCAGAGTATCACAGCCAGAGCGGGTGTATTCAGCCAAGAAGAAATCGACTCTGTAAGCGTTATGTGGAGGGAATATCTAACTTTGGGGCCGGAAGACAGCGGCTATCACTTTATTGTGGATCGGGATGGGGATCGAGTGCTTGGCTTTGCCATTTATGGTCCGCGTGATCTGACGGACGGAGCATTTGATCTTTACTGGATCTCCGTTGACCCAGCTGCCCAATGCAACGGAGTGGGGCGCGCCTTGTTGACCGCCAGCGAGAACGCTGCGCGTAAGATGGGTGGGCGGATGCTTATCGCGGAAACATCAGGAACTTCGCTTTACGAACCGGCGCGCAAGTTCTATTTCAGCATGGGGTATGAGAACGAGGCAACCATCAAGGACTTCTATACGATAGGCGATGATCTAAAGATCTTCATAAAACGGATTTAATCGCACTGATCATGCCTACTAGCCTCACTCCCCCACCCAAAGATGATGAAACCGAATGCGGCAATTGCGGTGCGTACGTCTACCAGGGGCTGTTGAAGTGTCCCAACTGCGGCGTTTACTTGGTTGACCCGGTAGACACCGAGCCAGAGGAACGTCCTAATTTCCGCCCGAAGAGCAAATTCGCGCTCGTGATCGAATCCGTAATGCGGAAGATACGAAGGAAACCTCATCCCGCCGAGGAGCTGTTCACCGGGGCGATGAGGGAAGCAATCTTGTTCGATGACTTGCTCCGCAAGGTGGGCGGTGACCGGTCCACGGTGGAACGGCTCATAGAGTATGAGCGTAAACTAAAACCCAATGCCACGCGATTGACCTGCCTGCAAAATGCGATCAGTCGCTGGGAGCAGGAAAACCAGTAGCGGAGACCCGTTTGGTCTCCGCTGTTGATTCAGACAACTGGAAAGAATAAACCGCTGAGAGTGAAAACAAGTAAAAATCACAAAAGAAACAGGATGAACATAACTTCATCCAAAAACAATGAAAGACTATACTATTCTGTACATAAAAGGTCTAATAACTACACTCATAGAATGAGATAACTCTAAGATCTTTCGGCATACATTCGGGCATAGATTAGGCACTTTTTGTTTAGGATCACGGAGGCATCTTTGAGATTTCCAAAACTTAAGTTGCCGTTGCGCACAACCCTTCTTTATCTGATATTTGGAGGGCTCTGGATTCTCGTGTCAGATCAAATCCTAGTCCTCTTTGTCTCCGATCATGCACAACAAGTAATTTACCAAACGTTCAAGGGTTGGTTTTTCATCCTTATAAGTGGCATTCTGTTATACATTCTTCTTCTCACGGAGCTTACGGGGCGCAAACAATCCGAGGAGGCACTACGCGAATCAGAAGAGCGTTTTTCAAAGGCGTTTTATCAGAGTCCGATCGGGATCATTCTGATTGACATGACAGATCACACGATCCAAGATGTAAATAACACGATACTAGAAATGATTGGGCTGCCCCGTGAGCAGGTCGTGGGACAAAATGACCTGCAATTGGGCTTAGAGATTAAGCCAGAGGTTTACGCGGTCATCGGCAGGGAGTTAAGCGAACATGGCATGTTCCGAAATAAGGAGGTACAGGTTCGCCTGCGGAATGGAGAGATCCGCCACGTGCTTAATTCCGGTGCGCTGATCAGCATCCAGGGAAAACCCCACAACCTTGCCTTATTGCAGGATATTACCGAGCGCAAGCACGCAGAGGAAGCTCTGCGCGGGAATGAGGAAAGGCTTCGCTTTTCGCTCCAGGCAGCCAACCAGGGACTATATGATCTCAATGTTCAAACTGGCGATGCAGTCGTCAATCGGGAATACGCGCAAATGTTGGGGTATGACCCTGAGACATTTGTGGAAACCAACGCGGCCTGGATCGAACGTCTTCATCCCGATGACCGGGAGAGCGTTGCCAAAGCCTACTCCGATTACGTTAGCGGGTTGCTGCCAGAATACAAGGTCGAGTTCCGCCAAAGGATGAAAGACGGCAACTGGAAATGGATCCTTTCCCTCGGCAAAGTGATTGAATATGATGCAGAGGGAAAGCCGCTTCGGATGCTGGGTACCCATACGGACATCACCGAGCGCAAGCGGGTGGAGGAGGAGATGCAGTCCAGATCTCGGCAGTTTACGGCTCTTCTGGATGCAAGCCAATCTCTCACGGAGTCTTTGAATCGGGCAGAGGTCTTGCAGAAAATTACAGACAAGGCAGCCGATGTCTTAGGAGTTGGAAACTCAGCCATCTATCTTGTGGAAGGCGATCATTTGTATTTGAGCGCATCCACGCCCCCATTGCCTCCCGAGGTTCCCGAAACGCTAAGAAGGACCACGTTGGCAGATCACCCTCATATTGCCGAGGCTCTAGTGACCAGACAGTCTATTATCTTGCCAGATGTCATCGGTGGCACCTTGACAGATGCTGAAAGGCTCGTGAGTGATGCACTGGGGTTGCGTACCATCCTATATATTCCGCTGGTAGCCAGGAAGGATGCAACTGGCATCCTGATTCTAGGAACTGTGGGGAAACCAAGAGAATTTTCCAGGAATGAAATGGATGTAGCTCGCGCTCTTTCCAATCAGGCTGCATTGGCGATCGCGAATGCAATGTTGTATGAGGATCTCTCGCTTTATGTAAAAGAATTGGAGAGCCAGATTGCTGAGCGCAAACGGGCAGAAGAACAAATCCAGCGCCAGCTAAAATACCTGAGTGCCCTGCGAATGATCGATATCGCCATCAGTTCCAGCTTTGATTTACATGTTATTCTGGATGTTGTGCTTCAACAAGTGCTTTCCCAATTAGGGGTCGATGCAAGCGCGATCATATTGTTCAATACTCAATTGCAAATGACAGAATATGCAGCCAGCCGCGGGTTTCGTTTCGATGCTTTGCACGATATTAAGCTGAAGCTGGGGGAAGGCTACGCAAGCCAGGCTGTGCTCAACCGCAAAACGATCCATATTTCGGCATTGACGGAAACGGGCAGCAAACTTGCAAAGGCCCTGCGACTGGCAAATGAAGAATTTGTGGATTACTATGGCGTTCCGCTCATTGCCAAGGGGGAAGTGAAGGGTGTGCTCGAAATCTATCAGTGCTCCTACCTGAAGGCTGACGCCGAGTGGCTGGAATTTCTGGAAGCCCTGGCTGGGCAGGCTGCCATTGCGATCGATAACGCCCAGTTGTTTGAAAACCTGCAACGCTCTAACTTCAATCTGGAACAGCGTGTCATCGAACGGACTGCAGAACTCAACCGGACCAATACGGAACTCGAACATGCCAATCGGATCAAGGACGAGTTTCTGGCAAACATGAGCCATGAGCTACGGACACCGCTCACGAGCATTTTGGGGCTTTCCGAATCGCTCCGGGAACAAAGGCGCGGCGCGCTGAACGATCATCAGGAAAAATCCTTAGAAATTATTGAATCCAGCGGGCGACACCTGCTCGAGTTGATCAATGACATCCTTGACCTTTCTAAAATCGAGGCTGGAAAGTTTGATTATTATCCACAGCCCATTTCAGTGGACGATATTTGCAGATCATCTCTGGCATTTGTCAAAACTCAGGCAACCAAGAAATCCATCACTATTACTTATCTTCAGGATGGCTCTATCTCCAAAATATTTGCTGATCCACGGCGCCTCAAACAGATCCTGGTCAATTTGCTGAGCAACGCAGTCAAATTTACGCTTGAACACGGCGAGGTGATTTTGCAGGTCAATGCTGATCTGGAACAGGACTTAATAAAGTTCTCCGTCATTGATAACGGCATTGGGATTGCAGTTCAAGATTTGCGACGCTTGTTTCAGCCCTTCGTGCAAGTGGATAGTGGTCTGAACCGCCAGCATGAAGGCACAGGGCTTGGGCTGGCACTGGTTCAAAAGTTGACCGATCTGCATGGGGGAAGCGTTCAAGTGGAAAGTGAAGTTGGTAGAGGGAGCCGCTTTACGGTCAGCCTGCCCTGCCTGCAGGAAGAGGTGACAAAACTCGAGAAACACGAATCACAGCCCATGCATCCACTCCGTGAGCGGGATGAAAACACTGAAGTTCCTGTGGAGGCGCCAGCACACCTCGGCGTAATTTTATTAGCCGATGACAATATGTCCAGCATCCTGACTATCGGTGAGTACCTTGAATCTCACGGTTATGAAGTTGTTGTTACCCATGACGGTTCAGAAGCATTGAAGCAGGCAGAAGCCATCCACCCGGATCTCATTCTGATGGATATCCAAATGCCGGTCATGAACGGATTGGAAGCCATTGCCCGCCTGCGCGGGATTGTCCGCTTCGCAGACACTCCCATCATCGCGCTGACAGCTCTGGCAATGCCCGGTGATCGTGAGCGCAGTCTTCTGGCGGGCGCAAACGAATACATGAGCAAACCAGTTAGTCTCAAGCAACTTGCAAAAACGATCAGAGAACTATTGAGTAAGCAGGAATGATTCGCCCTCATTTTCTTGAGTGTCTTCGCACCAGGAGAATCAATGTCAGACGAAGCAGAATTCTATAAAGAGATCATCGACAATCTTTATGACGGCGTCTACTTTGTAGACCGCGACCGAGTAATTACCTACTGGAACAAGGGAGCAGAGCGGATCACCGGTTACCCAGCCGCGCAAACGGTTGGCCGTGCCTGCCGCGATAATTTGCTAAACCACGTCACAGAAAATGGCGTACAACTCTGCATGAACGGTTGTCCGCTGGCAGCAGTCATGCAGGATGGCAACCCCAGAGAAGTAGAGGTCTTCGTCCACCATGCGGATGGACACCGTTTACCCGTGGTTGTCCGTGCCACTGCCTTGCGCGACCGCACGGGAAATATCATCGGTGCAACAGAATCCTTTAGCAACAATTCGAGTGTGATCAACGCCCGCCGCCAACTCAGCGAAATGCGCCAAATCGCACGCACTGACGTATTAACAAAGCTTGGCAACCGACAGCATATTGAGGGACGTCTACATGCGGTGATTGCAGAGTTCGAAAAGACTCAAAAGCCGGCAGGACTGCTCTTTATAGATATTGACCATTTCAAAAAGGTCAACGACACCTATGGTCACGATGTCGGAGACAAATCGCTTTGCATGGTTGTCAATACAGTCCGTCATGCTCTGCGTTCAGCGGATACGATCGGACGCTGGGGCGGGGAGGAATTCGTGGCCATTCTGTATGACATCTTCGATGAGAAAACTCTCTTCAAAATAGCCGAAAAAGTTCGTATGCTAGTCGAAGTCTCCCACCTCGATAAAGACGGTCAAAGCCTGAGTGTCACAATCTCGATCGGAGCCACCCACCTGTATTCGAATGACACTCCGGAATCCATCGTCCGCCGCGCAGATGGATTGATGTATCGAAGCAAGCAGGCAGGTCGCAATCGCGTCACTATCGGATAGCTGGCTGAGGAACCTTTACCCTTTAGCGAGCGTCATCGTCACAAGATGATTAGCCGCCTCCGCTCCCTCACAGTTGTCGACCTGACCATACTCATGGTAGTGATTGCCCTATACGCGTTCGCAAGACGAAGCGAAGCACCTGAACAGATCTTCCCTGCTACAATCAACCGCGATTGCGCTCCGTGAGATGGATCTGCGTTCACAGTATCTATTCCTATGGAAGATGTGAACGTCAGTATCTCGATTTATCAATCGCCTGAGATCAATCATCCTGATGAATCTGGACAAATCGGGAATGTTTCGCTTCTGCTGCCAACTGGCTCGCCTGAACAATTAAGTGGTGAAGTGACTTTGCAAGGTGTTGAACAGGGAAGCCCTGTTGAAGGTATATTTGATCTCACCACAGTAACAGGGGAAAAATTTAGAGGGAAGTTTATTGCTGAATGGGAAAATGAAGTTGTATATTGGGATGAAAATAGCAAAGACCACTTAGTCTCCGCTGTTGTTTTACCTTCACGCTAATTGACCTAGCGCAAAGAGGGATAAAGCCTGAGCGCATATAATCCCGCGTGTGAAAATCCAAATACGCTTTATTCCTTTGATCGCACTTGCCATCTTCGCTCTGCTCTTTGCGATGTGGGCAGGGCTATTGCGTATGGGCTGGGTGTTGCCATCCTTTCCGAATCTTTCCATCGCACACGGCCCATTAATGGTTTCTGGTTTTCTGGGTGTGCTCATCCCGCTCGAACGCGCAGTCGCCATCCGCCAGAAATGGATGTTTGCTGTGCCAGCCGCCGCGGGCCTGGGTTGGATTACTCTCCTCTTTGTGCCATTCATTGGTGGGCTCCTGCTTACACTTGCGAGCATAGGCACACTGATGATCCTGGGCGTGATGGTGCGGCGCGAACCACATCTCCACACGCTCATAATGTTTTTTGGTGTACTGGCCTGGGTGGCAGGCAATTTCTTGTGGATATCTGGATCCCCCATCTTTCGAATCGTTTATTTGTGGATTGCTTTCCTGGTGTTGACTATTGGAGGGGAACGGCTCGAACTCAGTCGTATCTTGCATCCCGCTCCCAAACAACTCCGCATCTTTAGTAGGATCGCTGTCACGCTTTTCGTAGGGGTGGTTCTCTCCATCTTTGATCTCAACTGGGGTGCGCGCCTGAGCGGGCTCTCCATGCTAGCGCTCTCACTTTGGTTCCTGAAAAATGACCTTGCTACGCGCAACATCCATCATGCTAACCCACTCACCCGGTATATTGCCCTTTGTCTATTCAGCGGATTTGTCTGGCTGGGAATCAGTGGAATGCTGCAACTATATTTTGGCGCGCTGTATGCAGGCCCAATTTATGACGCTGTATTACATACTGTTTTCGTAGGCTTTGTCATTTCAATGATCTTCGGACACGCGCCCATCATCTTCCCTGCCATTCTTAGCATACCCATCACTTACCATCCGGCCTTTTACGCCCAACTCATCCTTCTGCATTTCTCACTATTGATTCGCCTGCTTGGCGACCTAACGAATCAGTTCGACATCCGCAGATGGGGCGGATTTCTCAATGAAACCGCCATCCTTCTGTTCCTGGGAATGACGTTCTATTCAATTGTAAAAATATATAATCCAACTGCAAAGAAAGATTCCATCAGAGGTTCTGACTCTTCAGATTCTAGGGGAAGGTAATTTAAAGCGGAGACTATGTCAGTCTCCGCTTCTTGTATCAATGCCTAATCTGCGGCGGGCATAGGGGCAGGCGAACCGCGTCCACCCCATTTGCCGGGCCAGCCGGGGAGAAATGCCCCCAGGATCAGTGCCCCAATCGCGGCAAAGAACGTGATGCGGTAGGCATTCTCAAATCCCTTGATGCTTTGCGCGCAGGCAGACTTGAGCGTGGATAAAATGTTGGTTTTCGCCGCGTCAGCCATCGAGTCGGATAAAGAGGCTAGGGAAGCATCCACACCTGGAGGAAGATTTTGCTCAGCCCTCACACCGGGTGTTTCACAGACACCAAAACGGGTGGACGCGGAAGCGGATGTTTGCGATTCCTGCAACTTGTCCTGTTGTGCCCTGACATCCGCAGAGATGGAAGAACTGAAAACCGTTGCCAGCGCTGCCACAGAGACAGCCTGCACCACAAAGCGTGTACTGTTTAATAACGATGAACCACGTGGCAAATTGTTCAGCGGCACACTGCTTAATGCCGCTACAAAAGAGGTCTGGAGGGTCAGACCCACGGCTAGTCCGCGTAAGGCAAGCAGAAAGATGAGGTACGAAATGGGCGTGGTCGCTTCAAGTTTTGTAAGTTGCCAGGTATTGATGCATAGAAGGAGAAAGCCCACAACCAGATTCATGCGTGGACCGATCTTGTCATAGAGGCGACCAGCCAGCGGCGTGGCAACCCCGGAAGTGGCCGCCACGGCCAGAAGAATATAGCCTGTTTCCAGCGCCGTCCTGCCACGAAATGCCTGCAAGTAGATAGGCATCAGAAATTCCGCGCTGAACAATGCAATCGTCGCAACATAGCCAACCAGAGCCGCATTGAGAAAAACAGGGTTGCTGAAAAGGCGCAAACTGCTCATTGGTTCTTTCACGAGATACAACTCAATGATTGCATGTGCCACCAGAGCAATGATCCCAATTCCCAAAGCGAGCAGCGTGGTTGAGCCAGTCCAGCCATTGGTTTCGGCGATGCTGGCTGCATACAGCACAGAGCCAAAGCCGATCACAGCCGTAATTAAACCTAACGGATCAAACCTAGGCTTGCGCTCCACCTGATAATCAAGGAGAAAGCGCGAACCGAGGAAGACGCCAATAATTCCAATGGGGATATTGATAAAGAAAATCAGCCGCCAAAGATTGGCATCCACTAACCAGCCGCCCAGAATCGGACCGAGAGCCGGCGCGAACACCAGGACAATGCCAAAGTACCCGAGCGCGGTCCCCTGCTCTTTGGGCGGGAATGCCCGATAGAGTTGCGCAGGACCTAACGGTTGCGCAACCCCACCACCGAATCCCTGCAAGGCGCGCGCCGCGATCAACCATCCTAACGACGGGGCAAGTCCACACAGGAATGAGCCAATGACAAAGACAGCCAGTCCAAAAAGATAAACGCGCTTGATCCCGAAACGATCCGCTAAAAAGCCAGAGACAGGCGTTGTGACTCCCAACGATAAAACATAGATACTCAGCACCCATTGTGCGTCGGCTAGAGTTGCACCGAACTCGCGTCGCAGTGTCGGGAATGCCACATTGATCACGGTCGCATCCAGAATGATCATGAAAATACCGAACATGACCGAGATCAGGATTTTCCATTTTTGTTCCAGCCCGCGCGGCTGGTTACCAGGGACAGATTCAACACTCATACGTAAGTAAGACCTTTCGACCAGTAATAGTTTTTATACACGCATAGAAGTGAGATCACGCATCCCCCCACAACAAAAATTAGACCTCCGAATCATCGAAAGTCTTACTTCTCAAGGCAGAAATGGATAAAAAATACGCCATCCGGATTTATGACCGGATGGCGTATTAAATTTCGATAAGTGAAGAATTAGCGCATGAAAGGAGAGGTATTAATACTCGCTGTAGCACTGATGGGTTTGGAGCGCAACGTTTGCAGCATTTTTCTACGGTCCGCTTTTGCCAGTAATAACGCCTGTTCGGCATCGTGCAAGATCTCCTCGACCGAGTGATATTCCTCCCCACACAGCACGATTCCCACGTTTGCCCGCACCTGCAATTCATTCTCAGATTTTGCCAGATACTTTCGGATACGGTTTTGGACACGCGTCGCAACCAGGATGGGCGTCTCATGATCATTGACGTCTTCGATCAAGACAGCAAAGACATCTTCCCCAAGCCTTGCCACCGTATCGGTAGGGCGCAGGATAGTCTTGAGCAGTGCCGCTGATTCCTGAAGCACGCGTTTGTTATATTCCTTGCCAAACAGGTAATTGATCTTGCTCGACTGCCCCAAATCCAGATAAAGCACGGCAAATTTATTCTGACGAAGTTGTTTCGCACGCTCCAGGGCATAGGCCAGGCGCGCCATAAAAAACGAACGATTGTAAACACCGGTCAGCACATCCCACGGCAGGTTTTCCATGGGCTCTTCGGTCGGGCAGATACGCTGGATGAGATTACTCATCTGCTCTATATTCACTGGTTTGATCAGGACAAGATGGGGAGCTACAGGTAATGTTTCAACCAAATGCGCATGCGCCGTGATGACCACCACAGGGACATTCTTCAGCCGTTCATCCGCGCGCATCATCGCAAGGATTTCACCGCCAGACATTCCCGGTAAACCTAAATCCAAAAGGACAATGTCTGGTGTGCTCTGGGCAAGATACTCTGCCGCGACCTTTCCATGCAGAACAATTTCCGTGCGATAGCCTGCCAGATCCAGGACGTGCCTGAACAGGGCAACAATATCCCGGTCATCTTCTACAATCAAAGCAAAAGGTTTTTCCAAGTCCTTTTCTCCTAGCGATTACAGGACGGTCAAAGCATGGGATAGTTACGGGTCAGAGAGCATTTCTACAAGGAAAAGGTTACACTTTTTCAAAAGGTGGAATGAAGCAAAGTCAAATGCTCACAAAATCCCCATTGTTTATTCACAATTTCCTAACGCCCTCTCATTAGAATCGTTAACGTTTATAAGTTTAGATAAAGGAGATTTTATATGGAAAATGACGATCAACCTGTAGGTCGAATTTTGAGCCGGAGAGATGCACTCAAACTATTAGGAATCGGAAGCGCCGCATTTCTTGCAGCCTGCGCTCCAGAGGTGACGAGTACTCTTGTTCCGACCGTTGGTTCAACACAGGTACCCTCCGGCACCGGCACAGCCCTGGACTGTGTCGTTCGTCCCGAACTGACGATTGGTCCCTATTTCGTGGATGACCAACTCAACCGTTCCGATATCCGCTCAGAGCCGTCGGACAATTCCGTGAAGGAGGGTCTTCCGCTCACGCTCAACCTCGTGGTTGCCAGTGTTGACGACAGTAGCTGTACTCCCATCGAAGGCGCGCAAGTGGACGTCTGGCACTGTGACGCGAATGGCCAATATTCAGGCGTTTCCGATCAGGGATTTGACACCAGCGGGCAAAAATTTCTACGCGGCTATCAACTCACGGACGCAAATGGCGCGGTTCAATTCCAGACGATTTATCCAGGCTGGTATTCGGGCAGAGCGGTACATATCCACTTTACGATTCGCACCAAGGGCGCGGATGGAGAGGATTATCAGTTCACCTAGCAATTCTTCTTTGACGACACGCTGACAGATCAGGTCCATGCGTTGGAACCGTATGCCAGCAAGGGACAGCGTGATACTCGCAATGCCACAGATAATATTTATAATGGTGGCGGCGACCAGTTATTGCTCAATCTGGAAGGTGATACGACCAATGCTTACACCACCACCTTCAACGTTGGACTCGATCTAACAGACACGGAAGTGGGAGCCTCTGACATAAATAGTGGAGGACCTGGCGGGGGTGCCCCTCCGTGAACATAAGATACCGTAAACAGGTAACTGTGACATCCGAAGCCTATACTGGGGAGTATCCAAAATCGAAAATACATGTCATTCTGAGTAAGTGGCGCCACAACGAAGAATCCCTGCGAATTTGAGCCTTTCGGCTCAAATTCGCAGGAGACCCTTCACTGCGTTCAGGGTGACATACGCCTTTATTCTCGAAGTTAGGCACTCTCCTATACTGGCTGGCGCTTCGGATGTTTTGCTATCGAGTAAAATCTCTCCCTATGAACATCGATTCCATGAAAAAGCATCCAGCCGAGTCGGCGCGGTTGACTTACAAACTTAGGAATGCGAATGTTTATGTCTCGCCTGAGGGATTTCACTTCACCGACTATCTCGATCCGGTGGAAGAAATTTCACCAGAGATCGATGGGACACAATTAACGGGTCAGGAGTCCGCTTATATTGAAACGCAGCTACAGGCAAACTTAAATAAGTTCAAAAATCAAGCCGACATCCTTGCCAAACATCTCCCACTACGAAATGCCAAAATACTGGATATCGGGTGCGGCGGTGGATTATTTCTCTCCTTGTTGCAACAAAAAGGGGCACAAGTCACTGGCATTGAATTAAGCGACAGCCGGGCACACTATGCAAAAACCAAACATGGGCTCCAAATTGATAAACATCCCATTGAGAGTGATACCTGGCAAAATGGATACGCGCAGTACTTTGATGCGGTCACATCATGGGATGTGATTGAGCATGTCAATTACCCATTCCAGACATTACAGTCCGCAGCAAATGTGTTGAAAGCAGGCGGGTTCCTTTTCATTGATACGCCCTGCAGAGATAGTTTCTACCATCAAGTCGGAGCACTCACCTATCGGTTATCCGGCGGCCGATTTCCTACCTTTTTGAATGCCATGTATTCATCGCATTTGTTCGGCCATAAACAAATCTTCTCCACCCGCGAAATGAAAGATTTGTTCACGTCAGTTGGTCTTAAGGTTGTTGAGCTACGGACGTTCCATGAATTATCATTTCCTTATGATTTCTATTTGAAGAAATTACTTCGTTCAGAGCTATTGGTAAAATTATTATTACCTGCTGTGAAAGCATTTTTTTGGCTCTTCAAAATCCGCAATAAAATGCTGGTGATTGGGAGAAAGATTTAATTTACCTCGCGCAGAGCGGAGCGCCGAGTGCACACTTGCACATGTATGCAAGTGCAGGTGAGGTTTCCGCGAGGCGTTCAAATTGCTTGAAATCAACCTTCGGGACGGTGCTGGTATGTTATTTCCGATAATGTCTAATTCAAGCACCATAAAATTTAAAGGAGAGAATCAATTTTATGAATAATCATGAATACATCCCCCAGCGCGCAATGAGCATCCAAGCCCACCCGGACGATCAGGAGTTCAGCGTGGGCGGCACACTTGCCAAATGGTCACAGGCAGGCTGCGAGATTATTTCCGTGATCATCACCAGTGGTGACTCGGGCTCGAATGATCCAGCGAAGGATGGAAGTCACAAACAGGAACTGGCGGAATTACGCGAGAAGGAACAGCTCGCCGCAAATGGCATCCTGGGAGTCAAGGAAACGATCTTTCTCCGTTATCCGGATGGCGAACTGGAACCAACCATTGCGTTGCGAAAAGATTTGACCCGCCTCATCCGCCAACTCAAGCCGGATACCGTTTTAGTAGGGAATCCAGAAGCCTGGTTTTACGGCGATGAATACATCAATCACCCTGATCATCGCGCTGCAGCCCAAGCTGCGTGTACCGCGGTCTTCCCATCAGCTGGGAGCCGGTTGATGTTTACGGACTTGTTGTCAACTGGGTATGAACCGCACGATGTCAAGCGGTTATACGTTCACGGTACCGATAAATCCAATACGTGGGTAGACATCACGGACACCATTGACCTAAAAATCAAGGCATTACAGCAACACGTAAGTCAGATCAATCCGGAGGAAGTTGGGAAATGGATGCTCGAATGGGCGGAGGAAGAAGCCAAAGACAAAGTTATGAAATATGCCGAGAGTTATAAAGCAATGATTCTGAAAAAGGATGAGGAAGGGAAGTTAGAAGACCATGTACCCCACGAGGATTGAAGCAAGTGTGATGGTGATATTGTCAATGTCTTTGAAGGGCAAAGACTCGACGAGAGTCGCGCCAAGTGCGATCCATATGATGGGCAAAAGGAAACGCGTGACAGGTCCACTGAACGCGCCAACCCAAACAAAAACGGCAAACACAAAAACGGTCATCAACCAGCCGCCTACAAAAACACTCAGCATACCCGCCACACTTTTATCCGGCGACCAGGGAAGCCTAGCTGAAGGGATCCGCCGACCGACAATATCGGCAATCCCATCGCCGCCGCACATCATCATGAGGGCGGGAATGCCAATAAGTGAATCTTTCCAATAGAGCAGAGTGATCGCGATAAAGACAATCCCATAAAACAACGGACCGCGCAGAATCTCGCGGCGGTCGCCCGTCCGCGACATGGCTTTGACCGCGGCTTTGTCTTTCAGGATGCCTGTCCCCACCAAAGCAAACTGGATTGTAATCAACAAAGGAACCAACGCAGCAAGCCAGCGGGAAATCGGCAAATTTGGAAACATGAGCCAACATAATACAAAGATTGGTCCTGTACCGATATGAATTAATTTGCGGCTCGTTTTGCTATCGATCCAGCCGCGATGGGCGATATAGTCCATGAGGCGGAGAAAGAAAATTGCAATGGCAAAGGTCAGAACGGTGGCAATGTAGGGGTTCATGAATTATCCTGAAATATTATGTTGTTAGCGCAGTGTGCTATTTACAGAGTATCGCATAATTTAGTAAACAGAAAATTCAGTCCTTACTTGTAAATTTCAACAGAAAGTTTACTTATTTATGAGACAGGCGATAGCAGTTAGACGGCGTTCTTTCAACCATACCCATCCAAAATATAAAGTTGAGAGCATCAAGAATCCGAAGGGCAAATACCATTTCCATTTGTAAAGAGTTTCCTCCACCCGGCATATCCCAACGTTAGATTGAATGTAATTCCCCTCTTTTCCATAAAATTCAGCGACCGTCTTTGCAGTTTTCAAGTCGTATCCGGCATTTACATATTTCTCTACAATACTGTTTGTATGTCCTTGCAGAAAATTCATATCATACTCCAGGACAACCCCGAAATCTGCATCCAAGATCCACCATATGTCTTTTTCCCGATCCACCTGGGCTTCCGCGACCACATGTCCATCCAGGACAGTATCCCTGGCTTCCAGTCCTGTTTTTCTCCATAGCTGGACCATGACTTCAGTAGCTTGCGAGCAAATCATCACGCCGCGCTCAATCGCTTTATAAGGATCGCAATATTCATAAAAACGATACGTGGTTGGATTCAGATAGCTCATCACCCACAGGAGATAATTTTCATGAGGAGGGATCTGATGATTGTATTCCGTGTAATCAATCACATCCTCCCATTTATGAACGGTTGCAGAGTAAACGAGTTCTGTCAGGCGATATGCATATTCCTCATTGGTTTCATTTTGACCTTTATCGATCTGTTTGAAGACCTGCTCGGGCGATTCTTGAGGTTTGCGAAATTTATTAAAGTGACTGATCCCCTCATTGATTTTAGGGTTACGAAGAGAGACAAATTCACCGTAAATATTTAAACCAAAAAGGAAAGCGCCTAGGACAAAGAATGATACGAACAAGTTTCGCCAAAAGGACTTGAAAGCATAGTGTCCTCCCAACAAAAACAATCCTGTCCCAATCAAAACGCCCAGTTTCTGGATGAGACCGAACGTCCCTTTTATATCCCCGCGTAGATAGTCATAGAAGCCAAAGAAGATGGCAAGAATGATTCCCCCAGCAAAGAGAGCGAACCAAAATACTCCTGTCAATCTGTTCATTACACATTCAGAGAGTTCAACAAATTCAAAATGCTCATTGACAAGAATATTGATCGCTACGGTTTCGTAAACTTGATGGGCCCAGTAGGATTCGAACCTACGACCAAGCGATTATGAGAAGTTAGGTTTAACGTCTAATGCATATTTTACCTCCTATTACGTCTAAAAAATAACAAAAATGGACTCTTTCGAGTCCATTCTGTCTATTATTTACAGTGTGGGTAGTGGTTAAGTAATAAGTGATAAGTTGTGACGAATGCTAAAAAGCCTTGTAACGAGTTCGTGCATGGCATCCGATTTTG
>WNFU01004356.1_pt1 | contig 18139 bp, 11 predicted proteins | sample 5400121 | NCBI WGS metagenome assembly WNFU01 (sample SAMN13153360, study PRJNA577476) | soil metagenome | isolation source: 100 cm soil or saprolite under grassland replicate 1 | place: USA:California | collected 2016-06-15 | reverse complement strand
AGTACCGCCAGGGCGCGCCGATCCCCCGGTACTCCTCCAGGGGCACCAGGGTGGTGCCGGCGGTCATGCGGTCGGTGTAGAGCTTGCCGTTGATGTGGTCGATCTCGTGCGCGACCAGGCGCGCCATCCCCCGCTCGAAGGCGGTGATGACCCGGTTGCCACCGTAGGACTCGTGCTCCACGAGCAGGCGCAGCGGGCGGCGGACCAGGCCGCGCACGTCGAAGAAGGACAGGCAGCCCTCGTACTGCTCGTCGGTCTCCGTCGACGCGCCGACCACCCGGGGGTTGAGCAGGACGACCATCTCGTCCTCGTCGTCCGGCGGTTGCACCAGCGCCGCCGCCCAGGCCAGGCCGAGCTGCGGGGCGGCCAGGCCCATGCCCTTACCGAAGCTGTACAGCTCGCCGATGCGCTCCAGGGCGGTGCGCAGCAGGCCCACCACCTCGCGCGCGTGCGCCTCCTCGGCGGGCAGGTCGAAGGAGCGGGCCCGCTGGCGCAGCCGATCGTCGCTGCGCTGCACGATGCCGACCGCGCTCATCCGTTCGCCGGCGGGCGGGAGGTGGCCGGTCAGCCACTCCGGCTCGCGCTGCCGCAGGGGCGAGCGGAACCGCCATTCCAGCCGGTACCGGGTGTGCATCGGCGGGTGCTCGGTCGACCAGACGAAGAGGACGCGGCCCCCGGCCTCGGTGCGCTCGACGGGGGTACGCAGGGCGGATTCCGCGGTGAGCGAGGTCTGTACCCCCCAGACCACGGGTTCCAGCCAGGCCGGGAAGTCCATGTACACCGACAGGCGCCGGGTCGGCAGCCGCACCGCCCGCTGGAACCACTGCCCCCACTTGTCCTCGCCGACCCGGTAGGTGTAGCTGATCATGGTGCGCTGACCCCGGTACAAGGGGAAGCGCCCTTGGTCGTTCTCGAAGAGCAACCAGATCTCCTTGAAGGAGTCCCGGTCGTAGATCGGCCGCAGCCGCATCGGCTCACCGGGATCGGTGCCGAAGGTCGCGGTGAGCGCCAGCTCCTCCCAGGTGAGCGGATGCTCGCGGTAGAAGCGGTTGGAGCGTTCCGGGTCGGTGGGGTACCGGTCGACGGTGATCCGGACGGGGAACCGGATGACCGGCTCCGGGCCGGCGTTGTAGATCCCCCGGGCGATGGTGCACTCGTACGCACCGTCCAGATAGGACAATGTGGCGGTCTCGTGTTCGACGACGAGCCCGGTGCCGGGCGGCAGCCACTGGTCCGAGACGGCCGGCCCGCCGCCTCCGCCGGCGGTGGTGCGCGGCGTGCGGCGCAACTCCTCGTACTCGGTGTAGCGCAGCCAGATCGCGCCGTCGGCCTGCAGTACCGCCTCGGCGCGCCGGGCGAAGTCCTCGGTCGGCCGGTGCCGGCGCCCCTCGACGTGGCTCACGTAGGACGGGTCGAACCCCATCTCGGTGGCCAGCTGCTTCTTCGACAGCCCACGCTCGATCCGCCACCGGGCCAGCTCGGCCGCGAAAGCCTCCGCCGCCCGGTCCTGAGGCGAGGTGGTCATCCAGATCACCCTTTATGGCCGGGACTCCAGTCTGGTGCGGGGCTCACCCGTTCATCCACCACTGTCAGCTAGCTGACAGTTACTGCCCGGGTTGGTACTGCTCTGGGCGGGTGCGCGTGTCTCCGCACATCACGCTCCCGCGGCCCCGTCGGCCTGCGGACCGGCGGTTTCCGCTCCGCTCACCCGGGTAGTCAGCCAGATAGCCGAGCAGAACTGGTTAGCCTAACCTTAGTCAGCTATGGTGGGCAGGCCGCCACCGGCGGCCGAGAGGGGGGTACGTGACGCTAGCGCTGCACGCCCCAGAGCTCGCCCCGATCGTGTCCACGCTGGAGCTGGTCCGCGCGCAGCGGGGCGCCGCCGCGGTCCGGGGCGTGGCCCCCGGGCTGATCGTCGACGACCCGGCTGGCTGGACCCCGGCGGAACGGTTCGCGGACGGCTCCGCACTGCCCGACCTGCTCGATGCCGCCCGCGAGCGGTGGGGCGCCAGCCCGGCCGCGGCCGCCGCCCTGGCCTGGAAGTCCTATGTGTACTGGCTGACCCTGCCGGCCGTCGTCGGGTATGCGGCAGCTCGCCGGATCCCCGACCTGTCCGCCGGCAACGTGCTGGTCCGGCTGCCCGGCGCCGCCCCGTTCCTGCAGGTCGGTCTGCGCACCCCGGCGGTCGCGGTGGCGCCGACCGACCCGGTTGCCGGGCGCTACGTGACCCCGGTCGGTGACCTGCCCGGCTACCTGCGCCGCACGCTCGTCGACGAGCACCTGGCGCCGGTCCTGGACGGGCTGCACCAGCTGGTCCGGGTCGGCCGCCGTACCCTGCTCGGCTCGCTCGCCTCCGGGGTGACCTACGGGCTGATCCGCTCCGCCGACGCGCTGCCCGGGCCGATCGCGCCCACGGTGCGGACGCTGCTGTCCGCCCTCGACGTCGAGGACCTCGTGGAGATCACCCCGAATCTCGGCGTGCAGCGGCGCACCTGCTGCCTGGCCTTCACCCTCCCGCAGCCGAAGATCTGCGACGGCTGCTGCCTGCCCGCCGCGAGATCGTGGACGCCTGTCCCCCCTCCAGGGGGTATCAGCGTCCAAGATCTCGACGGCTAGGCCCGCACGTCCCACACCAGCACCCCGCCTGTCTCCACCCCGGGTCCCATCAGGCTCTCCAGCGTGGCGCGCAAGTCGTCATGGTGCGGCGCGTCGGGCGCGAGCACGACGATCGCCGCCTTCCAGGTACGCAGGTCCGCCCGCGCCTGCTCGCGCTCCGCAGGCCCGACCGCCGGTACCCCGCCGCCGCCCGCGACGCCCCCGAGCAGCACCGCGGTCGGCAGGGGTACCGCGCCGTACATGCCCTTGCCGGTCTCGTCGGGCCCGAGGAAGTACCCGCCGACCATCCGGTACCCGTGCCCGGCCGCGTTGGCCCAGCGCATCGCGGTGATCCCGCCGTACCAGACGGTGGTGTCGGCGGAGACCACCGACGCGTCCCCGGTCACGTACTGACGCCACCCGCCCGACGTGAAGAACTCCGGCGTCGGCGGCCGCTGCTGCACCGGAAGCGGTACCGGCACCAGCGGCAGCAGCACCAGCGCGACCGCCACGAGCCAGGCCGCCCGCAAAGGCGGACGAGCCGCCTCCACCGAGAACGCGAGCAGGACCGCGATCACCGGCACCAGCACCAGTCCCAGCCGGATCGGCAGCACGCTGTCGAAGAGCGGCAGGCGGTTCAGCCATCCCCAGGGCGCGTGGGTCAGGACCGGCTCCCCGTGGAGCTTGGCGGTGGCCCCGAGGGAGAGCACGAAGAACACGACCGCGACCAGCGCCAGCGCCCGTACTGCCACCCGCCGCCACAGCCACACCGCGATCACCACGAGCGCGTCGAGTAGCGGGGCGCCGAGGTGCGTGTTCTCCTCCGGCTGCGGGGACAGCGTGCCGTCGCCGTGCCCGAGCGAGAGCTTCGGCAACGCCGGGTAGCTGGCCAGGTCGGCACCGTACCCGAGGACGAACTCGGGCAGCCCGTGGTAGGACTGCGGGCCGAAGAACTGGAACCACAACGGGTACGCCAGCAGCACGCCCGCGGTCACCGCCGCCGCACCGAGCCCGCGCAGGAACGGCCGTACCCGGTCGGCGACCTCGGCGCGCCGCCACACCGCGTACCCCCCGACGAAGATCCCCGTCGCGAGCGCGGTGAGGAACAGCAGCTCCTCGTTGATGAAGGCCTGCCACGTGGCCAGCAGCCCGAGCACCACCCCCTGCCGTACCGTGCGCAGCGTCAGCGCCCGCCAGACGATCAGCGGCAGCAGGAACTGGGCGACCAGGTTGGGGTGCGCGTTGGCGTGGTTGACCAGGCCGGGCGCGAAGCCGGCGAACCCGCCCCCGACCGCCGCGGCCAGCCGGTGGTCGACCAGGTGCCGGGACAGCACGAAGTACCAGGCGGTGGCGGTGCCGGCCAGACCGAGCGTGAGCAGCAGCACGAACGACACCGACGAGCCGGCCAGCGCGGTCACCGGCGCCAACGGGACGGTCAGCCCGAGCAGGCCGGTGTTGGCCATCAGGTTGACGCCGTGCGGCGCGTTGAGCTGCGGCGTGAAGAACGGGTGCTCGCCGTGCGTGAAGATCCGCACCGCGTGGGTCAGCGCCCACTCGAAGAAGCCCGGGTCGGAGGTGTTGGCCGCCGGGTCGAGGTGCGCCGGGTCGGCCCAGAGGTTGCGCAGCACCCAGCCGGCGAGGAGCAGGTACACCGCGGCGACGGCGCCGTCGGTGGCGGTGCTCAGGCGCCGGGCGGTGTCCGGCTCGGCCGGTGCCGCGACCGGCGGCGCGCCGGCGGTCTGCACGTCAACCGCCGGACACCCACCGCACGTCCCAGACCCACGCTCCCTGGATCAGCCGCGGCGGCTGGCTGTCGAGCAGCGCCGTCACCGTCTCCCGCAGGGCGTCGGCGAAGGGCCGGCGGGGGGACAGGACCACGACCGCGGCCCGCCAGAACTTGAGGTCCTCCTTGGCCCGGTCCCGGTCGACGTCGGTGATCCTGGGTACCCTCCCGGTCCGGTTGACCGCGGCCAGGATCGCGGTGGTGGGCCGCTGCGGCGCGCCGAACATGCCGATCTTGTCGGGGGTACGGGGGTCGGGGCCGAGGAAGTACCCGGCCGGCACGGCGAACTCGACCCGCTGCGTCGAGGCCCACTGCATGCCGTCCATCGCGTTGGTGTAGGCCGGCAACGGTACCGGTACCAGGGTGTGCCCGGGGGGCACGTACGCCTTCCACGTGCCGCTGGTGATGAACTCCGGCGTCGGCGTGCGGGAGACGATCGCCAGGCGCGTGGGCGCCAGCGGCAGCAGCACCGCCACCACCAGCGCCCCGGCGACCAGCCGGATCCGGCCGACCCGCGCCTCGTCCCCCCGGATCAGGAGCACGTGCTGCATGAACAGCGCGAGCAGCACGGCGATCACCGGGATCAGCACCAGGGCCAGCCGGGTGGTGATCACCGAGTCGAAGATGGGCAGCTTCTGCAGCAGCAGGTACGGCGTCGGGACGTGGTGGCGCCGGCCCTGCACGAGCAGCACCGGCCCGAGTGAGAGCAGCCCGAACACCACGCCGACCACGGCCACCGAGCGCACCACGAGATGGCGCCACATGATGACCACTATCAACCCGCAGAACACCACGAGCGGCCAGCCGAAGAAGGAGTTCTGCTCGGCCGAGTTCTGCGCGAACACCCGCGCCGTGGTCGGGTCGCCGGACAGGGAGGTACCGGAGAAGGCGGTGAACGAGAACAGGTCGGCGCCGAAGAACCTGGCCCCGGACCACAGGCCGTGGTAGACCTGCCGGCCGAAGAACTGCTGGTACAGCGGGTAGGCCAGGAGTACCCCGGCCACCAGCGCACCCACCCCGAGCCCGCGCACGAACCGGGGCACCAGGGCCCGCGCCTCCGCCCGCCGGTGCAGCGCCCAGACGAGGGTGAACAGTCCCAGGCACAGCGCCAGGACGAAGAGCAGCTCCTCGTTGAGGAACGCCTGGTACGTGACGAGCAGCCCGAGGATGATCCCGTGCCGCACCGTCCTGCCCCCCTCGGCCAGCCGCAGCACCTGGGCGATGATCAGCGGCAGCGCGAACTGCGCCACCAGGTTGGGGTGGGCGTTCGCCTGGGAGATCATTCCCGGGCCGAAGCCGCAGAAGGCGCCGCCGACGAACGCGGCCAGCCGGGAGTCGACCAGGTGCCGGGAGAAGAACCAGTACCAGGCGTACGCGGTCGCGGCGAGGCTGAGCGTGACCATCACCGCGAACGACACGTGCGGCCCGAAGAGCATGGTGACCGGGATCAGCGGGATGGTCAGCCCGTAGGCCGAGGTGTTGGCCATCATGTTCACGCCGTCGGGCACGTTCATCATGTCGGTGACGAACGGGTCGTGGCGGCCGACCACCACCCGTACCGCGTTGGCCAGCGCCCACTCGAAGAACGTCTGGTCCTGCTGGTTGCCCGCCATGATGTAGTTGCGCAGGTAGAACCAGGCCCGCTCGGTGACAACCCCGGCCATGAGCAGGTAGATCACCGGCGCCCGCAGGTCGGCCGAGCGCAGCCAGCGGCGCCACCGGCTGGCCGGGGCGGGGGTCGAGGGTTCGCTGGCGGCGGACTCCGGCTCGTCGGCCTGGCTGGCGCTCGGGGCGTCGGTGAGCTGGGTCATGCCGGGCCCCCGGCCTTGACGATCTCCCGCACGTCCCAGACCCAGGCGCCGTCGATCAGGGTCGGGAAGCGGCCGATCAGGTGCGTCACCGTCTCCCGCATCAGGTCTTCCAGCCTTCCCCCGGCCACGAGTACGAGCACCGACGCATTCCATGAGCGCAGCTCAGCGTAGGCCTCGAGGACCATCTTCTCGGTGATGACGTCCGGGGCGTGGCCCGTCTGCGCGACCGACCGGAGCAGCTCGGCGGTCGGCGACCGGCCCTTGATGGCGGTGGTCAGCCCGGCCGCGTCGGCGCCGCCCCGGTAGGGCTCGGGCAGGGTGAGCTCCAGCAGGGTCGCGGCCTGCTGGACCCGCGCGTCCACGGCCGCCGCACTGCTGGGTACCGGCACGACGGTCTGCCCCGCGGTGACGTACTGCCGCCACGTGCCGGCGGTGATGAACGCCGGCAGGTCGCCGAGGTTTCCGTTGGCCTGCAACGGTTTCGGTGCGGCGGCCACGAGGGCGGCCGCGACCAGGACCACGAAGATGCGCCGGAAGCTGAGCCCGTAGCTGACCTCGTTGTCCCACTTCGGCAGCCGGTCGCACGCGATGGCGAGCAGGACGGCCAGGCACGGGGTGAGGACCAGAGCCAGGTGGGTCGGGGCGATCAGGTCGAACCCGGGCAGCTTGCTGAACGGCCACCACGGTCCCGGTATCCCGGTCGGGCTGCCGTTGGCGCGGATCACGCTGCCGAGCGAGAGGACCCCGAACACCGCGGCGGTGAGCGTCACCACGCGGGTGGCCAGGCTCTGCCGCCACAACAGCGCGACGCAGACCCCGGCGAGGATCACCGCCGGCCAGCCGAACCAGGTGTTCTGCTCGATGGACCCGATGCTGCGCGCGGCGGTGAAGTTGCCGGCCAGGGAGTCGCGCCAGAATTGCACGAACGCGGTCAGGTCCTCGCCGTCGCGCGCCACCGGCTTGCGTACCGTGTGGTGCGCCGGATCGCCGGCGAGCCGGTACCAGATCGGGTAGGCCAGCAGCACCAGCGCGGTGCCGAGGGCGACCGCGAGCCCGGCCACGACCGGCCGGGCCGCCGCCCACGACGGCCGCGCCCGGCCCTCCCGCTGGAACTGGAAGCACAGCGCGGCCACGCCGCCACCGAGCGCGGTCAGCAGCAGGACCTCCGTGCTGATCAACGCCTGCCAGGCCAGCAGGAGCCCGAGCGGCACCCCGTGCCGCACCGGCCGGCCCCCGACCAGCTTGAGCGTGCCCAGCACGATCAGCGGGACGAGGAAGTTGGTGACGAAGTGGGGCTGGCCGTTGCTGTGCCACATCATGGCGGGCGCGAAGGCGAACACGCCGGCCCCGACGAACGCCGCCAGCCGGGACCGGACCAGGTGCCGCGACAGCACCCAGTAGGCGCTCACCCCGGTCACGGCCAGCGCCAGGGTCAGCCAGAGCGCGTAGGCGGCGCCGGGGCCGAGCCACATCGTGACCGGCGCCAGCGGAAGGGTGATCCCCAGTGCCGAGGCCTGCGGGATGAGCGCTCCGGCGCCGGGGATCTGATCGGGCAGCCCGGCCAACGGGTTGGTCAGGTGGCGCAGAGCGTGGGCGGTGTGGGCGAGCAGCCACTCGGTGTCGGCGTGGTCGGCGGGGCGCGCGGGCGTGAGCCGGGTGAGATCTTTCCAGAACCGGGCGGAAACCCAGCAGGCCAGTAGGATGTACAGCGTCACCGCGGTCAGATCGGGCAGGACGGCCCGGACCCGCGCGGGTCGGCGCTCCATGACCCGCTGGAGAAATGCAGCGACACGCCGAGGAGGGTGAGCGATCCAATCAGTGTCGGCGGGTGTGGACACAGGTACCTGAGTATCCGGTACCAGCGAAGCGACCACTACATCCTCCCGTTCGGAGCCTCGGGAAGAATACCCGTCCCGGCCTTGCGAGCGTGGGCGCGGCTCCCCTACCGTCGTACCGGCTACCGTACGCGACAGCTACCCGGAATGACTGACCTCCACACCGGGACACGGCTCCGTTACCGGACACCACGGCACCAACCCTGCTTCGCGACTTGTGGACCAATGCGGTAGTGTCCCGAGTCCAAGGGCCAGCGGCCATTCCTGACAACACACAGCAGAATCTGCGGGAGTACACCAATGGTGGAGATCACCGGCGACCAGCAGGTCCAGTCGGATGTCCTGGAAGGCCTGGCGACAGCCGTCAACCATCGACAGTGGTTTGTGGAGCTCGCGATTCCCCACCTCGGTGACCACCCGATCGAGGTCGGTAGCGGACTCGGTGACTACGCACTGGAATGGGCGCCGCACTTCCCGCGCTTCACCGCGACGGAGGCCGACCCCGACCGGCTGGTTCTGCTGAAGGAGCGGTTGCACGGGCACCCGTCGATCGACGTCCGGGAGCTGCTGCTGCCCACCGAGGAAACCGCGAGCTACACCGCGGCGGTGTCCTACAACGTCCTGGAGCACATCGAGGACCACGTGGGCGCGCTGCGCAGCATGGCCCGTCTGGTCCGCCCGGGCGGCCGGATCGTGCTGATCGTCCCGGCGTTCATGTTCGCGATGAGCGCGGTCGACATCGCCACCGGCCACGTGCGCCGGTACACCAAGAAGACGATGCGCGCCGCGATGACCGAGGCGGGCCTGACCATCGAGAAGCTGCACTACGCCAACGCCCTGGGCCTGATCGGCTACTACATGGCGACCAGCGTGTTCAAGCTCATGCCGAAGGAAGGGCCGATGGTCAAGTTCTACGACCGGCTGGTCCTGCCGGTGACCAAGGCCGCCGAGACCCTGGTCCGGCCGCCGTTCGGCCAGTCGGTGTTCGTCGTCGCCCGCACGCCCGAGTAGTCCGCTGCTTTCCAGGCCCGGGGCGGCGCTCCGGGCCTTTCTCATGCCGTCACCGTCACCGGCTCGGGGTGGCGGGGCTCTCGGGCGCCGACGGGCGCCGGGATCGTCGGCTGGCCGACGGCCGGGTTCGCCGCCCCCGCCGTGCTCGTCGATCAGACGGCGGCGCTCCGCAACGGCGTCCAGCACCGCCGCGACGAGCAGGCTCAGGGCGATCCGGAACGGTGGGCGCCGCCTCGATGTTGTCGACGAGGAGGGCCGGGTCCATCAGGACCCGGCCCTCCTTCAGGCGTTCGATCAGTTCCACTGAGCGGCGTAGACCGGCCCATTGACAATGGTGAATGCGAGGGTGAGCTGGTAGGTCAGCAGGTCCGTCGCCCTCGGGATGGTCAACGCCGGACTCGGGTTGAGCTGCGTCCAGGCGGACCAGGTCGAGTTGTTCCAGTGCCGGGTCCAGACCCGATCGTCGGTGCCGACCACGAACAGGTCGACCAGACCGGCGTCCCAGGCGACCGCCTCGAAGCCGCCGCCGATGGTAGTGCCGCCGAGTTGGTCCCAGGGCAGCCAGACGCTGCCGTCCCAGCGCCGGTGCCAGACCGTGCTGTCGCCCCCTGGTGCGAAGACGTCGATCTTCCCATCTGACGTTGTCACAGCCTTGACGTCCCAGCGGACCTGGCCGCCGATGCCCTGCCACGGGTAGATGAATGCCTGGTCGAAGTACCGGTAGTACACCGCGCCGTCGCCACCTTGCACGAAGACGCGCTCGCCGCCGTTCGCAGGGTCAACGGTCACCGAGAAGTTGTGTCCCTGGGTACGCCCACCGAAGTTGTCCCAACCACCCCACACATAGCCGTCGAACGTGCGGTGCCAGACACCGGAGTCCGCGCCGATCGCGAAGAGGTCGAGTGAACCAGGCTCGGGCGAGACGACGACCAGGTCGGCCTTGGTCAGGCCGCCGAGCGGCTCCCAGACGTGCCAGCCGGTGTGGTCCTGCCACTGATGCCAGATCGAACTGTCGCTACCGGTGACGAACAGGTCGAGCCGGTCGCCGGAGGACCAGGCCGCGATCGGGTTGCCGACCGTCGCGCCGCCCAGGCTCTCCCACCCCGACCAGTCGCCTCCGTTGCGGGTGGCGTGCAGGACCGGGTGGCCGGGAGCGCTGCTGGCCACGAACATGTCCTGCCGGGCGCCGTTGGAGACCACGGTGGGACGCGTCGTCGTACCGACGGCCGGCGGGCTGGCGGTGTGCCAGCTACCCGCGGGCGGCGGGCCGGGCGGCGGGTTCGCCCCATTGATATCGAGGATCCGGTGAGACTTGTTGGTGGTGCTGACGAGGGTCTTCTGGACCTGCGCGGGGGTCAACGTGGGCTGCTGCGCCAGCAGTAGCGCGGCGGCACCCGTCACGTGCGGAGCGGCCATCGACGTACCGCTCATGGGCACCAGTGCGGTGTCGTTGAGCGTGGTCGTTGACACGATGTCGACGCCTGGAGCGTACAGGTCATTGCAGGTGCCCCAGTTGGAGAACTCCGCTCGCAGGTCGCCACGGTCGACCGCACCGACCGTGACCACCGCTGGTACCCGCGCCGGCGAGAAGTCGCACGTGAAGTCGTTGCTGTTGCCGGCGGCGGCGATCACCGGGATACCCGCGTTGATCACGTTCGTGACCGCGTCGTCGAGGGCCTGGTCCGCGACCCCGCCGAGGCTCATGTTGGCCACCGCCGGACGCGGCGCGGCGGGGTCCGAGAGGATGTAGTTGAGGCCGGCCAGGACGGTGTCCGTGTTGCCGTTGCCCTGGCAATCGAACACCCGCACGGAAACCAGCCGCACCCCCTTCGCCACTCCAGCAGTGGTCCCGCCCACGGTTCCGGCGACGTGTGTGCCATGGCCGATGCAGTCCTGGCCGGTGCCCGCGAAGGGATCGAACCCGTTGACCGCCCGACCGCCGAAGTCCTGGTGGCTGAACCGGATCCCGGAGTCGACGATGTAGGCGGTGACGTTGGACGCCACAGTTGGGTAGGTGTAACGGTCATCGGTCGGCCAGTACGCCTGGTCGATCCGGTCCAGGCCCCAGGACGGCGGGCTGACCTGTGTATCGCTGGGACGGAGCCGCTGAACCTGCTCGACATAGGCGACGCTCGAGTCGGTCGCCAGCCGGCGGGCGGCCGCTTCGTTCACCGTCAGCGAGAAGCCGTGCAGCGCCTTGTCGTAGGTGTGCAGCACGGTCCCGCCGTATGCCTTTACCAGACCGGTCGCGGCGGCACCGATCCGGTCCGCGCGCACCGCTTGCTCCTTAAGCACGACGATGTACTGGTCCTTCACCAGATCCGCGGCGGGTCTGCCGTGATTGCGGATCGTTCCAACAGCGTCGCGGGTCGTTCCGGGGGAGTTATGGATCGTGCCGGTGGGCTGCGCTTCCGCGGTACCACCGACGACAACTGCTAGGACGGCGGCGAACCCTAGCGCGATAATCCGCACCGGACCACGAACCTGGGCCGAGCGTAGCCTGATCATGACGAAACACCCTTTCGGCGTGGGAATCGCCCGTCGGCGAAGCGGCGGCCATGGCCGTCTCGGCCAGAGGGTTACCCCGGTAGGTGAGATGGGTTCACGACGCCTCGAAACCCGGGAAGAACTGTAGGCGAGAACGGCGCGCGCCGCTGCCCCATCCGGCCGGCTCGCCTTCGGCGTGGACGAACTGATCAGGGTCCGTATGGGCGCAAATACAGCGGTGGCGCCATTCGGGCCGAGGGCCGGGTTTCGGGGACGGCAGCGATAGGCAAAAATGTGCAGTCATGGAAGCCACCGAGATCCGCAAGCTCGCCGCGCTCGAAGACAAGCACTGGTGGTACCGGGAGCGGCGCGCGCTGCTCTCTCGGGAGCTGCGGAGGCTCGGCATGCCCGGCCGCGCACTGGACGTCGGCGCCGCCGGCGGCGGCAACACCCGGGTCCTGTGCGCGCACGGCTGGTCCCCGGTAGCTGTCGAGTACGGGGCCGACGGCGCCGAGGTGGCCCGGGAGCGGGGCCTGGAGGTGCTGCGGGCCGACGCCCGCTATCTGCCGGTCCGGTCCCGCTCGGTCGACCTCGTGGTCGCCTTCGACGTGCTGGAGCACATCGAGGAGGACTACCTCGCTGCGGGTGAGTTCCTGCGGGTACTCCGGCCCGGCGGCGCGCTGCTGATCGCCGTACCGTGCGACATGCGGCTGTGGTCGGCGCACGACGTCGCGGTCGACCACGTCCGCCGGTACTCCCGCGACGGCCTGGAGAACGTCATCCGCAAGGCCGGCTTCGAGATCGAGGCGCTGTGGAGCTGGAACGTGCTGCTGCGCCCGGTGGCCGTCTGGCGCCGCAAGCGCGCCACGGAGAGCGACCTGACCAAGCTGTCGCCGGTGGTGAACGGCGCACTGACCGCGATCATCGCGGCCGAGCGGTACCTGCCGGTCAAGTCCCTGCCCGGCATCTCGCTGATGCTGCGCGCCCGCCGCCCGGACACCGACTGAGGCCGGCGCCCTGGCCGGTGGTAGAGTGCCCGAGCCTTCTCGCTAGGACACATCAGAAAGGGCAGGCACATGCTGACATGGGTGAAGGGCCTGCTCGGCCACGTACCGATGTATGTTGCGCTCCAGCGCGCCCTGGGCGCCGACCGGCTGCGGTACCGGTGCCTGGACGAACTGGCGCTCAAGGACGACGACTGCGTGCTGGACGTCGGCTGCGGACCGGCGTACTACTTCGAGCGACTGCCGAAGGTGCGCTACTTCGGGTTCGACACCGCGCCGCGCTACATCGACTACGCGCGGAAGCGCTGGGGTGACCGGGCCGAGTTCCACTGTGAGATCTTCGGCGAGGAGCACCTGGCGCAGCTGCCCCCGGTCGACGCGGTACTCCTGTTGGGCCTGCTGCACCACATGTCCGATGACGACTCTCAGGTGCTGCTCGATCTCGCCGCCCGGGCGCTGGCCCCCGGTGGCCGGGTGATCAGCGTGGACACCTGCTTCGAGCCGAGCCAGGGCCGGATCTCCCGGTGGATGTCGGAGAACGACCGGGGCGAGCACGTCCGGGAGCCGGAGGGCTTCGTCGCGCTGGCCCGCGAGTCGTTCGACAGCGTCGACGGCGAGGTGTTGTCTGACGTGACCCGGGTGCCGTCCAGCTTCTGGCTGATGCGGATGAGCGCGCCGAAGATGGCCGCGCCGGCACCGGTAGGGGAAGGCGCCGGTCAGTCCGCCTGAGCGGCGGCGGCCGCCGCGCTGGTGGTCGTCGGCAGCGTGGCGCCGACCACCGGCGGGAATACGTACCGCCGGTAGGACCAGAAGCGGAACGCCGAGGCGAATGCCACGCCAACGATGTTCGTCGCGACGTTGTCCGCCACCTTGCCCTGGAAGATGTGCGGCCAGACCGCGCCGAGCACATCGTGCGACAGCCACAGGCAGATCTCGCCGATGACCAGGCCGACCAGGTTGAAGCCGAAGTAGAGGCAATACTCCCGGCGCAGCCCGGACCGCTCCCGGTCACGCCACGTCCAGAACCGGTTGCCGAGGAACGCGAACGTCGTGGAGATGACGGTGGTCACCGCCAGCGCGGCGAAGGCGGGCACGTGCAGCAGCACCAGGAAGAGGTTGAAGACGCTCACGTGCAGGACGTACGAGCAGGCGCCGACGACGCCGAACTTGCTGGTCTCCCGGACCAGCCCGGCGAACCGGGTACGCAGGCGCTGAACCAGTCGGCCGGCCGGTCCAGCCGACTGTCCGGGTTCGTCACGGCTCGCTTCGGTGGCGGTGGACACGCGGCCGAGCATACCGTCCGCCCCGGTCCGGGCCGGACCTCGCGTCCGGCGGTACTACCTCAGTTGGTAGATGAGGAATTGACCGCGTTGGAAGCGCAGGTCGGCGAGGTCCTGCAGTTGCCCGGACTCCGGGCCTTCCCCGCGATCCGCCACCAGCCAGTGCACGCCATACCGGTCGCGCAACTGCGTCAGAATCTGCGCGGTGGGTCGGTAGAACGCCGAATCGTTGAGGTCGAGCAGGTCGAGATCCCAGAACTGCACATTACCGGGGAAGGTCCGGAGCTTCGCGGCGTCGCCAACCGACCGCGGTACGTAGCCCCACCCGCTGACCAGCGTCCGGCGCTCGGCCCACGCGTTGAGCCAGAAGGTCAGGTGCAGGCAACCCGGCTGAGGATGGTCGTCGGCCGGGCAGTGCTCGTTGGTGGCCAGGACGTCGTCCGGAGTGGTGTGCGCGCGCAGCCAGTCCGCGACCGCGATGTGGTCCGGGGTCAACCGCTCGGTGTAGAAGTCACCTTCGGGCTGTCGGACGGTCAACGAGTACCGGATCTCGTTGAACGTCACCGGTATGCCCAGCGCCAGCACCAGAGCCAGCGCCGAAACCGCGGCGATCCCGGTCACCGGTACCCCGGTCCGGCGACGTATCACCCACCAGCCGACCGCGATCAGCCCGCATACCAGCGCCGTGGCGAGAGCCGTCCCGAAGATCGGCAGGAACAGGCGTACCCCGACGACCCCGGGCTGGACGGTCACGTCGATCACCTTGACGACGCCGAACGCGAGGACCACCGCCCCGAGGACGATGCCGACCACTACCCGGACAGGTAGCGCGTGCCGGCGGACCAGGGCGGCGAAACCCATCGCGGACAGGATCGATCCGAAGGCCCACCCGGTGCGCAGAATGTGCGTCTGCGCCCAGGCCGGGCCCGCGAGCAGCAGGCTACCGGCGAGTCCGGACAGCAGCCCGCCGAGCAGGTACCAGTGGGTGGTGGACCACTTCTCCACGGCTTTGCGGCGCCAGCCGAGCCACGCGAGAACGGGTACCCCGCCCATCCGGGCGAGCATGTAGATCCCGTACGCGACGCCCATCACGGCGAGCAGGGCGGCCTCCTTCGGCAGCGGCCGGCTCGCCAGCGGCGGGATGTACACGTCGAAGATCTCGAACGGCGAGACCTTCATCCCGTACGACTCGAACCCGTAGACCAGCCCTGTCGCAAGCACCTGGACGGAAAGGACAACGGCGAAGGAAGCCACCACCGCGCCACGGATCCTGCGGCGGGTCACCAGCTCCGCGAGCGCGACCAGGCCGATGCCGCCGAGCACGACCGGGAGCACGGTGGACTTGGATCCGGAGGCCAGCGCGGCGAAGGCCGCCAGCAGCGGCCAGGCCCCCCGGCCGAAGCGGGCATCCGGTGGGCCGTCGCGCGAGAGCCGGTCGGCGACCAGCAGGATCACCGGAAACGTGGACAGCCACGCGAAGCTGGCGGTCGGGCTCGAGTAGATGATCCAGCGGCCGATCAGCCCGAAGAACGGGTACCAGGCATCTGCCGACTCGCTGATCACGTACATCAGCGCGGCCGCCAGGACGCCGACCCACGGGCGCCCGCTGACCCGCCAGCCGACCACCGCGGTCAGCACGATCGCCACCGCGCAGATGACCGGCAGAGCCAGCCGGAAGAAGACCACCGGTGAGCTGACGTGGCTGATCAGGCTGGCGGAGGCCATGTGCGCGAAGGCGAACCAGTGGTAGTGCAGAGGCTCCGCCGCCACCTGCGGCGAATGCAGCGGGAAGTGGTGCTTCGCCTCCCCCGTCAGCGACAACAGGTAGGAGAAGTCAAGGTAGTAGTGGTGCGGCTGGTCGGGCCGAACACGGTAGTTGAAGAAGGTGGCTGTCAGGTAGACCATCAGCACGAGGACGAGCCCGGCGATCGACCAGGACCACGCTACGGACGGCCGCCGGTAGCCGGTGGGCCGGCGCCAGTACGGGCGCAACCAGGGTACGGCCAGGAAGAGGACGACCACGGCCGCCGGCCAGATCCACAGCAGCCCCTGCTGACCTACCGACGAGAAGGCCATCCACGCACCGAACTCCATCACGAATCCGACGGCGGTACCCATCGCCAGATCGTCGATGAGGGAGTGTGGCTGCCCGCGGAGCGAGCGGTACACGAGCGTGCCGGGCAGCATCAGGCCCCAGGCCAGGTAGAGGGCGTACCGCAGGATGTCCCCGGGCGCCGTGTCGCGCCACAACAGCAGCCCGACCGTGCCGAGCACGGCGACCACGGCCGGAAGCCACCGCAGGAGGTCGCGAGGCTGAACGAGCGGTCGCCGCGGTCGGTCCTGCTCGAGGTCGTCCGACGTGGTCGTGACCAGCGTGGTCATACGGTGAGGCTTTCTCTCTTGCCGGCCTGGCGGACCAACGCGTCGGCGGGGAGTTCCGCCAGGCCGTCGTCGAACGCCGAGTCACGGGCGATGAAGTAGGCCGGCCGGTTCTGCGCGGCGGCATGGATCCGCCCGACGTACTCACCGAGCAAGCCCAGGCAGACCAGTTGGAGCCCACCCAGGAACAACATCGCGACGATCAGCGAGGACCAGCCCGGCAGGGCGTAACCGAGGGCATAGGCAGCGATCGCCGCCGCCACGAGCAGGAGGCAGAACACGAAGCTGATCAGCCCGAGCCAGGTGGCCAGGCGCAGCGGTGCGGCGGAGAAATTGGCGATGCTGTCGACCGCGAGCCGCACCATCCTGGACCGCGGATATTTGGTACGTCCCGCACCGCGCTCCGCCCGGGAGTAGGTCACCCGGCCGTCGGGGAACCCGAGCCACGGCACGAGGAGCCGGTACACCGGTCGGTGCTCGGGCATCTCCTTGAGCGCCTCCACGGTGGCCCGGCTGAGCAGCCGGAAATCGCCGTGCTCCGGTACGTCGGTACCTGAGACGGCGCGCATCAGGTTGTGGTACAGCGCCGCCGTGGTTCGCCTGGTGACGGCATCGGTGCCCCGGTCGTTCCGAATCCCGTAGACGGTGTCCAGGTTCTCCGCGCGGGCCTTGGCCAGCATCTCCGGGATCTTCTCGGGCGGGTCCTGGAGGTCGGCGTCGATGCTCACCACGTACTCGCCGCGCGAGCCGTGCAGGCCGGCGGTGAGCGCGGCCTGATGTCCCGAGGTGCGCCGGAGCCGGATGACCCGCAGTTCCGGCCAGGACCTGCGCATGCCGGCGAGGATCGCGGACGTCGCGTCCGTACTTGCGTCATCCACCGCGACGACCTCGTAGCCTTCGCCGAGGCCGTCGAGTACCGGGCGAAGGCGATCAACGAGCGCGGGCAGGACGTCCTGCTCGTTGTAGATCGGGATCACTGCCGACAATACGGGTGCGACGGGTGGCGCCATCGAATCTCTCCGGAGTGGATGCGCGTGCCTCATACCGGCACGCGCACCCAGGTGCGCGGCCGCGGGATCTGTGCGCTGGCCGCCTCCGCCTCCACCGCGGAGTCGGCGGCGACGAAGTAGGCCGGGCGGCTCTGCACCGCGGCGTAGATGCGCCCGACGTACTCGCCGAGCAGCCCCAGGCAGACCAGCTGTACCCCGCCGAGGAACAGCACCGCGACGATCAGCGAGGACCAGCCTGGGACGGTGTACCCGGCGAGGTACGCGATGACCGCGGCGGCCACCAGCAGCAGGCAGGTCAGGAAGCTAGTCAGCCCGAGCCAGGTGGCCAGGCGCAGCGGGGCGGCGGAGAAGTTCGTGATGCTGTCGACGGCCAGCCGGACCATCTTCGACAGCGGGTACTTCGTCCGCCCGGCCGCGCGCTCGGCCCGCGTGTAGGTCACCTCGCCGCTCGCGAAACCGAGCCACGGCACGAGGAGCCGGTATACCGGCTGGTGCTCGGGCATCTCCTTGAGCGCCTCCACGGTGGCCCGGCTGAGCAGCCGGAAGTCGCCGGCGTGCGCGGGGATCGGGGCGCCGGCGATGGCCCGCATCAGGCGGTAGTACATGCCGGCCGTGGTGCGCTTGGCCATGGTGTCCGAGCTGCGGTCGGTACGGATGCCGTAGACGATGTCCAGGTTCTCCGCGCGGGCCTTGGCCAGCATTTCGAGGATCTTCTCCGGCGGGTCCTGCAGGTCGGCGTCGATGCTCACCACGTGGTCGCCGAACGCGCGGTGCAGCCCGGCGGTGAGGGCGGCCTGGTGCCCGCAGTTGCGCCGCAGCCGGATGGTGCGCAGCTGGGGCCAGGTCCGCTGCATGCTGGCGAGGATCATCGGGGTGGCGTCCACGCTGCCGTCGTCGACCGCGACGACCTCGTACTCTTCTCCCAGGCTGTCCAGCACCGGCCG
>WNFU01008822.1_pt1 | contig 18147 bp, 21 predicted proteins | sample 5400121 | NCBI WGS metagenome assembly WNFU01 (sample SAMN13153360, study PRJNA577476) | soil metagenome | isolation source: 100 cm soil or saprolite under grassland replicate 1 | place: USA:California | collected 2016-06-15 | reverse complement strand
GACGATAACGCTGCCCTTGTGAAGATTCTTCTCTATAGCCTTCAGATATGCGAGATATTCTGTCTTCTCGGCGTCGAGGAAGACTAGGTCGAAGCTTCCGGTGAGCCTCTTCAGTTCGGTCACTCCATCTCCTTCTATCACCCTGATCCTCCCTTCCATGTTGGCGCGCTTGATATTCTCGATTGCCATACGCACGTGTTCGGGGTTCTTCTCGACAGATATGATCTCGGCTTTGGGAGGCGAGTTCTTGGCCATTAGTAGGGCGGAGTACCCGTAGAGGGCTCCGACCTCCAGAATTCGCTTAGGCCTAATCTTCCTCACGATCTCCGCGAGGATCTTTCCCTTGACCGGACCAATGGACGGGATGAACGAACGTTCTCCGATCGCCTCGATTTCTCGAAGGACGGTCTCCGCTGGGTCCAAAGACTTCTTCATCGCCGTGGCTTATCCTCTCAATTTAGCCATCTATACTTGAGCACCAAGTCGAGTCCCCACACGTGTTTCTCTTTAGTTCTCTAGAGAGACAGTAGCCCCGGTTCAAATCTAGCGAGTCAAGGGAGTCTAGTAGGAAAAAGGCAAGGAAACGGTAAGATTGCAGCTGAGAATGCTCAAGGGCAAGATTCACAGAGCCCGAGTCACGGGTGCCGACCTGAACTATGAGGGAAGCATCGAGATAGACTCGTCTCTAATGGAGGCTGCTGGCATTCTCCCCTTCGAGAAGGTCGATATCTGGAGCATTACAACCGGCGAGAGGTTCTCCACCTACGCACTCCCTGCCGACCCGCGAAGCGGAATTATCGCACTCAACGGAGCGGCTGCCCGCAAAGTACAGCCGGGGGACGAGATCATCATAACAGCCTTCGTATCTATGAGCGAGAAGGAAGCCGAACAATGGAATCCGAAGATAGTCTTTGTCGACGAGAAGAACAGGTTCAAACCCCTTACCCATGCTCCCAGAACGCTAGCCCACCCACGAAAACTAGCCCATTAGAAGGCCGTCGAGCAGGCAGCCGAAAAGCTCAGCTTCCGTCACTCTTGTTTCCGAGCAGAAGCTAGAAACATCGGGATCTTCACCGCTTGTTCGCCTTGCGTGCTGGAGCAGCACGAGGACAACGCGTCAACGTTTACCTCCGCTAGTCCATTCTCTTTCAACATGACAACAATGTCCTCCATCTTGAACCCAAGCCACAGGTCCGCGTGTTCCTTCCGAAGCCACTCGTGGCTATGTTCTTGGAGGTCGGAGAACGCAATTCTCCCTCCCGGTTTGAGCACTCTAGACATCTCTGCTATCGCGGTTTTTGGGTGCGGGCAGTGGTGTAATACCATGTTGCCGATTACAACATTGACAGATGAATCTGGGAACTGCATGCGTTCGACATTTCCAATTCGAAATTCCACTTTTCCTTTCCCCAGTTTCGCAATTGCTTCATCACTCATCCCCCTTGAGAAGTCGAGGGCGATGACTTTTCGGGCGACCATAGCAGCTGCTTCCGTCAGAAACCCTGTTCCAGCGCCTACGTCTAGAACGGTGTCGTCGGGACTGATTCGAGCCGCGTTCAGCACAGCGTCTCGTACTTCTTCGCCATAGAAGCTCTTTCGCATCACGTCCCATTGAGGAGAGACGAGCTCGAAGTAATCCCGCACTCTGCGTGACATGGACGTCTAAGTAGTTCAGCTGGAATCAGTTAAAGAATGCGCAAGCGGACACTTGTCTTCCAAGAGACAACGTTGGGCTGATGGAAGCGTGGTGGTCGAATCTGATTTCTACAGGGTCCGGCTTCGATTCAGACGCCTTTTCGCCGACCCAGCAATCTTCGAAGACCAGAAGAACGCCATCCGACGATTCCTCTTGTCCCCACATCTTGCAAGCAACCAGATTTCCATCTATCAGATAACAGACGATATTTCACCGTCTGATAGCGTCGGGAAATCCCCTGACATTGCTAGGACCGCCAGGTACATTCATCGCGGAAGGGTCGTTCGTTCAGAGTACCTAGAAAACGCGAACGTGACACTGGAGTATGCGGATTTTGGCAGCGGCCTCGCGCCCAGTGATCATCAGAGACTGTGGAAGAGACAGAAGTGGGGACGAATGAACTTCGACCTAGAGGAATTTCATCATGAGCACTTGAAGATCGAGATACCTGCTATTCCTGAGCTCTATGAAATGCTCCGCACTAGAGCTGACCCGACTGCGCTCGTAGATGTCGAGCTTCCAGAACTTCCGGACAACTTCTTTCGCTCTGCTGTTGGCTACCTAGAAACTCGCCTGAAGCAGCTCGCCGAGACGGAGCACCAGGCGATCGACATCTATGTTGCTCGAGACTTGCTTCCTGAGGAGAAAGCTGCCCTGGAGAAGAGACTGACCCGTGCGTCGACGCAGTCTACGATCTACATCATGTTGTCGAAAGCCGGAGGAACCGCGCAGCTCTAAGGATGTATATCCAAGCAGAAAATCTATGCGACTTGCTTGTAGGATTCGACGAACTCCGGATCAATTACTCCCGAAATAACTTTCTCAGAACCGTCGGGAAGAATTACCGGCGTGCCTGCAGCGTGGTATGGGAGCTCGAATCTCTCCAACTTCTCAGGAGATTCAACTTCGAAGAGCTTGCGGCAGGTCCCGTTCTCGTAATGGAAACAGTAGATTTTCTCGACACGCCTCTCTCCAAATCCGCCAGCTCTTCCTCCGGCGGCATGAGAGTCTTCGGGTAATTGGAGGATATAGACGGAGTTTTCTCCTTGAAGGGTTTTCAGGTCTACGGGGCTATGTGCAACTAGTATTCGACGGCCTTTTTGAGAGATGAGGAGGGATAGCTCTTCGAGAGGAGTCATGGTTCCAGAGCCTCGTGGTCATGTAGAAATATCTATGCCGAGCATCGCTCAGAGGAAGCTGATCGTCGCGTCCTTTCTGCCGATTCGGACCAGTTTTTCGATCTCCTTGCTCTCTTCCTCGTTGAGGGGCGTGTAGAGCCGATTGTCCTTGTCGTTGCCTGAGTATCGACCGGCTATGAGATATGCGTCCTTGTTCGCTTCTTTCAGTACAGTGACACGGTTCAGTGCGTCCTTCGCTGTATAGAGATAGAGAGGACTTGGATCGAACTTCTGAACGTCCTTCTTGGAAAGTTGCTTTTTTTCATCGGGCATCGATTATTTTTCGCCTCGCCCTCTGCGACGGCCTAATCTTAGTTAAGCCTTCACGATAAGATGCGCCAATTCATCTTTTCATTGGTATGGCTTAAATGCCAAACAATAACCCGAATCCGCGATCGAAAAATGAAATTGTACATTGTGATACTCGGCGTAATACTGCTGATAGCAGGAATAGGCGGTGCCGCTTACTATGGATTCGTACCCAGAACTCGGGTCTACGGTGCCATCGGCGTTGCAGTCGCCGGAATCATAGTCGCAGCCTTACGTCCAATGATGAAGACAACTAGCTCAAGGCGCCATTCTTCAGAAACAAACACTCTAGCACGTTTCCGTGTCCTAGTGCCCTCGAATTGTTCCCTTTTTCTAGCGGAGTCCGGATATTTCGGAGCTCATCCATGCTCGGTGCGGATGCCACGGAGTTAAGAACTTTGGAACTTTGTATTTCTAGACCTTGAGCTGGCCTGATCTTCGGAGAGATTCAACTTGGCCCTGAGTGTACCGGAACATAATGTCACCGCGCTCTGGCTGGAAATCCCACGGAGCGACTAGGACAGTATCGCCCATCTTGATCCAGACACGGCGTTTCATTTTTCCGCGAATTCGACACACCCGTGTGACGCCGTCAGCGCACTCGACGAGTACTCTGTCGTAGCCAAGGAGATTCTTTACTGTCCCGTAGAGCTGGCCTGGACCAGGTGTGAGCATCTCGCTGAGGTTGGCCTCGCTGAGGACCTTTCTCTTACCCATACTATCATCCTACTAGGGTGTGGGAGTAATATTAAAGGCCAAAATCAAGAGCGTAGTTCCGGCATGATTCAGTTTTTCCACTTGACTGAACAACCGAAGGGTCTTGTCTCTTGGACGGAGGGCTGGTGGCCTGCGAGGATTGCGTCCAAAGCGTTTCTCAGATCTTTGGTCTTCACCGATTCCGGGTTGCGATTGTCATCGATTCTACCCTTGTATTGAAGTCGGCGTTGCTGGTCAAACGCAAAAACGTGTGGGGTGCAGATTGCGCCGTATTTCTTCGCGATTTCTTGTGTGTCGTCTCTCAGGTAGGGAAAGTTGAAGTCGCGTTCCTTAGCTCTCTTGATCATGTTTGGATAGCTGTCTTCTGGATAGCCGGTGTCGTCGTTGCTGTTTATCGCCACAAGGGTAACTCCTTTCGCCGAATAATCCTTCTGGATCTGAAGCATCCGGTCTTCGTACGCCTGCACGTAGGGGCAGTGATTGCAGCTGAAAATGACTACCAAAGCTTTCTTGTCAGAGAAGCTTTTCAGGCTGTGAGTCTTACCGTCTACTCCTTTCAGTTGAAAATCGACCGCGGATGCGCCTAACGGAAGTCCGACTGAATCAAGGGTTGTGGGAGATGAAGGCATAGGGGAATTGGGGACGAGCAAGGCCTTAGAAACCTTCCCAGGGCTTTGACTCTATGGAGAGAGGTCGGATTGAAGGCGAAAGCGATGGTAGGCGTCTCAGGGTTCAGTTATGCCGGATGGAAAGGAAACTTCTACCCCGATAATCTGAAGAGTGAAGAATTCCTATCCTATTATTCCCAGCGACTCAACAGTGTCGAAATCAATAGTTCCTTCTATGCCCCTCCCAGTTCCGCAATGGTAAAGTCATGGGCTAGCCGAACTGGAGATAATTTCAGGTTCTCATTCAAAGCCCCGAGGCAGATTACTCATATTCTGAAGCTCGGGAAAGGATCAGTTGAAGCGGCGGAGAGACTCGGGGTGACATTGACCTCTCTTGGAGAGAAAAAAGGTCCAGTCCTGTTTCAGCTTCCACCCTTCTCGAAACAGGACCTGAACCTCCTGGAAGACTTCCTAGCGAAAACATCCAAGATTGGAGAAAGGGTGTTTGAGTTCAGACATGAATCCTGGTTGAACGATCCCACCTATACTATTCTGGAGAAACACGATGCGGACTTTTGCATCGCCGAGACAGAGGATATGAAACCAGTCTTCAAGGTAACGGGCAAGACGCCGTATTTCAGGCTACGAAGAGAATCGTACGATGCGAAAATGATTGATGACTGGATCGGGAAGATCAAAGAAACGAGCAATGGAAGAGGGTCAATCTACGTCTACCTACGCCACGACGAGAACGGAGACAACGCTTCTAGGGCAGTGAAAATTCTAGAATCATTGGCTTGAGAAACAAAAAGCCCGCTGGATTCAGCCGTCGTGAACGATTGTCCTAGGTTGTTTTTGCCGCTGCTCTCTTTAGCTCTTCGTAGTTCGGTTCCTTAGTCGGGTCGTCGCTGACCCATTTGTAGACAACGACTCCATTGTGATCTAGTATGAACACCGCTCTCTTTGCAACTGTGTATCCTTTCAAATTGCCGAAGTTTTCGTGGTACACGTTGTAGAGCTTCAAAACCTCTCGGTTGTAGTCGCTGAGAATTGGGAAGTTGAGGTTGTTGTTCTGTGCGAAGGCTTTGTTCGTGAAGGGATCGTTGACGCTTATTCCCACGACCTGGGCGTTGATCTTGTTCAATTCTTGCATGTTGTCACGTAAGGTGCACATTTCACGGGTACATACAGTAGTGAATGCTCCTGGGAAAAAGGCGAGTAGTGTTGCGCCATTGGGTTTCAGAAACTCGCTAAGGCCGCGAGGTTTTCGATCAGTGTCTGGGAGTGTGAAGTTCGGAGCCCTTTCGCCCTGGTTGACCATTGACCGTCAAGTTGGGCCATTATCTGGCGGATGTTTCTAAACCTTACAGCCCGGGTGATGGGTGGATCAGATCTTGAAAGGAAAAGGGGTCGGGTGATGTCTAAAAGAAAGTTGGGGAGCCTAGGATTCTTTTCTAGGCCCACTAATCGTCGTTGCCTTGGTCGTCGGATCCTTCGTTATCTTTGTCGTCCGCGCAGGCATTAGCGTCGTCGGTGTCGTGGCCATTGGAGTGATGCCCGTGAGTGTTGACAGTGTCGTTGTCGATCTTGGTAGAGTGGGTTGCGTCATGTTGCGGGTTATGTTTGGCCAGAGCCGCCATGAACCCGTGTGCTTTGCCCACTATTGACGTGTCCTGCTTGTCATGTCCCTTTGCAAGGTGCTTGCCATCGTTAGTATGGCCACTCGGGCCTGTGCTGTCGTCGGAAGTGCACGTTGTCGGGTTGGTATCCGTTGAGGGAGTGCAGTTAGTAGTACAGCTTGGGCTAGTCGGCGTTCCGCCATTGCCGCCATTGTTGCTAGAAGCCTGTAACGCGGGGCCTCGTAGAAGAAATGGCACTAAGAAAGCACCGATTCCTGCGACGATAAGGGCGATAGCGCCCACTTTGCGTTTTGTCGATGAATCCATTCTGTTTCTTTCTCCCTTTTCCTGGAGTTGAATCCGGGGTTTGAGAGGGCTGGGTATATGATACAACGATTTGAACAGCCAAGAAGGTGTCAAATCGAGGCTGTTAGTCCAATTGATCTTTGAGTGTCTGAGAGTGTGTGATTTCGAGCTATAGCACTCGAAGAAACAGGTACAAGATCAGAAGGTTAGGAATTGTCACTAGAAGTCCGACCTTTGAGAACTCGACGAATCCAAATCCTGACCCACGGCTCTCGGCCTCTTCTAGTACAATGACGTTACTCGCAGCTCCCAAGAGGCTGATCCCTCCAGCGAGTGTACTGGCGCCAGCTAGCGCCATCCATGCTTTGACATCGGCCCCGGTGAAGCCTGCCGCTTGCATTGCTTTGATGTAGACTGCGACAAATGGAACGTTGCTCAGGAGCTGGCTGAAGAATGCGCTGGCCAAAATTATCGTTACGAGCGAGAGTCCAGGGTCCGACCTGTTGAGAACAGGCAGATAGATCATGAGGCTCTGGAGAGCGTTTGACTCCCAGAATGCTTGCATGACGATGAAGAGGGAAATGAAGAAGATGATAATCCCCCAGTCGACTGATCTGAGAATCTCTCTTCGTCTCCCGCTTCCAAGGAAGACGATCGTTGCGCCTAGGAGTGAGACAGTTCCAAGGTTGAAATTTCCCTGAACCCCAAACACTTCAGCAATGCCAACGAGGAAGAAGCCGAGCACGACTATTCCGGCGGTCCAGCCTGAGAGCTTTGCTAGCTTTCGATCTTTGATTGCTTCTCGAGGATTGACTTGGATTTGCGCGAGTGTTGAGTTTGCGAATTCTTTCCTATAGTACCATCTGAGAATTAGGTATGTCACTCCGAGTCCGACCAGTGTTGGAGGGGCAAGATAATACAGAAAATATAGCATTGGGTTCGGAATTCCCGTAGAGAGCGCGACTAGAAGGTTCTGGGGATTACCGATGGCGGTCATCGTGCTGCCAATGGTCACGCCTAAGGCGAGAGTGATGAGAAAGACTCCGGGTCTGATCCGAAGCTGTCTGGCCACACTCAACATGATTGGCGTGGCCATCAGTGCCAAGGTGTCGTTCACCAGGAATGCTGACATGATGCTTATTCCGACCAGAACTAGGCCGAAGGCTTTCTGAGGTGACTTTGCAACGCGCAGCAGTCGCAGGGTAAGGTATTCTAGGAGACCGGAGAGATCCATCGCAGCAACCACGGAAAACATTCCGAGCAGGAAGAAGATCACATTGAGATTGATTGATGCATAAGCGTCCCCTAGCGGGATAGCCCCTGAGAAGATCATTGCGACAGCTCCTGCCATCATTATGGTCCAGATCGGCAAACGAAACCATCGGAGGTTTCGCAGAACTATCAGGACGTAGACTGTAATGAAGATGGCTATAGGAAGATAGTATAGGGTCAACTCGCACAGAGATCCGGAGCGATTTCTTTCAGGGTAAACAGTTTGGAAGTATCACGAGTTTCTGATCAGCTTTTTACTCTTCGTGCAGAAGACGGTATGCAGAACTAGGTTCCTGGAAATCCAGGCTCCACTCTGACTGTTAATGCCCTATAGTTCTTCGAGCATTTTCCGAGACCAGAGGAGTGAAGCCACAGGTTTCTTAGGCGAGTCCTTGTCCTTTGCCACTTTGGGTTTGGTCGGAGGTTTCTCAGGCCTAGTTGCCTCTGGAATCAGTCCCTTGTTGGGTAGAATGGGTTTGGGACCTACGGGGTCCTGACCCTGTCCGATGACGGCGCCTTCCTGATCGCGCAGGATACCGTTCTCGTAGAAGGCCTTGTAGTGTCCTTTGTAATCGTAGATGAACCCGTCTTCGTCCATCCAGGCGATGGTGTGGCCATCGAAGTCGACAATTCTGCGGTCTTTGAGTAGTCTGTACCTTGCGGTTCCGTTCTCGTCCCATATTACGTCGAGTTCTTCTTCCTCGGCTTCTGGTCCTAGTTCCAAGTTCGTCTCGTCACCACGGTTATCTTTCAAGCTAAGAAGGTTACCGATGATCTTGATAGCAGAGTAGGGAATTAGGGTCTAACGAGACTTTGACCTCCTTGTTCAAATAGCTGGAAGACAATGTAATGGCTAATGGCGGGTCAAGGGGACAGGCACATCTGCCCTGTCTGTGGGCAAATCGGGCCCTGCATCTATTCCGGTTGGGACGACGGAGATGACTACAGAGTTCACAACTGTCACGTCTGCGGCTCAACATGGAAGGAACCGAAAGCAGGTTTGGATCACGCTGCCAAGTCGACACTGGAACAGCAAACTCAGCAGATAGCCTGAGCGAAACCCAGATCCAACGTAGATATACCAGTCACAACGAGGAGCTACTCCGACAGCGTTGCCGCGTCAGTCTCGAACCTTTCGTATCAGGACTAGACAGAAAAAGACGAACAGGTCTAGAAAGCGCACCGGTTCGAGTCGGAAAATAAGCAACCCTTTCACGAGCAAACATTAGCCAGAGGAATTAGTCCTCTCCAAGAACGGTACGATTGGACTAGCTAGCCATCTTGCTAAAATTGTCTAGAATCGTGACGAAGGACTTCTCCATCGATGCCAATCCACCAGTTGGCCCATTCTCGTCTATGACGATATACTCGTTCGGCGAGTGTGCAAGGGCGCCGTGGCCGAGTCCTCCGATCACGACAGGGAGGTTGAGGGGTTTTCGGTTGAACATTGCGAATGGTGCGCTGCCGGCTATCGTGGGCCATAACTCTGGAGCCTTTCCTAGTTCCTTGTAGGATTTGATTACGGCTTGGGCGGGAGGGCTCTGGTAGCTTGTCCGTGACGCTCCGTAGCCAGCTTCTAGTACCCGTACTTGGACCTCCTTGAATCCATAAGCGTCCAGATGGTTTCTGATCATCGGTATCACGTCGTCCTTCCTCATGTTCGGAACCAGGCGGACATCCATCTTCACAGTAATCTTGTGCGGGAGCAGAGTCTTTGTCTCTGGTCCCGTGTAACCGCTCGCTATCCCGTTGATGTTGAGGGTTGGCTCAAAGAGATACTTCTTCAACGCTTCCATACCGTGGCTGTCGCCGATGAACCTGTCGACCTTCATCTCTTCTCTTACTGCGGCATCGTTGAAGGTCTTCTCCAGCTTCGGGAGGAGCTCGCGGTCTTCCTTGTTTGGAACCTGAGCATGACGGTAGAAGTCTTGAATGGTGACCTTGTTGCCGTCAGGACCTGTCATTGTGGCTAGAGCCTGGATCATCCTCCAAACCGGGCTGTCAACCCAGGCCTTGTTGCTTCCATGGATCCCAAACTCCTTGGGACCTCTTCCCCAGGTCGCGCCGTCGAGTTCGAGTTCGAAGAATACGATCCCCTTGACCCCGAGGTACATCACGACTTTTCCAGTTCGGTCTTGTGAGCAGAACGGGAAGAATACTGCCTTCGCCACTTGCAAGTCTTTCTCGTGCTTTGAGATGAACTCTGGGAGATGGCGGCTTCCCATTTCTTCCTCTCCTTCAACGACGAACAGCAGGTTAACCGGTATTTTCTGTCGGGTGGCTTTGATCGACTCGCAGGCATTCAGGAACCCTCGCAGCTCTCCCTTCGTGTTGAACGCGCCTCTCGCAACAAGGCATCGACCGAACGGAGGAACGTCCGTCAAGGTTCCTGCCAGCGGGTCCACGCGCCAGCCGGGCTCGTCAACAGGCATGGTGTCGTACATCATGTAGACAACGATTGTCCTGTCTGCCCCCGCGTCATAATTGCCATAGACTACTGGATTCCCGCTGGTCTCCTCTAGGCTTGCTTTGGCACCGAGACTCGTGAGATAGCTGAGGACAAGGCTTGCGCAGTCTCTCACTCCCTTGTTCTCCGGAGAGATGGAGGGTTGGCGGACTAGCTCCTGTAGCCTGGCGATATGTTGTGGGAGGTTCTTGTCGATGTGGGCGAAGACCTTTCCACGATCGAGCGGCATGATGCCGCCTGAAAGAATGGTCGGGTATAAGCGTTGAGAGAAGCTCTATGTCGACTACACTGTAGAAGAAGCGAACTGGTACGATTGTTGTAAGATTCTCATTATTCGACGGAGATCCGGTCTAGGTCCAAGCTTGAGGATGACCCATCCCTCGCGGTCATGAACCTCTGGGCTGCGAGAAACCGTGCCTTGACTAATCATGACCTCTTTGAGGTCATGTGGTAAACGAAGCTCTATCCTGTCTGGGCTGTGAATATGTGCGAAGGATTTGCCGCCGACATGCAGCTCGATCTCCTCATCTCCATGGTCTTTCATCTCGACACCTGGGACGAGAAGCATCTCGCCCGCGATCATATCCAGTAGACTCATATCTGATAATCTCCTTTCCAGCGACTCGACTTATTTCTTTCCGAACCAGGCTTATCCTAACGTGAGGGGCTGGGACCATCACGTCTTCGTGTCGGATTCATGTATCTTCTCAATCGCGGCCAGCCCGTCTTGGCGTATCTGAGACGGTCAGGGTTATTCTTGACCCACTTTAGCATGTGAAAGAAGCTTCTTGCTCGCTTCTCATCTCTCTCAGCAATCGGTTCATAGCCCAAGTTCCTGATCTCGTCCAAGTAGGCGGTTTCCACGTTATTCTGAGCGTCTCCAGTAATCACCGCTGTCTTGACTCTTGTTTTCCCATATTTCTCGGCTAAGTGGGGTCTGGTCTCGTCGAACAGGAAACTGCTGCATATCTCAATCTCCTCGTTCTCTCCCAGCTTCATCTGGTAGAGGAGATTGAGCGCGAGCTCTGTAGCCTTTTTCTGGTACATCTTCCTTCCAAAACTCGGGCTCTGAAAATAGGATACGGGGATCATATCATAATGAAACTCCCCGGTCTCCTTACGATGCGCGCCAACGACGACTCCATGGAGGAGGTCGCCGACACCGGCATCGTCAATCTGGATCGTCAAATCAATATAGCTTCTGATTCGCCTCGGAATTAAGCATGATTTGCCGAATCGGGCACTCCTGCGTCACGAGGGGTGCTCAAGGGATCCATTTTTTTCCTGAAACCTACTCTTGTCTGAACGGGATTCTGGGCTTGTTTCTTCGAGACAAGCGTGTTGTCGGCTTGTCGGGGGTTTTTCGACCCCGTGTTTTCCCCTTGGAATCAGCTGAGAGGTCACGTTCTAGAATTCGCGGGTTTAGATTCGAGATTAGGGCTGATAATAGGCGATTTCTCTGGGTGTTGTTGGACATCTGCCATGTTTCGCATCTTTCGGGAAGGAATCCTTATATCTCGATATCGGTTATCCAATATCGGAAAAGCGATATCGAATGTTTCGTGGATTTGGAATGTTCAGAAAACGCGGACTCAGACCCTGGGTCCTCAACATACTGAGAAGATCGCCCAAGAACGGGGCGGAGATAATGGACGAGATCGAGAACATGAGTCAGGGATGGTGGAGACCCTCCCCAGGATCCGTCTATCCGATGCTCGAAGAAATGGTCCAGGACGGACTGATCAAGAAGAGAGAGGACGGTAGATACGAACTAACAACGAAGGCGCAGCAGGAAGAAGAGTGGCCGTTCAGCCACCACTTCGCCGGCCCTCGGTCGATAGACGCGATGTTAAACGAGATCACCGGATACGTATCCTACTTCGAAGACCTTACAAAAACCGATACAGCAAAGCTAGAATCGTACAAGGACAAGATAAGAACGATAACAGAACGACTCGACGCACTGGTCAAGTAGCAACTATCCCCTCAGAACTGCTCAAGGGTCTTCAGACCGGTCCCGGTTGCTATGAGGACCACTTCCGCGGACCTATCGATCACCTTCTCCCCGTAGAGATGGGGTAGAGCGGCAATAGTTGCCGCGCTAGAAGGCTCGATGACAAGACCCTCATCCTTAAGCGCTCGACCCATGGACTTGCGAATCTCCTCGTCCCTAACGGACAAAGCCACGCCCTGGGATTCTCTAAGGCATCGAAGAATCCACCTTCCAGCGAGTGGCTTAGGTATTCTTAGACCGAAAGCGACCGTTTCTGGATTCTTCCATTCATCCACATCAACCTTCTTAGAATTGTAGGCCTTGACCACTGGCGCACAACCTGCAGGCTGGACCGCTACGAATCTGGGTCTTTTCTTGACCCATCCAATTCTCTCTAGAATTGAGAACATCTTCCACATTCCCACCAAGCCGACTCCGCCCCCGACAGGGTATACGACGTAGTCTGGAACCCTCCAACCCAACTGCTCGCAAATCTCCAGAGCCATTGTTCCTTTGCCATCGTGGCGGTAGGGTGTGACAAAGGTCGAGGCGTTGTAGCTCCCTTCACTCTTTGCAACAGCCTCTACTCGGCGTCCGGCGTCTGCTATGGTGCCGTCAACCGGAGTAACTTTTGCTCCCAGTTTCCGGGAAAGTTCGACTTTTGCCGGATTTGATTGCCGCGGAAGAAACACCCCACAAGCTAGATCCGCAACATGTGAGTACAGAGCGAAAGAGCATCCGGCGTTGCCCTCAGAAGCTAGGACGAGATTTTTGACGCCCAATGCAGAAAGAGCCGTGACTGCAACAGAAGCGCCTCGGTCCTTGAACGTCCCCGTTGGGTTTTTCGTCTCATCCTTTACCCAAACGTTTCCTCGAAAGGAGCTGAGCTTTCTGAGAGGCGTGGCACCCTCGCCAGCTGAGACAACCTTGTCCTTCTCATCGACTGGCAAGAAGGCCCGATACCTCCACATAGACGGAGAAGACTCGAGATCCTCCTTCGAGATCTCGCTGAGAATCTCTGGATTGATTATTGTATCCAGTAACCCCTTACACTTTGAGCACTTCTGAAGAATCTCGCCCCTTGGATAGGTGATGTGGCATTCTGTGCACTGTAGCCCCTGAAAGGCCCTCTCTCGGCTCAACTAGACCTCGTAAATGCGAGGGTGCGATACCCTCTTAAGAGGGGCTTGTATTGAAATCCGATAATATCGAATCTCGATAGTTCCCGTGAAAGTATGACAAGAGCCGTCAACGAGCGAATGGTGAAGAGTTTCCTTGATCTATTCGTCCTCTCTCTACTCAACAATGGAGGAAAACACGGATACGAGATCATGCGGGAACTGAAAGACAAGACCGGCGCACATATCGGCGCGGGAACTCTTTACCCTCTTCTCTATGAGCTGGAAGAGCGCAGGCTAGTCGCTGGCCAATGGATGTCGCCAACACGGAGAAGCAGACGCGTCTATCGAATCACAGACCAAGGCGAAAGATATCGGGACCAGTCATTCCAAGGATTAGATCGATTGCTAAGAACCTCGTTCTCGAATTCGAACCACTAGCCAGATATTCTATTCTACTGTTCTGCATGCCGAGTAATCTCGGCTGGATTCCCAATTATCGCCTCACAGAACCGGTCACCTTTTCCTTGGCAAGAGACTTCGAGCGACTCACATTTTCTGCCAAACGTCTGCTCCATTGCACCAGTCAGAATTCCACGCCCGAAATGGCAGACCGGGGTTTTCCCTTTTCTGTTTCTCACTGAGACACCGTTTATCCATCGTATTCTAGCCATCTTCTTCGCGAGGTCAACATCGACGATCGTAAGTTTTCCCCATCCGCCGAGGGTGCCTAGTCGCTCAGCGATCTGCTGGAGATCGCCTGGATTCTTGATATCTAGGCCGGATTTTTTCGCCATGCTCATATATTGAGCACCACCCTGCTTCCCGATACTGTACTGAAAGCTAGTGGCAGTAATAGGTCCGAAACTTTCAGCTAACCTGTCCTCTATGGAATGAATCAAAGCGACAGGGATGAAGAGGAACCGTTCGTCGTAGGCTGTAATTATTCCCTTGGCCTCGTCGATGTCTAATGCCTGCATTACATTGCGAAGGCGGCCAGGCTTTTTGGCAGTACTCAGAGAATTTCCCGGTATCCGAAAACATAGCCCTGCTTAATTGGTCTTGCGAAAAACGCAGCGCTCGAAAGAGTAACCAGGAAGAGTATCGTCGCAATTCGCAGAATATGATACCTCTTGGATAATCGAGAAGAGTTCAAAGTTCTCTTGGATTCCTATGCAGCCGTGTCCTGTTGCGCAGGTCTCGGCGTATCGCCTTTATTCCCCCTGGAGCGCAGGTTCCGAAGTCTCCCAAGTAGTCGGCTTCGAAGACTATCCTTGTGTCCCAGTAATCTCTTCTCCCAGTCGACGCGGATAATGAGATATGCAGTGGAGAGTACGAGTGCCGCAGACACAATTGATGCATAGACGTTTTCTCCAAAGAACTGGTCGACGGGTTGCTTGAACACTCTCGCGACGTAGAGAACAGAGAGAATCCAGACGAATTTTCCAGTATAGAGGGCCAGGTAGGATTTCAGTGGGCTGTATCGAATAATTCCCATGGGAATGAAAGCCGCGTCAACTAGTGGAGAGGCGGCGAAGAGGACTCCTACCAGGAAAGTGCTTCCGCCCAAGAGTTTTCGGAGAGAGGAAAGAACGGGATGAGATTACCGGCAGCACTGACAACAAAGACGAATAGAAGTGTGGCGAGAAGACCTGAAGGGTGGGTGGACAAAAACCCGAAGAGCCATCCAATCAGATCAACCATGATGCCAGATCAATCACGCTCTATCATGATTGGGGTTGAAAAGCTATCTGGCGGGACTCTTCAGAGCCACCTCGATGAGAGAAAGCTCTTTCTGAGCGGAATTATTCTCTCGGCCAACCCGTGAGTGGGAAGGGTCCAACAACATGCGGATGAAGGATGTATATTCGAAGAAGATCACTTCGGAAGAGGAACATGGTGGTTACGTGATTGTCCTGAAGGACCGGCTCTCCTTTTTCCCCGCACAAGGTCGGAGATTCCAGATTATCCAGAACGGCCGCTCGCGAAGAGCCACGGTAGAATCTTACCCCTGCGCTTGCAGAGGACCCGGGCTTCCACACTTGCACTTTTTCGTCAGGGTCAAGGCGGTGAAGTCAGGCGATCGAGTTACGATTCTGAAGGATTCGAAGAGCGGAACCCGTTTTCTTCTCCAAGTCCAAAGCCATCCTCGAAGAAGCATCTGAAGCCCTATGATGAGAGATTAGGAAACCACCGGAGGAGAGTCGTTCATGGTAGAGATCACTTTCTACGGGGGAGCCGGCGAGATCGGCGGGAACATGATCCTCGTCCGCGACGGCGACTCGAAGATCATGCTCGATTTCGGTATGAGCCTTGGAGAAAGGGGACGATTTTTCTCCGAACCCTTCCTGTCGCCCAGAAATGAAACCGGGCTAATCAGTCTCGGAATCATCCCCGACGTCGCTGGCCTCTACAAAGGAGAAGGGGAAATACCCGCGGACGCTGTCTTCCTTAGCCACGCCCACATCGACCATTCTATGTCAATCTCCCTTCTCAACCGCCAGATACCGGTCTACTGCGGCGAGACTACGAAGATGATTCTGGAAGCTTTGTCGACAGCTCGTCCAGGAGGCTTTGAGAACGATCTTCATGGAATCCAGTTCAAGACTTTCCGAACTGGAGACCGATTAAAAATGGGAGGAATAGAGGTAGAACCGGTTCATGTAGACCACAGCATGCCCGGATCGTATGGTTTCATAGTTCACACATCGATTGGGACCCTCGCATACAGCGGGGATTTTCGGGCTCACGGGCCAAGGTCTGACTTGACGCAGGATTTTTCGGAGAAGGCGGAACAGTCGAATCCAGAGCTGTTCCTCTGTGAAGGTACAAACCTGGTCCGTGGTGACTTGCAATCCGAAGCGGAAGTGGTTGACAAAGTTGACCATGTGGTTCGGAAAACAAATGGGCTGGTTCTAGCGAATTTTTCGACCGCGGACGTGGACAGGTTGAGAACGTTCCACGAGACTGCCAAGAAGAACAATAGGGTCTTAGCGGTCTCTTTGAGGCAGGCCCATCTGCTCCAAGCACTGGTCAAGGACAAGCACCTGACAATTCCAGATATCTCTCACGACCCCAACATCGTCGTCTACCAGCGAACCAAAAAAACCTACTACAACTGGGAAAAAGAAGTCATGAAGAATAGCACCGTGAAGACATCGAAGGATGTCAAGGAATCACAGGGAAAATTCATTCTAGCTGCCAGCTCTTACGATATGAACGAGGTCTTGGACATCAAGCCCGATGCAGGGGGAGCATTCATCAACAGCAGCTCGGAACCGTTCAACGAGGAAATGGAGATCGACCACGAACGATTCGTCAACTGGCTAAACCATTTCGGACTACCAATGTACCAGATTCACAGCTCGGGACACATGATGCCCACAGAACTACGAGAAACGATCGCGAAGATCAGTCCAAAGACGCTCGTCCCGATCCATACAGAACAACCACGTCTCTACGAACTCTTCATCAAAGACCTTGCCAAAGTGCACCAGCCAATCAAGGGGTCCACATGGACAGTGGAATAGATGTCTACCCATACTCAGTTTGAAGATCTTCTAAAGGTGCTGAGGAGTGGGAAATCCATCGAGCCGATTTAGAACTGTTGAGCTCAGAGTTGTTTTCTTACAATTGCGAAATGTTCTAGCTGGCGATGGATCTTGAAGCCGGCTTTGAGATACATGCTTAGGGGTCCCTTGTAGTTCTCTTCGGCCCAAGGGGTCTCCCAAGCTCGCTTGACGGGGTTGGTTGTAGGATAACCCTCTGCGACGTGTAACTCGTCTCGTCGGAACTTGTCGCAAGCGGCGCTCAGAAGGGCTTTGCCGATTCCTCTTCCCCTATGCCCAGGGGCTACGAGGAAACACATGATCGAGCCGACTGCCTCCGTTGGATCGTCTACGACGGTAGCATACCTCCGCATGTTAAGGAAGTTAGATCGAGACTGCGCGTTGCACCAACCAACCACTCTCCCATCTACAATGGCCAGCAAGCCGTGAGCTTTGCACGATCTGATTCGTTCCGCACGAGCTGCCCTATGAGCCGGCCCAGCATCGGCGGAGGCATCCCACTCATCACCTGACGTATCGTAAAATCCGCAGTAGCACCCGGACCATTCTGGAAAATCGGTGAAGGCCTCCTTATCAAAGAACCTCAGATAGTCGTCAAGGAGGTCGGGCGTTAGCTCTCGAATCTCAACATTCACAGTGTGGCTCATAATAGGCGCGTATTTCTCCGTGAGTATAAGGGACTCCTTTGAGGACTTGTTAGAGAGCCAAGGAACCAGCTCGTCGATCACTCGTCGTCCGGAACAGCCTGTCTTGACTTGAAGGTGGTGATCACAACTACTGCTATTACTATGACTGTAGAAGCGAGAAGGGTCCGAAGGGTCAATTGTTCGCCAGCGAGGAAATACCCGAGGAAGACAGCCACAACTGGGTTGACGTACGCGTAGGTCGAGACTCTGGCAGTCGTCGTCTTTGTCAGCAGCCAGACATAGGATGAGAAGCCGATCAGGGAACCGAATACTACCAGATAGATGAATGAGACAAGAGATAGGACTGAAACGTTACTCGGCTGAAAACCAACCCATTCTAGATAGACCAATGACGCCACGAGGAGGAGGGCCCCGCCGGCTAGCATTTCCATCCCACTGCCTAGCAAGGGCGTCCTCGAGAGAGATGCCTTTCTAGAGTAGACAGAACCAATTGCCCATGAGAGCGAGGCGAGTATCAGAACCCCGGCCCAGAGAGGATTCAATCCTCCACTGCCAGCAAGGTCGCCAGGTCCTACCAGCAGTACAACTCCACCGAAGCCTAGGATCAGGCCGAGAACAACGTGCAGAGTTGGGACGATCCTGTCTTTT
>WNFU01007088.1_pt1 | contig 18147 bp, 16 predicted proteins | sample 5400121 | NCBI WGS metagenome assembly WNFU01 (sample SAMN13153360, study PRJNA577476) | soil metagenome | isolation source: 100 cm soil or saprolite under grassland replicate 1 | place: USA:California | collected 2016-06-15 | reverse complement strand
TTGCCGGCCGTGGCGCCGCCGGCCGCCGGCGCCGTCCTGCAGGTGACCACCCCGGCGCCGGACTTCAACGCGGACGGCTTCGCGGACCTGGCGGTGGGCGCGCCCGGCGAGGACGTCGGCGCGGCCACCGACGCCGGCGCGGTCAACGTGCTGTACGGCTAAGCCGGCGGGCTCGGCGACGGCGGCAGCCAGTTCTTCTTCCAGGGCGGCGGCGGGCTCGGCGGCGCCGCGGAGGCGGGCGACCTGTTCGGCGACGCGCTCAGCTAACCGCTCGCCGCCAGACGCCCGGCCTCGGCGGGGGAGAGGACCGCGGGGCCGACCACCACGGCGGCCACCGCGTGCAGCGGGACGGCCTCGAAGCCCGGGCCGGCCAGACGCGCGAACGCCTCGGAGGGCAGCAGCTTGATCGCGGTGGCGACCACCAGGGTGGGGAGCCGCGCCGCCAGCTCGCCGGTGCCCGCCGCGTTGAGGAACGCCTCCGGCCCGACGGCGTCGGCCCCGACCAGCCCGACCACGGGCTGCGCCGCCCCGGCAGCCCCGGCGGCGCCGGTGGCGCCAGGGCTCCCGGCGGCGCCGGGCGCGAGGCGGGCGAGGACCCGGTCGACCAGGGAGCTGTGCGACACCGTCGCCACGGCGCCGCGGCCGCCGCCGGCAAGCCGTGGCCGCAGCCACGCGGCGGCTGCGTCGACGGCCGCGTCGGCGTCGGCGCCCAGGCGGGCGCGCAGCCCGGCGAGGGCGGCGTGGGGGCCCGGGCCGCGGGCCGCCCTCGCCAGGTGCCAGACCGGCGCCATGGCCGGCTGGCCGGCGAGCAGCGCCGCCACCGCCGCCTCCAGACGCCGCGGGTCGCCGGCGACTTCCAGCAGGCCGTCGAGCGCCCGGGCGGCCACCTCGGTCGCACCGCCCCGCCGGTCGGCGGCGGCCTCCCTGACGGCCGCCGGCAGCAGTCCTTCCCCCATGCTCGCGGTAGGCTACGCCTGCCAACCTTTCAGGCGCCCCCCAGCGCCCCCGGCCGGGAGCCAGCGCATGAGCAGACGCGCCCTCATCGCCCTTGTCGTCCTCGCCGTGCTGGCGACGGCCGGTGGTGTCGCCGGCGGCCTGGTGCTGGCCCGCGCCCCGGAACCGGCGACCGCGGCCGCCGCACCGACCACCACCGCCGCGCCGGCCACCGTCGACACCCTGGAGCCGGCCTCCTCCAGCTCCACGACGGCGTCGTCGACCAGCACCACCACCGGGATCAGCGTCCGGGCCCGGCTCGTGCGGCGCCTGGAAGACGGGCTGGTCGTCGGCTACGACGCCTCCCAGCCGGTCACCGCCGTGCTCGCCTGGGGCTTCGGGGGCCCGAGCGGGAACGAGGTCCCCTTCCCCGGTCCGTCCGCCCAGGGGTCGGTCAAGCTCACCCTGGCCAAGACCACCAGGACGATCTCGATGCGGGTGATCGGGCGCACGGCCGACGGCCGTGAGGGCGTCAGCGGGACCCTCACCGCCCGGCGGCTGGTCCGCCGGGTCGTGCTGGAGGTGCGGTCCCTGCAGCTCGACATCCCCAACGGGACCGCCGGCATCGCCACCGGCTTCCTCGGCACCACCTACACCCCGCTGGGGCCCGGCCTGCGCGGCCCCACGGCCGTCTCCGAGCCGTACGCGTTCCCGTCGGTCGCGCTGGCCGCGGGAGCGACCGGGTCGCCGCTGGCGCTGCGCTTCTTCCACCAGGTCCAGCCCGACCCGCAGCGGACCCGGGTGGTGAACCTGGCGATCACCTACCCCAACTCCGGGACCTCCACGATCCTGACCAGGGACGTCACCGCCATCGGGATCACCGTCCACCTCAGGTTGAGGTTGACGGTGACGCGTTCCTGACGGGTTGGCAACGGTATGCGAACATCGGGGCGATGGCTCCAGGCAGCGACGACGAACCCCCGGGCAGCGGGCCCGCGACCCTGGCGGCGCTGCTGCGCGGGCTGCGGCAGCGGGCGCTCCTGACCCAGGAGGAGCTCGCCAGGCGCTCCGGGCTGAGCGTCCGCACCATCCGTGGCCTCGAGCTGGGCGGCATCCGCCGTCCCCGCAGCGGCTCGGTGCGCCTGCTCGCCGACGCGCTGCAGCTCAGCGGCCGCGACCGGGAGGCGCTGGTGGAGGCCGCGCGCGGCGAGCCGGCCCGGCGGGCGGTACCGCCGCCGGCGGCGCCGGCCAGCCGCCCGCCGGCTCCCGTGCCGCCGGCCAGCCGCCCGCGGCGCGGCGCGCAGCGCCTGGCAGGCCGGGTGCCCTGGTGGGCGTGGCCGGTCGCCCTGCTGGCGCCGCTGGCCGTGCTGCTCGTCCCGACCGTGGCGACGGCGCCCGACCGAGGCGACGGGGCCCCCGCCGGCGCCCCGGCGCGGCCGCCGTCCGAGCTGCGGCCGCTCCCCGAGCGCATCCGGGCCGCCGGCAGGATCGTCGTCAGCTCCCAGGACGCGCTCGCCCCGATCGTGTTCGTCGACCCGCGCAGCGGGCGGTTCCGTGGCCTCGACCACGACCTGGCCCAGGCGATGGGCCAGCGGCTGGGCGTGGAGTTCCAGTTCAGGAAGGTGGACTTCACCCACTCGTTCCGGGACATGCGAGCGGGCCGCTCCGACATCCTACGTCGACTACCTCGACCCGGGCACCGCGTTCCTGGTCCGCAAGGGGAACCCGCTGCGGATCCGCTCCCGCGACGACCTCTGCGGCAGGACGGTGGCTCGCCCGCTGACCACCCCCGCCGAGGCGCTCCTGCGCCAGAGCCAGCGGTGCGTCGCCCGCGGCCGCGCGAAGATCACCCTCATGACCTGCCCGACGATCCCCGACCCATCATCGCCGGTCCGTGGCCAGGTGATCCAGCGACGGTGCCCCGCCGCGCCCGAGCCGCTGCGACGGGTGCAGGAGCTGGTCAGGGACCGCGGGGCCGACGCGGCCATGCTGGACCTGCCGCTGGCCCAGCACGCCATGACGGCCCCGGGCGCCGGCCGGCACCTGGAGATCGCCCCGCCGCAGATCGACGCCGGCCCGTACGGGATCGTCTTCCGGAAGGCCGACCGCCAGCTCAGGGACGCGGTGCGGTCGGCCCTGCAGGCCATCGTCGCCGACGGCACCTACGCCAGGATCCTGGCGAAATGGGGCCTCGCCGGCCGGGCGCTGCCGCCCGCCGCCGCGGGCGGCGGGTCCTGAGGGCGGCCGCGCCTACAATCGGGTGAGCCGCTCGTCCGGCCAACGGAGGACGCCGATGCCCGAGAACCTCGAGGAGCAGCGCAAGCGCTGGCGGGAGCAGTATGCGGCGATTGGGGAGCGCGACGCCGACTTCACCACCCTGTCCGGCGAGGAGGTCGCGCCCCTGTACAGCCCGCTGGACCGCGCCGGCGAGGACGTGGCGGGGCGTATCGGCTTCCCCGGCCAGTACCCGTACACCCGCGGGGTGTACCCGTCGATGTACCGGGGGCGGCCGTGGACGATCCGGCAGTTCTCCGGGTTCGGCAACGCCCGTGAGACCAACGAGCGCTACAAGTACCTGATGGGGCAGGGCGGCGGCGGGCTGTCAGTCGCGTTCGACATGCCGACGCTGATGGGACGCGACTCCGACGACCCGCGCTCCCTCGGCGAGGTCGGCCACTGCGGGGTCGCCGTCGACTCGGTGGCCGACATGGAGGTCCTGTTCGAGGGGCTGCCGCTGGACGAGCTGACCACCTCGATGACGATCTCCGGCCCGGCGCCGATGCTGTTCGCCATGTACCTGGTCGCGGCCGAGCGCCAGGGGGCGGACATCGCCAAGCTGGACGGCACCCTGCAGACCGACATCCTCAAGGAGTACATCGCCCAGAAGGAGTGGCTGTTCCCGCCGGAGCCGCACCTGCGGCTGATCGGCGACCTGTTCGAGTTCTGCGCCGCCGAGGTGCCCAAGTACCACCCGATCTCCGTCTCCGGCTACCACATCCGCGAGGCCGGGGCGACCGCCGCCCAGGAGCTGGCCTTCACCCTGGCCGACGGGTTCGCCTACGTCGAGCTGGGACAGCGCCGCGGCCTCGACGTCGACGTGCTCGGGCCGCAGCTGTCGTTCTTCTTCGACGCGCACGTCGACTTCTTCGAGGAGATCGGCAAGTTCCGTGCGGCCCGCCGGATCTGGGCGCGCTGGCTGCGGGAGCGCTACGGCGCCAGCACCGACAAGGCCTGCCAGCTCCGGTTCCACACCCAGACCGCCGGGGTCTCGCTGACCGGCCAGCAGCCGGACAACAACGTCGTCCGCACCGCCCTGGAGGCCCTCTCGGCCGTGCTCGGCGGCACCCAGTCGCTGCACACCAACGCGCTGGACGAGGTGTTCGCGCTGCCGACCGAGCGGGCGGCGGCGATCGCGATGCGCACCCAGCAGGTGATCGCCGAGGAGACCGGCGTCGCCAGCGTCATCGACCCGCTCGGCGGCTCCTGGTACGTCGAGCACATGACCGACCTGATAGAGCGGCGGGCGGAGGAGATCTTCGAGCGCATCGACGCCTTCGGCGAGGGGCGCATGCTGGAGGGCGTGCTCGCCGGCATCGAGCAGGGCTGGTTCCAGCAGCAGATGGCCGACGCCGCCTTCCGCTACCAGCAGCAGCTCGAGAAGGGCGAGAAGGTGATCGTCGGGGTCAACAAGTACGTCACCGCCGACGACCAGCCGCTGGAGATCCTGCGCATCTCGGCCGAGGTCGAGCACCAGCAGCGGGCCGAGCTGGCCAGGCGTCGCGCCGCCCGCGACCAGGGGAAGGTCGATGCCGCCCTCGCCGAGCTGGAGCGGGCGGCCGCCACCGACGAGAACCTCGTCCCGCGGCTGGTCGACGCCGCCCGGGTCGAGGCGACCGTCGGCGAGATGGCCGGCGCGCTGAAGCGGGTGTGGGGGGAGTACACCGAGCCGCCCAGGTTCTGAGCCTGGGCGGCTCCGGCCGACCCCGAACGGTCAGGTGGTGACGACGCTGTTCACGCCGCCGACGCCGTTCTCCTCATAGCCATGCGCGGCGTCGTCGTCGTGCCAGCGGCCCGCCTCGTCCAGGTAGCGGAAGGCGAACCGGCGCTGCGCGGGCAGCGTGACGGCCACGCTGCGGGTGCCGTTGCTGCGCGGCCGCAGCGGGTGCGCGAACGGGTCCCAGTCGTTGAAGTCGCCGACCACCGACACCTTGCCGGTGACCGCGTCGCTGGGGAGGATGAAGTTGACCTTGACCTGCTCCTTGCCCTTGACCGGGCTCTGCTTGATCACGTGCCGCGCTCCTTGCGGTCGGTGCTGACACAACGCGACCGAGTCGGTACGACGCGCCCTATCGGACACTCGGGCAGACCCGGTCGTTGCCCACAGTAGACCATGTCGTGCAGACACGCGGCGTGCTTGAGCGTCTCGGTAGAATTCCGCGCCGAGCCGAGTGGAAGGACCACCGATGGGAGAGTTCGTACGCCTGGACGTCGACGAGGACAGCCGGGTCGGCACGATCCGGCTCGACCGGCCGCCGGTGAACGCGCTCAACGCGCAGGTCCAGCAGGAGCTGGGGGAGGCCGCCAGGCAGGCGAGCCTGGACGACCGGGTCGGCGCGGTGGTGCTGTGGGGCGGCGAGCGCGTCTTCGCGGCCGGCGCCGACATCAAGGAGATGGACGGCCGCACGTTCGCGGAGATCTCCGCCCGCACCGCCGACCTCCAGGGCGCCTTCACCGCCCTGGCGCGCATCCCCAAGGTGGTGATCGCGGCGGTCACCGGCTACGCGCTCGGCGGCGGCTGCGAGCTGGCGCTCACCGCCGACTTCCGCTTCGCCGCCGAGGACGCCAAGCTCGGCCAGCCCGAGATCCTGCTGGGGATCATCCCGGGCGCCGGCGGCACCCAGCGGCTGCCCCGCCTGGTCGGGCCGGCAAAGGCCAAGGAGATGATCTACTCCGGCCGCTTCTACGGCGCCGCCGAGTGCCACGCGATGGGCCTGGTCGACGAGGTCCACCCGGCCGGCGAGGTCTACGCCAGGGCCCGCGAGGCCGCCGGCCGCTACGCCAAGGGCCCTGGCCTGGCCCTGCGCGCGGCCAAGCAGGCCATCGACAACGGCCTGGACGTCGGCATCGACGCCGGTCTGCTGCTGGAGCGGCACGCCTTCCAGTCGCTGTTCGCCACCGAGGACGCCGCCGAGGGCATGGCCGCGTTCGTCGCCAAGGGCCCCGGCAAGGCCGCCTTCCGCGGCCGCTAACCCGGCGCGGCGCGCAGCGCCGCGGCGGCGCGGTCGGGGTCGACCACGTTGATCACGATGCCGGTGCCGAGCTCGAACCCGCCGAAGGTGGTGAACCGGGGCAGCAGGTGCAGGTGCCAGTGGAAGTCGTCCACGCCGGGCGGGGCGGTGTGCAGCACCAGGTTGTAGGGCGCGCGGGCGCCGGCCGCGTCCCGCAGGCGCCCAAGCAGCCCGCGCAGCGCGGCGGCCAGCGCGGCGTCGCCGTCCTGGAGGTTGGCCTGGTGGCGCTCTGGCAGCAGCAGGGCCTCGAACGGGACCGACGACGCCCACGGGCAGACCGTGAGCAGCCCACCGGCCCGCTCGACGACCCGGGGGCCGTCGCGCTCGGCGGCCACCATCGCGCAGGCCGCGCAGCCGTCCCCGGCCAGCCGGTCCAGCTCGGCCGCGACGCGCTCTGGCCGGCCGGCGGTGGCGAACACCTGGCTGTGCGGGTGCTCCAGGGAGGCGCCGGCGGTCCGGCCCTGGTTCACGATCACCATCACCGCCCCGAACGGCCCGTCCGCGTGCGCCGCCAGCCGCCGCCGCCAGGCGGCCACCACGCCGGCGACCGCCGGCTGCGGCAGGTCCGCGAGGGTGGCGGCGTGGTCGGGGTTGTGGACGACGACCTCGTGGAGGCCGGCCGTCGGCGCCGCCCGGTACAGCCCGCCGTTGCGGGCCGGAGGGGTCCGGGGAACCCCACGATTGCGGGGGGCTCCGCCCCCCTGCAACCCCCCCAACCGGGTGCCCCGGTGACCGGAGGGGGTCCGGGGAACCCCAAGGGGGTGCCGCGGCGGATCGGGCGCGGCAGGACCTTGGCCGGCGAAGGCGGGGAACTTGTTGGGGACCACCCGCACCCGCCAGCCGGGCCGGTCCGGCCCGGTGCCCGGCTCGCGGTCGGCCCACACCTCCGGTGGGGTCAGATGCTCGTTCCCCGGGCAGAACGGGCAGCCGAGCGGGCCGCGGACCGGGCCTTCGTCGGCGAGGAACGCCTCGGGGCGAGCCGCCCTGCCGGCGGTGATGGCGACCCACCCGCCGCTGAGCGGGTCCTGGCGCAGCTCGCCGGGGGCGTGCGGCTGGGCCGGGGGCGGCAAGGAGACCAGGGAGCCCTGGCCGCCCTGCCGGCGACGTGGTCGGCGGCTCATGGGCCGGGAGCCTACAACGGCCCCGCCGGCAGGGAGGGCGGCGGCCGCGGCGGCCTCCCGCTCGACGGTGCGGCCTACAACGGCCCCGCCGGCAGGGAGGGCGGCGGCCGCGGCGGCCTCCCGCTCGAGGGTGCGGCCGGGGCGGCCCGGGGCCAGCCGGGCAGCGGGACGTGCCGAGCCGCCCACCGGCGCGGGGCCCGGCGAGCGGCTCGCTGTGGTGCGGGCTCAGGCGGTGGTGAACGACCAGGCGCGGGTGCGGAGCCTCGTCCACGGTCCGCCCGCCGTCGCCTGCACGTACCCGGAGACCCGCACGTGGTACACGGTGCCGCCGGCCAGCGGCGCCGTTGCGGCCAGCATCGCGGCGTTGGCCGGGAGCCGGCTGTCCACCGCGGAGCGCGGCAGCCTCGACGCCGCGCTCCGCGAGGCGACGGCGGTGCGGACGGCCACCGGGGTGTGGCTCGCGCCCCGGGAGAAGGCGATGCCCGTCACCTTCAGCGCGTGGTACCCGTCGGCCTGGAGGGTGACCACGTAGCCGACCGTGGCGGCCGCGCCGGGGAACGGCGTCGGGCGCTCCTGGAAGCGGTCGAACGAGCGCGGCACGCGGGTCTGGCCGGGAGCCGGGTAGACGGTGATCCGCTTGGCGCGGTCCTTCCAGGTGGCGGCCATCTCGAGGACCTCGGCGGAGTAGCTGCGGCCGCCGGCCACCCGCGAGCGGGCGGCGCAGCCGACGTGGCGGGTGTTGGCGTCCAGCAGCGGGAACCGGTGGTAGGGGGCGTCGACCCAGCTCTGCACGCCGTCCAGGGCGGCGCCGATGCCGGTGGCGGTCACGACGTCCTCGTACTGGGCGCGCCACGCGCCGGCCTTGAGGCCCGCCGCCTTGGTGCGGTCCCACGGGTTGACGCCGGTGTAGCCGAGCGCGCGCAGCGAGGGCGTCTCCTGGTGGGCGGTGGCGTCGGGGCCGAACGGGCCGCGGTCGGGGAGCCGCCGCACCTGGGCGTCGTCGCCCGGGTCGACCTTCACCCGGTAGGCGGCGTGGCTGGCGGCCGCCCTGGCGAGCGCCGGCAGCGTCCTGGAGGACGCCCGCGGCAGGCCGGCGCGGACCCGGACCGCGTTGAGCCTGGCGTAGCAGTCGGCGGCGGTCTCCGCCTCGGCGGGCGAGGACGGCGTCAGCGCGACCACCGCGGCCGTGGCGAGCGCGACGAAACCGAGCAGGTGACGCAGTGTGGACCCCCATCTGGCGTGGTGACGACGACTGCTGCAAGGATGCGGTTCCGCGCGTCGGCCCCGATAGGCGCGGAAGGCCTCACTTGCGGTGCCAAAGGTCCCTGGGCGGGTAGGACTATGGTCCCGGTGGACAGCGCGCCGGATTGCGGCATCATGGGCGGCGGCCCGGACGAGCGGTCCCGGTCTCGCCATCCTTGGAGGCAGCGTTGAAGATCCTGGTCACCGTCAAGCGCGTGCCGGACACGGCCGCGGAGAAGCGGCTCGACCCCGCCGACAAGACGCTCGACCGCGAGTCGGTCGAGACGATCCTGAACCCGGTCGACGAGTACGCGGTCGAGGAGGCCCTGCGGCTCAAGGAGCAGGCCGGCGGGGAGGTCGTGGTGCTCTGCATGGGGCCGACGTCGGCGCTGGCCACGGTCCGCAAGGCGCTGTCGATGGGCCCCGACGCGGCGGTGCACGTCCACGACGACGCCCTGCACGGCTCCTGCGCCCTCAACACCGCCAAGGTCCTGGACGCGGCCATCCGGCAGGTCGAGCCCGACATCGTGCTCTGCGGCTCGGAGTCGACCGACGCGCGCACCTCGCTGGTGCCCAGCGCGCTGGCCGAGTACCTGGGCTGGCCCGGCCTGATCGGCGCCAAGCAGCTCGAGGTCGACGGCACCACCATCCGCATCCACCGCGAGACCGACGCCGGCTACGACGTGGTCGAGGCCGACGGCCCGGCGGTGGTCAGCGTGGTCAAGGGGATCAACGAGCCCCGCTACCCGTCGTTCAAGGGGATCATGGCGGCCAAGTCCAAGCCGGTGACCGAGTACACCCTCGCCGACCTGGGTATCGACCCCGGGGAGGTGGGTGCGGCGGGGGCCACCACCGAGGTGGTGGACTTCGCCGCACGGCCCCCGCGGCAGGCCGGTGTGCAGGTCAAGGACCCGGGCGACGGCACCGCCGGCGCGGAGCTGGCCGACTTCCTGGCCAGCCACAAGTTCATCTGAGAGGAGGCTGACGCGATATGGCCGCGGTGCTGGTGCTGGTGGAGCACGACAACGGCGCCACCAAGAAGGTCACCTACGAGATGCTCAACAAGGCGCGCAGCCTCGGCGAGCCGGTCGCCGTGTTCGTCGGCGAGGGCCTCGACGGCGCCCAGGAGGGGCTGGCCCGCCACGGCGCGACCGCCATCTTCGCCGCCACCGGCGAGGGCTGGACCAACCAGCTCGGCGAGCCGCTCACCGACGCCCTCGAGGCGGCCGCCGACCGCACCGAGCCGGCCGCGGTGCTGGTCGCGGCCACCCCGGGCGGCAAGGACGCCGGCGCCCGGCTGGCCGCCCGCAAGGGCTGGGGCATGCTGGCCGACGTCGTCGACCTGGACGGCGACCTGGTCGCCACCCAGAACGTCTTCGGCGGGGCGACCACCGTGCGGGCCCGGGTCCGGACCGGCACGCCGGTGCTCGCGGTCAAGCCGAACTCCTTCCCGGTCGAGGAGGCCCCGGCCGAGCCCGAGCGCCACGAGGTCGGCGCCGCCCGCACGGCGGGGTCCGACAACTCGCGCGTCACCGACCACGTGGTCCAGGAGCAGGGCGGCCGGCCCGACGTCGCCGAGGCCGAGATCGTCGTCTCCGGCGGCCGCGGCCTCCAGGACCCCTCGAACTTCGCGCTGGTCGAGGCGCTGGCCGACGCGCTCGGCGCGGCGGTCGGCGCGAGCCGGGCCGCGGTCGACGCCGGCTGGTACCCCCACCAGCACCAGGTCGGGCAGACCGGCAAGACCGTCTCCCCCCAGCTCTACGTGGCCGTCGGCATCTCCGGGGCGATCCAGCACCGTGCCGGCATGCAGACGTCCAAGACGATCGTGGCCATCAACAAGGACGCCGACGCGCCGATCTTCGCCATCTCCGACTTCGGCGTGGTCGGCGACCTGTTCAAGGTCGTGCCTCGGCTGACTGACGAGGTCACCAAGCGGAAGGGTTGATGAGCGGCAGCCTGACACCCCCCCAGCCAGGCCGCGCCCGGAGGCGCGCCGACCGCCCGACCGCCGCCAGGGCGGCGCGGGCCAGCGTCCGCGCCGCCGGCCGCGGCCTCGCGCTGCTGGCCGGCGAGCCGGGACGCCGCTGGCGTCGGCACCAGGCACGGGTCGCCCTCGGAGCGACGGTCGCCGGGCGGCTCGCGGGCCACCCGGCCCCCACCTTCCTGGCCTCGCCGCTGGCCGCCCACCGGGCGGCCCAGCTCCGGCTGGCCTCCACCGAGGTCCCGTCCCGGAACCGACGGGCCTCGGGAGCATCGCCCGGGGACGGCCCGCGGGCCAACCGCTCGGCGCGCCACGACCGGGACGTGGCGGCCGAGGCGGAACGCCTGCTGCTGATCGTCATCCAGTTCCTGCCCCGCCTGGCCGCCCTGGCGCGGCTGCGGGCGGCCGACGCGCGCCTCGGCGCCTGGGCGGCCGGCCTGGTCGACCTGCCCGACCCGGCGGTGGTGGAGGCGCGCGAGCGGCTCGCGGCCGCCCAGCTCCACGCGGCCGAGGCCGGCGCCGCCATGACGGCCAGCCGGCGCGAGGCGCTGGCGGCCGCCGGGACGGCGGTGACCCTCACGGGCGAGGCGCTGGCCGACGTCGCGGGCTGGCTCGGCCGCGGGCTGCGGGGCGGGGCGAGCATGCTGTGGGCCTGGCTGGTCTCGGTGGCCGTCGCCGGCCGGCGCGCGGCACGCGGCACGGTGGCCGGCCTGGCCGCCTTCCTGGCCGGCGCCGCCGCGGCCGTCCTGGCCGCCGGCAACGGCGCGGCCGCCTGGATCGACGGCCGGGTCGCCCGCCGCCGAGCTCGGTCGCGCCGCCCCCACCCGCGCCGCCGCACCCACACCGACCCTCGCCGCGAGGAGGCCTCCCGACCCACCGGGGCACCCCTTCGGGGTTCCCCGGACCCCCCCGGCCGGCCCACCGCGGCGCCCCCTCAAGGCTCCCCCGACCCCTCCGGGGCACCCCCCGCCGGCGCCCGCAACGGGCGCGTCGAGGGGGCGGGGGTCCCGGTGGGAGGCGACGACCAGGGGGAGGCCACCGAGCCGTGGTGGCTCCCCTCGCACCTGGACGACCCGGTCGGGGACGGCCCGAGCGGTCCCGGCCGCGGGGCCCGGCGGCGCGCCAGCGCCCACCGGCGGCCGGTCGACCGCGACCCGGTGGTGGCCGGCCTGGCGGCGGTCCTCGGGCGGACCGCCAGGCGCCTCGGCCGCGTGGTCGCCGCGCTGGCCGCCCCGCCGGACCGTCGCCGACCCGGCTGGCTGCCGTTCTTCCGCCCGGTCGCGGTCGCGCTCGCCCTGGCCCTGGTCGCCGGCACGGCGGCCGCCTTCCCGACCGGGATGCTGGTCGCCGGGTCGGTCAAGTTGGCCACCGCCGGCCTGCCCGACCTCGACGAGCTCAAGCCGCTGCGCCAGCCGGAGCGGACCCAGATCTACGACCGCAACGGCGGCCTGATCGAGGTCCTCCACGACGAGCAGGACCGCATCGTGGTGCCGCTGGAGCGGATGTCCGAGCGGCTCCAGCAGGCGGTGATCGCCGCCGAGGACGCCCGCTTCTACGAGCACGGCGGCGTCGACGACCGCGGCATCCTGCGGGCCGCGCTCACCAACGTGCTCAAGGGGGACGTGACCCAGGGCGGCAGCACCATCACCCAGCAGCTCGTCCGCAACGCCTATCCCGACCTGCGCGCGCGCACCCTGGACCGGAAGATCAAGGAGGCAGCCCTCGCCGCCCAGCTCGAGCGGAAGTTCAGCAAGCGGCAGATCCTCGAGGCCTACCTGAACCGCGTCTACTTCGGCGCCGGCTACTACGGGGTCGAGACGGCGAGCTGGGGCTACTTCCGCAAGCACGCCAGCGAGGTCTCCCTGGCGCAGGCCGCCTCGCTGGCCGCGATCATCCGCGAGCCGGAGACCGCCAACCCGCGCCAGGACCCGGAGCGGGCCAGGTCGCTGCGCGACTCGGTGCTGACCCGCATGGCCGACCTCGGGATGGTGCCCGCCGCCGACGCCGCCAAGGCCAGGGAGCGGCCCTTGAAAGTCTTGCCGCCGCGCAACATCGGCGGCCGCTATCCCTGGTTCGTCGACGGGCTGCGCCGCCAGCTCGAGCAGGACCCGCGGCTCGGCAAGACCCGCGAGCAGCGCGTGCGCCGGCTGTTCGAGGGCGGCCTGCGCATCCGCACCACCCTGGACCGTGACCTGCAGAGTTTCGCCGAGGATGCGGTGCGCAACCACGTGCCGCCGGGGGGCCAGCAGCAGATCGCGCTGATCGCCATCGACCCCCGCAACGGCGCCGTCCGGGCGGTGGTCGGCGGCCAGAACTACAGGGAGAACAAGTACAACGTCGCCGTCCAGGGCCGCGGCCGCCAGCCCGGCTCCTCGTTCAAGCCGTTCGTGCTGGCCGCCGCCCTGGACGCCGGCGTCTCGCCCGACTCGGTCTGGGAGTCCAGCGGCTTCAAGAAGGACAACGTCTGCGGTGCGCCCTGGACGGTCGACAACTACGAGGGCAAGGGCTCCGGCAAGATCTCGGTGCGGGAGGCGACCTGGCGCTCGGTCAACGGCGTCTACGCCCGCCTCATGGAGCATCTGTGCCCCGAAAAGGTTGCGGCAATGGCCGACAGGCTCGGCATCCACCTCGAAGGCGCCCGGGCGCACGCCCCGTCGATCGCGCTCGGCAGCGCCGAGGTGCGGCCGATCGACATGGCCAGCGCCTACGGCGTGTTCGCCAACCTCGGCGAGTACCACCGGCCGACCTTCGTCGAGAAGGTCGCCCACCACGGCGACACGGTGATCGAGGACCCCGCGCACGGGGAGCGGCGCATCTCGGCGGCGCTCGCCTGGCAGGTCACCGACATCCTCAAGGGCGTGATCGCCCACGGCACCGGCACCGCCGCCAACATCGGCCGGCCCGAGGCCGGCAAGACCGGCACCAACCAGGAGTACCGTGATGCCTGGTTCGTCGGCTACACGCCGCAGCTGGTGACCGCGGTGTGGATGGGCGACCCGAAGGAGCAGACGCCGATGCTGAACGTGGGCGGCATCCGGGTCACGGGCGGCTCCTACCCGGCTCAGGTCTGGCACGACTTCATGCTGGCCGCCATGGCCAACCAGGAGGTCCTGGACTGGCCGAAGCCGCCGGAGGAGCTGTCCTACACGATCCTGCCGCCGCCCCCGAGCCAACCGAAGAAGAAGAAGAAGCGCAAGCGGCCCGGCCCACCCGGCGGGCGCTAGGAGACGACCGGCCTTGCCGTACCTGGACTACGCGGCCAGCGCCCCGCTGCGTGCGGAGGCGCTGGCCGCCATGCTGCCGCTGCTGCAGCGCCCGGCGGCCAACCCGTCCAGCCAGCACGGCCCGGGCCGGGCTGCCAGGGCGGCGGTCGAGACCGCCCGCGAGCAGGTCGCCGCGCTGGTCGGCGCCGCCCCCGGGGAGGTGGTGTTCACCTCCGGCGGCACCGAGGCCGACAACCTGGCCGTCAAGGGCGTCCTGCTGGCCCGGCCGGCGGGCGCCAGGCAGCTCGTCTGCTCGGCGGTCGAGCACCACGCCGTGCTGGACGCCGCCGCCTGGGCCGAGGCCGACGCCGGCGCCCGGGTCGTGCTGGCGCCGGTGGACCCGGCCGGCCGGGTCGACCTGGAGCGGCTCGCCGCGCTGCTGGAGCCGGGCGGGACCGCGCTGGTCGCCGTGATGGCCGCCAACAACGAGGTCGGCACCGGCCAGCCGGTCGCCGCGGCGGCCGGGCTCGCTCACGCCGCCGGCGCGGTGCTGCTCTGCGACGCCGTGCAGGCGGCCGGCCTGCCAGGGGTCGACATGGGCAGGGACGGGATCGACCTGCTGGCGCTCGCCGCCCACAAGCTCGGCGGCCCCACCGGGGTCGGTGCGCTGGTCGTGCGGGCCGGCGCCGACCTGCGGCCGCTGCTGCACGGCGGCGGCCAGGAGCGGGGCCTGCGCTCGGGCACCCTCCCGGCGGCCGCCATCGCCGGGTTCGGCGCGGCGGCGGCGGCCGCCCTGGCCGAACGGGAGGCGCCGGGCTTCGCGGCCACCCTCGCCGCTCTCCGCGCCCGCCTGCTCGCCGGCCTCCGCGCGCTGGAGCCGGCCCTGGTCGTCAACGGCGACCCCGCCCCCTCCGGCCGATCCACCGGGGCACCCCCCTGGGACCCCTCTGACCGGGGGACCCCCTCGTGGTCCCCCGGACCCCCCCGGCCGGACCCCTCCGGTGGGCTGGCCGGGCTGCCGGGGCTGCTGTCGGTGCGGTTCCCGGGGCGGCGGGCCGAGGACCTGCTGCTGCTGCTGGACCGGCAGGGGGTCGCCTGCTCGGCCGGGTCGGCGTGCGCCAGCGGCGCCGTCACCCCCTCCCACGTGCTGCTCGCGATGGGCCGCGGCCCCGCCGAGGCGCGCGAGACGGTGCGCTTCAGCCTCGGCCACGCCTCCACCGAGGCGGACGTGGACGCCGCCGTCGCCGCCGTCCGCGGCGCGCTCGAGGTGCTCGCGCCGCAGGAGGCCGCCACATGAGCGGCCCGCGGGTGCTGGTCGCGATGAGCGGCGGGGTCGATTCGTCGGTGGCCGCGGCCCTGGCGGTGGAGGCCGGCTGGGACGTCACCGGCGTCCACCTCAAGCTCGCCGACACGCCGGCGCACCTCCAGGTGCAGGGCAAGGGCTGCTGCACGCTGGCCGACGCCGACGACGCCCGCCGGGTCGCCGGCACCCTCGGCATCCCGTTCTACGTCTGGGACATGGCCGAGGAGTTCCGGCGGGCGGTGGTCGACGACTTCGCCGACGAGTACGCCGGCGGCCGCACGCCCAACCCGTGCGCCCGCTGCAACGAGCGGGTCAAGGTGGTCGGCCTGCTCGCCAGGGCCCGCACGCTCGGCTTCGACGCCCTGGCGACCGGCCACTACGCGCGGGTCCAGGGCGGGCGCCTGTACCGCGCCGCCGACCGCGCCAAGGACCAGTCCTACGTGCTGTACATGCTCGGGCCGGCCGAGCTGGACCACCTGCGGCTGCCGCTGGGCCGCATGACCAAGCCGGAGGTGCGCGCCACCGCGGCCCGGCTGGGGCTGCGGACCGCGGCCAAGCCCGAGTCCTTCGACGTGTGCTTCGTCCCCGACGGCGACACCGCCGGCTGGCTGGAGCGGCGCCTCGGCCGCCGCCCCGGCCAGGTGGTGGACATGGATGGACATGTGCTCGGCGGCCACCAGGGCGCCTACCGGTGGTGGTGGGGGAGCGGGCCGAGCTGGCCATCCGGGCGGTCGAGCTGGAGCGGGCTTCCGCCACCGACGGGCGCGGGCTCCGGCCCGGCCACGCCAGGGTGCGCCTGCGCGCCCACGGCCAGGAGGCCGGCTGCCAGCTGGTCCCGCTCGGCGACGACCGGACCCGCCTCGACCTCGACGAGCCGGTCGCCGCCGTCGCCCCCGGCCAGGCGGCCGTGCTCTACGACGGCGACCTGGTCCTCGGCGGCGGCACCGTGGCCGCCACCGTGCCCGCCGCGTCCGCGTAGCCCGGTGTCAGTTCGACATCAGCGCTCGAAACCTGAGCGTCCGCTGGTGGTTCCCGCCAGGCTTCAGCACCCCGGCGCTTCGGAGGTCGAGACGACAGGAACGAGCAGGTTCTCCCCTGGCTCTGGGTCGCCTCCGGCCTGAAGCCGCCCTTGATGCTTGCAACCCGCTCGCCGTCTTCGCCTTGTATCAACTCCTGTCGGTCAGGGCGGCGGCACGGGCCGGGTCCGGGTCTCCAGCACCCGCTTGAGGGTGCGGAGGTCACAGCCGACCGAGCGGTGGACCGCCCTGGCGAGGAACGGGCCGGCCAGGGCGTAGAAACGACCGGTGTCGCCCTCGACCCGTACCGCCACCTCGGTCGCGCCGCCGCCGGCGTCGTGGAGCTCGTAGGTGATCCGCATCGGGAACGGCGCCTTGACCGAGCGCATCGCCAGCCGGCCGGGGGTCAGCTCGGTGATCTCGTTGAGGTACTCGACGCGGCGGCCGAGGAACGAGGCGACCCGCTGCACCCGGCTGCCGACGGTCACCGGCGCCGGGGTGACCAGCCGGGCGCTGCGCAGGCCGCCGATCCACTCCTGGTCGTTGGCGGGGTCCCACAGGTAGGCCGCGACGTCGTCGCGGGGTCGGTCGACGGTGATCTCGGCGGTGGTGTCGACGGCCATGTCGCGCTCCTCTCGTCAGGTCCGGTTCCACCGGGGCACCCCCTTGGGGTTCCCCGGACCCCTCCGGGGCGGTGGTCCATCCCGGGCGGGATCGGGGCCCGGGTCGCGGCCAGCGACCACCGCCGCCAGGCGGGGCAGGAACCGGGACCACCCCTCGGCGTGCAGCGGGCGCCACTCGGGCGCCAGGTCGCGGTGCACCAGGCGCACCCGTGTGCCCTCGGCGTGCGCCAGCAGGTCGACCTCCACGGTGGAGGAGCCGGGCGGCACCGGGATCGTGCCGCTGTCCCAGCCCCAGGTGAACACCACCCGCCTGCCGGGGACGACCTCGACGTAGCTGCCGGTGCACCACTCCCCGGCGGCGATCTCGAACCGGAAGCTGCCGCCGGGCCGGGGTTCGAGCGCGGCCCGGACGCCGATCCAGCGGACCAGCAGGGCCGGCTCGACGAACCAGCGGAACACCTCGTCGGGCGCTGCCGGGACCACGACCTCGCAGGTGACCGCCTCGCCGTCCAGCCCGGCCGATTCACCGGGGCACCCCTTCGGGGTTCCCCGGACCCCTCCGGCCGATCCACCGGGGCACCCCTTCGGGGTTCCCCGGACCCCTCCGGCCGATCCACCGGGGCACCCCTTCGGGGTTCCCCGGACCCCTCCGGGCCGCGCGGGCGCCGCTGGCTGGCGATCTCGGCGGCCAGGCGCCCGAGCCTCGCGCCCCAGAACCCCTCGAGCTGGGAACGCACCGCCGACAGCCGCTCCAGGTCGACGCGGTACAGCCGCTGATTGCCGTCGACGCGCACGTGGACCAGGCCCGCGTCGCGGAGCACCTTGAGGTGCTGGGAGGCGGCGGGGCGCGACATGCCGACCGCGTCGGCGAGGTCGGAGGAGGACCGCTCCGCGTCCCACACGAGCTGCAGCATCGTGCGCCGCGCGGGATGGGCGAGGGCACGGAGCGTCTCGTCGACCGCAAACTCCTCAGCCATGAGTTAAGCCTATCCGCAATTAAGCGATACTGCAATCAGCTCGATCAGCCGAGGCGCTCCAGGCGGGTGTGGACCTCGTAGCGGTCGCCGCGGTACAGGGAGCGCACGTACTCGACCGGCGTGCCGGCCGGGTCGCGGGTGACCCGCTGGAACAGCAGGGCCGGCTGCGCGGCGGAGACGTGCAGCAGCGCCGCCTCGTCCTCGGTGACCCGGACCACGCTGGCCCACTGGTCGGCCTCGGCGACCCGCACCCCCCAGGTGCGCTCCAGCAGCTCGTACAGGGAGGCGTCGGTGAGGTCGGCGTCCTCCAGCCCGGGGAGTCGCTGGGCGGGCAGGTGGGTGCGCTCGAGGGCCATGGGCTCGCCGTCGGCGGTCCGGACCCGCTCCAGGTGGACCACCGGGGTGCCGGGGACCAGGGCCAGGTGGCGGGCGACCACCTCGCTGGCCGGGACGATCGCCT
>WNFU01004353.1_pt1 | contig 18147 bp, 18 predicted proteins | sample 5400121 | NCBI WGS metagenome assembly WNFU01 (sample SAMN13153360, study PRJNA577476) | soil metagenome | isolation source: 100 cm soil or saprolite under grassland replicate 1 | place: USA:California | collected 2016-06-15 | reverse complement strand
TCATCGGCACGTTCGGGTCGGCCTCGACGCGGAGCGTGAGCCCCTGGGGGCTCGCGACCGGGCGGCCGAAGCCGGCGAGCTCTTGCACGAGGTGGTTGACCGACTCCTCCTCGAAGTGGGGTCGCGGAAACCGGGCGAAGGCGAGGTACTCCTCGGTCAAGGCGTCGAGCGCGGTGACCTGGTCGCGGATCGCGGTGACGAGACCCACCGCTTCCTTCATATCCGCGTCGCTCCGCGCGCGGACGATGTCCTCGAGCATCTCCGCGTTCAGCTCGATCGCGCTGATCGGGTTGCGCACCTCGTGCGCGACCTTGAGCGAGACGCGCCCCACCGTCGCCATGCGTTCGGCCACGACCAGTTCCTGCTGGGCCGTCTGCAGGCGGCTCAGCGTACCCGTGAGCTCATCGTTCAGCCGCTCCACCTCGCCGCGCGCCCGCCGCTCCCGCTCGGCGACCAGGCCGAGGGTCACGGCGGGCAGACCGGCCAGCGCGGCGAGAATCAAGTGCGGCGTCCAACCGACCCACGGCGGAACCAACACCGTCGACAACGCGTAGAGCCCCCCCGCCACCACCGCCGCGCCGAACCCGACCCAGGGCCCGAAGTAGTAGGCATTGACGGCGACGAGGGGAAAGAACAGAAGGTAAAAGACGCTGTCGCCGGCCCCGGTGAGGCACAAGAGCACGAAGACCAGGAGCAGATCGATAGCGAGGGCGCCGATGAAGTACGCGCGGGTCGCGCGCGGATTGACCGTCACCACCGCGAAGATGCCGACCTTGTAGGCCGCGAAACAGAAGACGAGCCAGGAGAGGTCGATATCGCTGTAGCGGGGCCGCAGCGGAAAGAGCCCGAGCGCGGTGAGACCACCGACCATGACGACGGCCAGGAGGACCGCGAACACGCGCTCGTCGCGCTCCAGCAACCGAAAGATCGCGTGCCACGGTTTCCGTTCACTGGCTGTCACGGCCATCCCGCCGACTATAGCATTGGGGAGCACTGTGGCCTCATGGCCGGCGGCTCGAGCGCCAGACGGCGATCGCCACCCAGAGCGCGATGGCGACGACAACGAGCAGGCCGAGCCACCGTTGCACCCGGTGGACGTCGGCGAATACCCGTTCGACCTGGTCCGCAAAGAGAAAGGCGAGGCCGAAGGTCGCCGGGATGCCCAGCAGCGCGGCGCCGGCATCGACTCCGAGGAACTTCCAGAAGGGCACCCGGGCGATCCCGGCCGTGAGGAAGGCCGCCGCCCTGATCCCCATCAAGTGTCGGGCGATGAACACGATCTTCACACCGTGGTCCCGGAACGCCGATTTGATCCGCTCCTCCCGCGCTCGGCTCAGGACCCATCGGACGGCGCGCCAGTCGAGGACTCGCTCCCCCCAGTGGTGGCCGACCCAGTAGAGGACGATGTCGCCGGACAGCGCGCCCGCGATGCAGAAGGGCAAGGCGAGCCACCACCGGAGGACCGCCTGGTGGGACAGGACCCCCGCGATGATGATCGCTGCCTCCTCCGGGATGGGGGCTCCCAGACCCCCGGTGAAGAGGACGAGGAACAGCCCGACGTACCGGAGATTCTCTACAAACGCCTCGACCAGATCGCACCTCGGGAAGATTCGGCTCGCGGAAGACGGTGACCAGTGTATACTCCGACTGTTTCCGTGCGGTCAGAAGGAGCCCTTCCATGGCGGTGAAACTCTTCGTCGGCGGTCTTGCATTTTCCACCTCTAACGAGCGTCTGCGCGAGGCCTTCGCGGCGGTCGGCAGCGTCGAATCCGCGAGCGTCGTGACCGACCGGGACACCGGCCGGTCACGGGGCTTCGGCTTCGTCGAGATGGCGACCCCGGAGGAAGCCGAGCAGGCCATCAGTCGCCTCAACGGCACGAGCCTCGACGGCCGGACCATCCAGGTCGAGAAGGCAAAGGCCCCCGGTGCAGGCGGCGGAGGCGACCGGCGCGGCGGTGGTGGCGGTCGCGGTGGCTTCGGCGGTGGCGGTGGCGGCGGTCGCGGCGGGTCCCGCGGCGGCAGCGGTCGCTGGTAGCCCAGCACACACAACCGCTCGCCTCTTCCATCTCTGGTCGCCCCGGGCCGGGGCGGTAGTTTGGTGTCATGCACATCGTCCTGCACACCGAGTCGTCTCACGGACACGGTGGGCAGGAGATCCGCACCCTCGCGGAGACACGCTGGCTGATCGACCACGGCTGGCGCGCCCTGATCGTCTGCCAGCCCGACAGCCCCCTTCTCGCCGAAGCGCGTGCCTCTTCCATTCCGGTCGAGGCCGTCCGGATGGGGAGCGCGACAGACATCGGCGCCATCGTGCGGTTGCGCCGGCTCATGCGGGAGCGCGGTGTGAGTCTCGTCCACACCCACAGCTCCGTCGATAGCTGGCTCGGGGGGTTCGCCGCGAAGTCGCTGGGCCGCCCCGTGGTGCGCAGCCGGCACGTGTCAATTCCCATCCGCCGACGGCGCGCCCTCGTCTACCGGCTCGCCGACCGGATCATTACCAGCGGTGAGGGCGTCCGGGCGATGGTCATCGGGGCGGGCATCACGCCCGAGCGCGTCGTGGCGATCTCGGCCGGAGTCGACAGCGCGCGGTTCCATCCCGGCGTGTCGGGCAAGGCAGTCCGCGACGAGCTTGGCCTCGGCGCAGCGCCGGTGGTCGGGCTGGTCGCCAACGTTCGGGGCTCGAAGGGCCACAACGTCTTCCTCGATGCCGCGCGGGCGGTGCTCGCGGTCGCGCCCGAGACGCGCTTCCTCATCGTCGGCGACGGCGTCGGCTTCGATGACGTGAAGGGCCGCGTGCGGCAACTGGGTCTCGAAGCGCGAGTCCGCCTCACCGGCTTCCGCCGCGACATCCCCGAGGTGATGGCGGCGCTCGACGTGCTGGCGCTGCCCTCCATCAGGTCCGAGGCGATCCCTCAGGTGATCCCGCAGGCGCTGGCGGTGGGCACGCCGGTCGTCGCCTCCACAGTCGGCGGGAGTCCCGAGCTGATCCGGGACGGTGAGAACGGTCGCCTCGTGCCCCCGGCGGACCCGGCGGCGCTCGCCGACGCGATCTTGGCACTGCTCCGCGAGCCCGAGCGGGCGCGCGCGATGGCGCGCGCCGGCCAGATGATGGTGCAGGCGCGCTACACGATCGACGCGACGATGGCGCGGACCACGGCGGTGTACCGCGAGCTCCTCGACGCGTAGCGCCTGAGATGCCAGGCCGAAGTTCAATATATATTAATATCTTGATACAATAATTTTCGTGGGCGTGGCGCCGTCGACGGCTCTTCAGGCCTTCAAGGCCGAGTTCTTCAAGGCGCTGGCGCACCCGCTCCGCATCCGGATCCTCGAGATCCTTCGCGCGCACGAGCGTAGCGTCCAGGAGCTTCAGGCCCGCCTCGACCTCGACCAGTCCACCGTGTCGCAGCAGCTCGCCATCCTGCGCGCCAAGAATATCGTGACGGCCCGCAAGGAGGGCACGACGGTCCGGTACGCGATGCGCGACGCACTCGTCAGCGACCTCCTCGACGTGGCGCGGCGGATCTTCAACAACCAGCTGGCCGGAACCCAGACGATGCTCCGCGAGCTCCGTCAGGAGGCGCGCCGGCCGGCGCGGCGCTGATCCGTGTTCCGTCAGCTTCGGACCGCGCTCCACACGGGCATCGTCACCGAGCCCGTGGCTCGAGGCGGAGAGATCGAGCGGATCGGCGAGCGCCTCGCCGGGGAGATCGCGCGGCTCTTCGCTCGCTCGCTGGCGATCCGCCAGGTCGACGCTGGCTCCTGCAACGGCTGCGAGCTCGAGATCGCGGGGCTCACCGGGCCGCACTACGATCTCGAACGGTTCGGCGTTCACTTCGTCGCCTCGCCGCGTCACGCCGATTGCCTGCTCGTGACGGGCCCAGTGACGCGCAACATGGCCGAGGCGCTCCGACGCACGTGGGAGGCCACACCGGACCCGAAATTCGTGATCGCCGTCGGCGATTGTGGGCGCGACGGCGGGATCTTCCGCGGCTCCTACGCCGTCGTCGGCGGCGTCGCCGACGTGGTCCCCGTCGACGCCGTCATCTCCGGGTGTCCTCCCTCGCCCGCAGCCCTCCTCGGCGGCATCCTCGAGGCGATCGGCCGCCGGCGCTGATGGACCGGCTCGCGTACGGACTCGCCGCGCTCGCCGGGATCGGCGCCACCGCCCTCGGCGGTTATGGCATGTTCGGCGGTGTCTGGACGCTTCGGCTGGCGTGGTTGGTACCCCTCGGAGGCCTCGAGCTGACCCTCGACCCGCTCGGCGGATTTTTCCTGGCGTTGATCGGCTTTACCCTGGTACCCGCGTCGATCTACGCCATGGGCTCCTCCGGCGGCGAGCGGCGTGATCGCTTCGCCTATCTCGTCTTCGTGCTCTCGATGTGCCTCGTGCCGCTCGCCTCGAATACGATGACCTTCGCCATCGCGTGGGAGCTGATGTCGCTCGCGTCGTACTTCCTGGTTCTCCACGACCGTGAGTCCAAGGAATCGATCCATGCCGGCTGGGTCTACGCGGTCATGACCCACGCCGGCCTCGCCTGCCTCCTCGCGGGCATGCTGCTGCTCGGCGCGTGGACCGGAAGCCCGCGGTTCGAGGACTGGCGAGCGGCCGCACCCGCCCTGTCCGGCACGGCGCGCAATGTCGCCTTCGTCCTCCTCGTACTGGGCTTCGCGGGAAAGGCGGGCGTCATCCCGCTGCACGTCTGGCTGCCGCTCGCTCACCCGGCGGCGCCGAGCCACGTGTCAGCGCTCATGTCGGGCGTCATGATCAAGATGGGCGTTTACGGGATCCTGCGCGCGAGCCTCGACTGGCTCGGGGCCGGACCCGCCTGGTGGGGAGTCGCGGTCCTGCTCGCCGGCGCAGCCTCGTCGGTGATCGGAGTGCTCTACGCACTGGTCGATCACGACCTCAAGAGACTCCTGGCGTTCCACAGCATCGAGAACATCGGGATCATCCTGCTCGGCATCGGGAGCGCCATGCTCTACCAGCAAGCCGGTCTCGAAGCGCTGGCGCTCCTCGGCCTCGCCGCGGCCCTCTACCACACCGTCAACCACGCGGCCTTCAAGGCATTGCTTTTTCTGGGCGCCGGCGCCGTCGTCCACGCCACCGGCACGCGGAACATGGAGGAGATGGGCGGGCTCATCAAGCGGATGCCGTGGACCGCCGTCTGCTTCCTCGTCGGCTCGGCGGCCATCGCAGCGCTTCCACCGCTCAACGGATTCGTGAGCGAGTGGCTCACGTTCCTCGTTCTCTTCCAGAACACCCGCCTCGACGCGCCCGGCCTGAACCTCGTCTTCACGCTCGGGATCGCGAGTCTCGCGCTGACCAGCGGCCTCGCGATGGCGTGCTTCGTCAAGGCGTTCGGCATCACGTTCCTCGCCCTGCCCCGGAGCGATGCGGCCGCCCGCGCCCACGAGGTGCCCCCGACGATGCGGGTCGCCATGGCGGCGCTCGCGGCGTCGTGCATCGCCCTCGGGGTCGGCCCGACGCTCGTCGTTCCTGCCCTCGGCTCCATCGCGGCCTCCGTGCTCGGGGCGGCGCCGCCGGCCACCGTCGGCGACTGGCTGACGCTGCACGTGTCAGGCACGTTCGCGAGCCTGTCAACGCTCGCCATCGCCATCGCCCTCGGCCTGGCGCTCCTCGTTCCCCTCGTGGCCCTCCCGCTCGTCGGCGCCTCACGCCGGACGCGCGGTTACGAGACGTGGGGATGCGGCCGCATCGTGCAGACCGCACGGATGGAGTACACGGCGACCGCGTTCGCGAATCCCTTCAAGCGCGTCTTCGACTTTTTCTACCGGCCCGCGAAGCGTCTCGACATCGAGTTTCATCCCGAGTCACGCTTCTTCGTCAAGCGCATCGAATACGAGAACCCCGCGCGCTCGATCTTCGACGACTGGCTCTACCGGCCGGCGCTCGACCTCCTGCACGCCGGGGCGCGCGCGGCCGGAACCCTGCAGTCTGGCAGCGCGAATCTGTATCTCGCCTACATCCTGGCCGCCCTCCTCCTGATGCTGGTGCTCGCGTGATCGCCGACTTCGCCGTCGCCATCGTCCAGGTGCTGGTCGTCGGGGTGGGAGCGCCCCTGCTGGTCGGCGTGCTGCGCACGCTCAAGGCGCGGCTCGTCGGCCGGCGCGGTCCGAGCCCGTGGCAGCCCTACGCCGATCTGGGGAAGCTGCTCGTGAAGGACGTGGTCATCTCGCCGACGACCTCCTGGGTGTTCCGCGCCACGCCTTACGTGCTGGTGGCCACGATGCTGGTGACCGCGCTCATCGTGCCGGTCGTGGTGGCGAGCCCACCCCTCGCGTTCGCCGGCAACATCATTCTTCTGATGTACATCTTCATGCTCGGCACGTTCTTCCTTGCGCTGGCCGGCCTGGACGCCGGGAGCGCGTTCGGCGGCATGGGCTCGAGTCGCGAAGTCGCCGTGGCCGCGCTCGCCGAACCGACGATCATCGTCGCCGTGTTCGCGCTCGCGCTGCGCGCCGGCACGATCGATCTCGGCCGCGTCGTCGAGCATTTCGGGCGCGAGCCCTGGCTGGCCGCGAATCCCGCCCACCTGCTGGCGTTCGCCGCGTTCTTCATCGTGATGCTGGCCGAGACCGGGCGCCTTCCCGTCGACAATCCGGCGACCCACCTCGAGCTGACTATGATCCACGAGGCGATGGTGCTCGAGTACTCGGGGCGGTACCTGGCCCTCGTCGAGTGGGCCGGGGCGATGAAGCTCTTCCTGTTCATGACGCTCCTGGCGAACCTTTTCTTCCCCTGGGGCCTGACGGGCCCCGCCGGGTCCGCCCCGGTGCTCCTCGCCCTCGTAGCGCTGGCCGCGAAGCTCGCCGTCCTCACGAGCGTCGTCGCGGTGCTCGAAACCACGGTGGCGAAGCTCAGACTCTTCCGCGTTCCCGAGCTGCTCGCCGGGTCGTTCGCGCTCGCCTGCCTCTCGCTCATGGCGGTCATCCTCGTTCGATGACGACCGCGTCGAACCTGCTCGCGTTCCTCGGCCTCGTCGTCACGCTGCTGATCGTCTGGCGCCAGAGCTGGCCGGCGCGGCTCAGGCTCTTCGCCGCCCAGTCGCTCCTGCTCGCGGTCCTGGCGACCACGATCGGCATGCTGGCGCAGCGTCGCGGTCTCCTGCTCGTGGCCGCGGTCTTCCTCGTCGTCAAGGGGTGGGTGATCCCGCGCGTCCTCGCTCGCATCGGTGCGGGGACGCCGGTGCGATCGATCGCGCCCGGCCGATCCTCCGGGATCTCGCTCCTCGTGGCGGGCGGGCTCGTCGTCGTCGCCTACGTCATCATGCTACCGGTCACCGCGGCGGCGGAGTTGCCTACCGAGGGTGCGATCCCGCTCGCGTTCGCGATCGCGCTGATCGGCCTCTATCTCTGCGTCACCGGCCGTGACGCGCTCGGCCACATCCTCGGCTTCCTCGTCTTCGAGAACGGGATCTTCGGCCTGGCGATTCTGGCGACCTACGGTCTGCCCGGCATCGTGGAGGCAGGCGTCTTTCTCGATGTGCTCGTGATCGTCCTCATCATGGAAGCCGTCGTCGTCCAGGTGCGTCGCGAGCACGATTCGATCGACGTCGACCGGCTGAAGGAGCTCCGCGGATGATGCTCGGGGCTCTCCTCGCCATCCCGCTCGTGGGCGCCGTGCTGCTGTGGCGCACGGCCGGCCGGGTGGCGACCGCGCTTCACGCGCTGACCGCGGGGCTCACGCTGACGGCCGCGCTCACCGTCAGCGTGGCCGTGAACCGTGGTGAACCGGTCGCGGCGCTCGACGGGTTCCTCCGCGCCGACGCCCTGTCCGCGTGGATGATCGCCCTCATCGGCATCGTGGGCGCCCTCGCCGCCTCCGAGGCTCCGCGCTACCTGGCGCACACGGCGCCCGCCCGCTTCTACTCGCTCTTCCACCTGTTCGTCTTCACGATGCTTTTGGCCGTCTCCACCGACGACGTCGGGCTCATGTGGGTCGCGGTCGAGGGCACGACGCTTGCCTCGGTCTTCCTCGTCAACTTCGAGCGCACGCGCGCATCGCTCGAAGCCTCCTACAAGTACTTGCTGATATGCTCGGTGGGAATCGCCATCGCGTTCCTGGGCACCGTCCTCGTCTACTTCGCGGGCATCCAGCAGTTCGGCGACGAAGCCCACGCCCTCCGCTGGACGACGCTCGTGAGGCTCGCGCCCGGGCTCGCGCCGCGGGTGATCGAGCTCGCCTTCGTGTTTCTCGTCGTCGGTTATGGCACGAAGGCCGGGCTGGCGCCGATGCACACGTGGCTTCCCGACGCCCACAGCGAGGCGCCGCCGCCCGTGAGCGCCCTCATGTCGGGCGTGCTGCTGAGCGTCGGCGTCTACGCGATCCTGCGATTCAAGCCGGCGGTGGACCTGGCGGCCGGCCCCGGATTCGCCCGAGGCATCTTGCTGGCGCTCGGGCTACTATCCGTCGCCGTCGCCGCCGCATTCCTGTGGACGTCGTCCAATTACAAACGCATGCTCGCCTACTCGAGCGTCGAGCACATCGGCCTCGTGTGCCTCGGGCTCGGCTTCGGGGGCGCCCTGGGTACCGCCGGAGCTCTGCTGCACATCGCCAACCACGCTCTGGCCAAGTCGATCGTCTTCCTCCTCTCGGGCCGCATCCGGACCGCGTACGGCTCGGCCGAGATCGCGGCCGTAGGCGGACTGCTGCGCCGCATGCCGCGCACCGGCGTCCCTTTTCTCGCGGCGATGCTGGCCCTGGTTGGCCTGCCGCCGTTCGGGCTCTTCGTCAGCGAAGTGATGATCCTCGCCGCCGGCTTCACCCAGGGATTCCCGGCCGTCGCGGGCGTCGCGCTGGTCCTGTTGGTGTTTGCCTTTGCGGGGCTCCTTCGGGGTACCCACACGATCCTGTACGGGACACCGCCGCGCGAGCCGGCCGCCGAGGTTTCCGGATGGGGCCCGGCGTTCCCCGTGGCCGCCGCCCTCCTCCTGCTCCTGCTCACGGGGCTTGCATGGCCGCCAGGCCTCGCCGGCGCCCTCGACCGCATCGTCGCAATCGTGGCTCCTTGAGATGGCTCCGGCGCCGATCGCCTTGGACTCGCTGCGGCGTGCCGTCATCGCGGCCGGCGCGACGGGCGTGGCCCCGCTGTCCACTAACGCGATCGAGTGCCGGTTGCCGAGCCGGGATCTCCCCGCGCTGGCGGATGGGCTGGCGGCGCTCGGCGTCCACTGCCAGTTCCTCGCCGCCGCCGACACACGGTCCACCGGCGATGACTTCACGCTCGTATACACGTTCGCGTCCCCGAGACTCTCGCCGGCAGCGACCGTGCTCGTCTCCATCCCGGCGGCCGCGGCGAGCTTTCCCTCGCTCGCGACGCGCTCGTTCGCGGCCAGCCGTTTCGAGCGCGAGATCCACGACCTGTCCGGTCTGCTCCCGCTCGGGCACCCTGATCTCCGGCGACTCGCGCTGCATCAGTTCTGGCCGGAGGGCTTTCACCCGCTGCGGCGCGACGCCGCTGCGCGCATGGACTTCGCCGACACGGGCGAGCCGTTTCCCTTCCGCCACGTCGAAGGGGAAGGGATCTTCGAAATCATCGTCGGACCGGTCCACGCCGGGATCATCGAGCCCGGGCACTTCCGCTTCAGCGTCGAGGGCGAGACGATCGTCAACCTCGAGACGCGACTCGGTTTCGTCCACAAGGGCACCGAGAAGCTCTTCGAGCAGCTTCCGTTCGACCAGACGCCGGCCCTCGCCGAACGCATCTCGGGTGACACGAGTCTCGGGCACGTCCTCGCCTACTGCCAGGCGCTCGAGACGCTTGCAAGCTGCGACGTGCCGCCCCGGGCGAGATGGCTCCGCGTCATCCTCCTCGAGCTCGAGCGAATCTACAACCACGTCGGCGACGTGGGCATGATCATCAACGACACCGGATTCGGCTTCGGGCACGCCCACTGCTTCAGGATCCGCGAGGAGCTCCTGAGGCTCAACGAGCGTCTAACAGGTCACCGCCTCCTGCGCGGCGCCGTCGTGCCGGGCGGCGTGACGGGACCGGTCGTCACGTCGCAACTGCCCGAGGCCGCGACGGCGGTGGAGCGCCTCGTCGCCGAGTTCGTCGAGATCGCGCGGCTCTGCCTCGACAACACGACCGTGCTCGAGCGGCTCCAGGGTACGGGGCGGTTGACCACGGCCACCGCCACGGGGATGCAAGTCGTCGGTCTGGTCGGGCGGGCCAGCGGGATCGACGCCGACGTCCGGCGCGACGCACCGTTCGCGGCCTACGGGGAGAGCGATGTGCGGGTTCCCGTCTATGAGACGGGCGACGTCTGGGCACGGACCATGGTGCGTCTCGACGAGGCGCGCGAAGCGTCGCGCCTCATCCGCACGGCCGCCGGCCGCGGAGCCGAAGGCGCCACGCGGGTGCCGCTACCACCGCTCGCCGCGGGCGCCCACGCCTTCGGCCTCGTCGAGGCGTGGCGCGGCCCCGTCTGGCACTGGGTGCTGGCCGACGGGGCCACGTCGCTCGGCCGCGTCAAGGTCGTCGATCCGTCCTTCCGGAACTGGCCTGCGCTCGAATACGCCGTGCTGAAGAACATCGTCCCGGACTTTCCCCTCTGCAACAAATCCTTCAATCTCTCGTACTCCGGAAACGATCTCTAGGCGCGGCTAGCGGACCGGGCGCGCCGAGAAGCCCCGAAAGTCGGCCTCGGCGCAACGCTCCTCGGCCTCGATCGCGAAGCCCGCGGTCTCCACGGCGCGCTCGGTCTCTCGGTTCGGGTAGCAGCCGCCGCTGAGCCAGGTCCAGACGGGTTGCACGCGGTCCTGGAGCGCCGCCCTCCACGGGCGCGCCGAGCGGACGTGCTCGACCATGCGGAGGCGCCCGTTCGAGCGCAGCACTCGCTTGACCTCGGCGAGACCGCGCGCGGGATCGGGCACGCTGCAGAAGACGAGGCTCGAGACCACCGTGTCGAAGACGCCGTCGCGGAACGGGAGCGCCTCCGCGCTTCCCTGGACCATGAGCACGCGCGGCGCCCGCCGGCGGGCGCGCGCCAGCGAGGCACGCGAGGGGTCGAGCCCGAACACCCGCGCCCCGGCGCCGTAGAGCGGCAAGCTCCGACCGGTTCCGCATCCCACGTCGAGCGTGCGCCCGCGCGCGCCAGCGACGAGCCACTGCCGCCAGGGTGCGAGCCCGGTACTCTCCAGCACCGCGCAGAGGCCGTCGTAGAGCCACGGGATCTGCTCGAGACCGCGCATCGTCCTCAGGCCTCCGGAAAGACCACGAGGGCACCCGTGTAGTTGTGGAAGAAGTTCTGGCGGCCGATCGGCGCGAACTCGCCGTTGCCGAAAAATCCGACGAGCGGGAATTCGCCGAGCCGCTCGCGGATGAGCGTCACGTCGTGGTCGGGGACACCGAAGAGCCCTCGCCCGCGGCCCGCGCAGTCGAAGTAGCAGCCGAAAGCCGGGCGGCGGCCGCCCAGGCGCGTCGCCACCTCGTCGAGCATCCCGCCGAGATCCTGCCGCGACGCCTCGGCGTCGCGGATCTGGAACTGGACGGTCTGCCCCACGCGCACGCGCTCGGCGACGGCGAGAGCCCCACTCGACTGATCGGCGCCGACGAGGTTGCGCACGAGGAAGTCGCCGCGCTCGAGCGGGGATTTGGCGGGATCCATCGCGAGACCGGCGAACACGCCGGCCCGCTGGATCCGCGCCTCGGCGTCCCTGAGCGAGCGGATCGCCTCGCCCAGCATCTCCAGCGCCGGGCGATTCCCGATTCGCTGGATCACGTTCGCCTCGGCGCGCGTGATGACGTAGGGCTCGCCGATCGGCGTGCAGCCCTGCGCCACGCCGATGACCGGTGTCAGCCCGGAGAGCGCGACCCCGGCGAGCGCGCCCTGCGCGGCCTCCGTGTTGTAGAGCTCGAACATCGGCGCGCCCGCCGCGACCGCGCCGAGCACTGGCACGAAGCCGAGGGCAGCGTGGAGCTGGGCCAGCAGCGCCGCCGGGTTGCAGCCCACGCCGTCGGGAAGCACGAGAACGCAACCGCCTTCGGCAACCGTGGCGCCGATTAGCTGGGCCAGCTCCGTGCCGAGGTCGTGGCAGTCGCCCTGACGCTCGAGCAGGAACGGCGTCGCGACGAGACGCTCGCAGCGCACCACGAGCACGGCAACCGCCGACTCTTCCTCCACCTCGCGGCGGTCGGTCAGGATACCGCTTCCGCTACAGCCAAGAACGGTGCGCGCGCCGGTCACGCGGCGGACGGCGTGCAAGAGCTCGTGGGCGCGGGGGTACGTGTCGGCGGCGACGAAGACGAGGGCGAGGTCGGCCCGATCGGTTCCGCTCCGTCCGAGCGCTTCCAGAGAGGCCTCGAGCGCGTTGTCGTCGGCCGTTCCACCACTCGCGAGCCCCGATCCCGCGGCGATCACGAACTGGACTCTAGCACCTTTGTTGCTACACTTCAGGGCCGTGGGGCTCCGGATCACACAGGTCGATGCGTTCACCGACACGCCGTTCGCGGGCAACCCGGCGGCGGTCTGCCTCTTGCCCGTGGCGCGCGACGTAGGCTGGATGCAGAGCGTCGCCCGCGAGATGAACCTCTCCGAGACGGCGTTCCTCGTGAGGCATGACGACGGCTTCGACCTCCGCTGGTTCACGCCGGCCATCGAGGTCGCCCGCTGCGGCCACGCGACCCTGGCGAGCGCTCACGTGCTGTGGGAGGAGGGGCACCTGCCACCCGCGAGTCAGGCGCGGTTCCACACCAAGAGCGGCCTCCTCACCGGGGATCGCGCCGGCGAGTGGATCGAGCTCGATCTCCCGGCCAAGCGGGACGAACCGGCCCCTCCGCCGGCCGGCCTCGCCGAGGCGCTCGGCGTGACGCCGGAGTACGTCGGCAGAAACCAGTTCGACTACCTGGTCGAGGTTGACGCGGAGGACACCGTCCAGCGACTGGCGCCGGACCACGCGGCGCTCGCCACACTGCCGGTACGTGGGGTGATCGTCACGAGCCGCGCCGCCTCGGCCGGTTACGATTTCGTCTCACGGTTCTTCGCGCCGGGCGCTGGCGTACCGGAGGACCCGGTGACGGGCTCGGCGCACTGCGCGCTCGGCCCGTTCTGGCAGACACGCCTCGGCAAGAGCGAGCTGGTCGCCTACCAGGCCTCGCCGCGCGGCGGCATCGTCCGGCTCCGCGTCGCGGGCGACCGCGTGACGCTCGGCGGCAAGGCTGTCACCGTCCTCCGCGGCGAGCTGCTATAGCCGGTAGAGCATCCAGTAGACGAGCACACCCGTGACCGACACGTAGAGCCAGATCGGAAGCGTCCAGCGGGCGATCCGCACGTGTCGCGCGAACGTGCCCTGGAGCGCGCGGTAGACGGTGGTGAGCGCCAGCGGAACGATCGCGGCAGCCAGGACGATGTGCGAGACCAGCAGCGGAAAGTAGACGAGACGAATCCATCCCTGCCCCCCGAAAGGCCGCGAGCCCGCGAGCGCGTGGTAGGTCACGTACGAGACGAGAAACAGGGTGGAGACCGCGAGGGCCGATACCATGCACGTCTTGTGCGCGGTCACCCGCTTGCGCCGAATGAAGATCCAGCCGGCGCTGAGCAGCGCGGTACTCGTCGCGTTGAGACAGGCGTTGAGGAGCGGCAGGACCCCCACGGCGGATCGCTCGCCGATCTCCGGGCGCTGGCCGAGGAGCAGATAGCCGACGACCAGCACGATCACGAGCGAGATCACGCCGATCAGGAGGAGCGCGAACCGATCCTTCACGGCGCGGGTCTCGTCACAGCGACGTCGCGAGGAAGGCGGCCGCGGCGAGCGACATGACGGCCGTCGCCGACCAGCCGAGCACGTTGAGCCAGGGACCATTCGCGTGCTCGCCCATGATTGCCCGGTTGTTACTGACGAGCATGACGAGCAAGAGGAGCGGCGGCGCGAGGAGCCCGTTGAGGACGGCGCAGAGAAAGAGCATGCGGATCGGATTGGTCCCGGCGAGGTCGAGCAGCATGCCCGCGGCCACAGCGCCGGCAAAGACCAGGTAGAAGCGCCGACCGCGCCGCGGCGAGAGATCGAGCCCCGCGCGCCAGCCGAAGAGTTCGGCGACGGCGAAGGACGCCGATCCCGCGAGCACGGGCACGGCGAGCAGCCCGGTGCCGATCAGGCCCACCGCGAAGAGGAGATAGGCGGCGTCGCCCGCCAACGGCCGGAGCGCGTCGGCGGCCTGGCGCGCAGTCTCGATTTCCACCCGCCCGGCGCGGTGGAGCGTCGCGCCCGTCGCGAGCATGATGAAAAACATGATGAGGTTCGAGAAAAACATCCCGGTGGCAACGTCGAGCCGCGCGTCGGCGAGCTCGTGCGCCGTCGCGCCGCTCCGCTGGGCTACCGTGCGTCGGCCTCGCGCCTTTTCTTCTTCCACCTCCTGCGACGCCTGCCAGAAGAAGAGGTACGGCGAGATCGTGGTCCCGAGCACGGCGACGAGCGTCGTGATGTAGAGCGCGTCCCAGCGCAGGCTCGGCACGAGCATCGCGGCCGCGACCTGCCGCCAGTCGGGTTTGGCCAGGAACGCAGCAATGACGTACGCGAACAGCACGGCGGTCAGCCACTTGAGGTACTGAGCGAAGCGAGCGTAGGTCATATAGACGGTGGCCAGGAGAATCACGAGCCCGAACGCCGGGACGGACACGAGCGACGGCACGCCGGTGAGCAGGCGCGTGGCGTCCGCCATGCCCGCGAGGTCGGCGGCGATGTTGAAGACGTTGGCGACCAGCAGCAGCAGGCACGCGACGTAGAGGAACGGGCGCGGATAGTGGCGGCGAATGGTCGCGGCGAGGCCGCGGCCGGTCACGAGGCCGATCCGCGCGCAGATGAGCTGTACGGCCGCCATCAGCGGAAACGTCGCGAGCGCCGTCCAGAGCATCCCGTAGCCGAGCGAGGCCCCGGCGACGGAATACGTCGTGATCCCGCTCGGATCGTCGTCGGACGCGCCGGTAACGAGACCGGGCCCCAGAATCCTGAAATAGCGGACGAGCGGATTGTGGCTGTGCCGATCGGTCTCCTGGATGTCGCTCATGAGGGGCTCTCCATTATGACCACGCGGCGCGCGCCCGGTTCGACTAACATGGCCTCCGATGAGCCGGGAGACGTCGACGTGAGCGGATTCGCCGACTACGAGCGGTACGACGCGCTCGGCCTCGCCGAGCTGGTTACGACGCCGCCGGGCCTCCCCCGGCGAGCTTCTCGAGGCCGCCATCGAGCGCGTCGCGGCGCGCAACCCCGCGATCAACGCCGTGACGATGCCTCTCTACGACTACGGACGCGCCGCGATCGCGGCGGGCCTGCCGGACGGGCCGTTCACGGGCGTGCCGTTCCTCATGAAGGACCTGACGGCGTCGATCGCCGGCGTGAAGATGACCCGGAGCTCCCGGTTCTTCGCCGACGCGCCGCCGCCCGCCGCCGACAGCGAGCACGTCACGCGGCTCAAGCGCGCCGGCCTCGTCATCTTCGGCCGCACCAACACGTGCGAGCTCGGGCTCTCCCTCACCTGCGAGCCCCAGCTCCACGGCCCGACGCGGAATCCCTGGGATCGCACGCGCATCTCGGGCGGCTCGAGCGGCGGCGCGGCGGCCGCGGTCGCCACGCGCATGCTCCCGATGGCGCACGCGACCGACGGCTTCGGCTCGATCCGCGCGCCAGCGGCGTGCTGTGGCCTCGTGGGGCTCAAGCCCACGCGCGGGCGCAATACGATGGCGCCCGTGCTCGGCGAAGGACTCGGCGGATGCTCGGTCGAGCACGCCGTGACGTTGTCCGTGCGTGACTCTGCGGCGCTCCTCGACGCGACGTGCGGGCCGGGCGCCGGTGATCCCTACGTTGCGCCGCCGCCGGCGCGTCCGTTCCGCGAGGATGTCGGCACCGATCCCGGCATGCTGCGGATCGCGTACACCAGCCGGGCGCCGAACGGAGTGAAGGTCGAGGCGGAGAGTCTGCGCGTGCTCGGCGAGACCGCCAAGCACTGCGCCGACCTCGGCCATCGCGTCGACGAGGCCGATCCCCTGATCGATCGGCCGGCCGTCGTCGCCACCTTTCTCACTCTGGCCGCGGCGAACACGGTCGTGAACCTCGCGAGCCATCCGACGAAGGGCCGGGCGGCTCAACCGGACGAGGTGGAGAAGGTGACGTGGGCCACGGCCAAGCTCGGTGAGAAAGTCACCGGCGCCGAGTACGTACGGGCTACCCAGTCCGCGCACAAGCTCGGGCGTCAGATGGCCGCGTTCCACGCCGACTGGGACGTGCTACTCACCCCGGGTCTCGCGACGCTGCCCCCGAAGCTCGGCTGGCTCGACATGATGATGGACGACGTGGACGAGTACTGGCGACGCGTCTTCGCCTTCTCGCCCTTCACCGTGTGGTTCAACCTCACCGGGCAGCCCGCGATGATGCTGCCGCTCGGCCGCTCGCCTGAGGGGTTGCCGGTCGCCGTCCAGCTGGTCGCGCGCTACGGTGACGAGGCCACGCTCTTTCGCCTGGCCGCGCAACTCGAAGCTGCCCGCCCCTGGTTCGACCGGAAACCCACGCTCGTCTACTGAGGTGGAACCGGGCCGCTGGAACCCCGACCTGGCCGGGACCTATGACCAGGTCGCACGGCCGTACGCCGAGCAGTTCTTCGACGAGCTCGATCAGAAGCCGTTCGACCGGGCGCTGCTCGACCGGTTCGCCGCGCGCGTGAGGGGGCGCGGCCGCGTGTGCGACGTGGGCTGCGGGCCGGGTCACGTGGGCCGCTATCTTGGCGACCGCGGCGTGGACGCTTTCGGCCTCGACCTCTCGCCCGGTATGGTGGCCCTCGCCCGGGACCTGAATCCGGCGATGAGGTTCGTGCAGGGCGACATGCGCGCGCTGCCGCTCTCCGACGCCTCGCTGGCCGGGTTCGTCGCCTTCTACTCGCTGATTCACTTCGAGCGAGGCGCGGCGGGCGGCGTGCTCACGGAATTGACCCGTGTCCTGATTCCCGGGGGCCTTCTCCTGCTCGCCGGCGGCGAGGGCGAGGTCCACGCCGACGACTGGTTCGGTCAGGGCGTGTCGATCGACGCCACGCTCTATCACCCGACCGAAATGGCGACCTACATGAAGCGGACGGGCCTCGACGTCGAGGCGATCACGACGCGCGCGCCTTACGAGTTCGAGTACCAGACGACGCGCGTCTACGCCGCCGGAGTGAAGCGGTAGCCACCGCCCTCGCGGACGATGAAGCCCGGATGCGGGAAGTGCCCGGCCAGGATCAGCGTGCCGGAGTCGGCATGGCGCTCGACGAACGCGCGCCGTGTCGCGCGTGCCTGGGCCGGGTCGTAGCAGAAGCGGCTCGACCACTGGGGCTCGGCCACCTGCACCGTCCGGTGCATGATGTCGCCCGAGAAGACGGCGTCGCCGCCCGAAGTGGTGAGGCGCACGCAGACGTGGCCCGGCGTGTGGCCGACCCACGGCTCGAAACGGAGATGTTCGTCGACCTTGAAATCGCCGTCGACGAGCAGCGCCTGGCCGGCCTCGACCACCGGCACGACGCTGTCCGCGATGCACCCCGACTCCTCCTTGCCGCTGTCGCTCTCGTACTTCCAGAACTCCCACTCGGCGCCGGCAATCACGTACCTGGCTTTCGGGAACGTCGGGATCCAGCGCCCGTCCTTCCAGCGCGTGTTCCAGCCGACGTGGTCCACGTGCAGATGGGTGCACAGGACGAAGTCCACCTGCTCGGGCGTGACGCCGACCGCCGCGAGGTCGTCGAGATAGGAGCTCTGCCGCATGTGCCAGGCGGGCGCGCCGGCGCGCGTCTTGCCGTTCCCGACACCCGTGTCGATCACGACGGTGTGGCGCGGCGTCCGCACGACGTACGTCTGGATGCGCGAGGCGAGGTCGCCCGTCCGCTCGTCGAAGAAGTGCGGCTTGAGCCAGCGGTGGTGCGCGACGATCACGTCGGCGCGCGAGTCGGGAAGCATGGACGCGGTCGGGAACGACGAGCGGTCGAGCTCGATCACGCGGGAAATCGACACCTCACCGAGCTTCATCGTCTGCATGGGCCGGGCCTCCCGGAGTACGAGCGATGGTGATAGGGTAGCCGCCAAGGAGGACGTATGCGTGGCGTAGTTTTCCTCGGCAACCGGAAGCTGGAGCTGCGTGAGTTTCCCGATCCGACGCCGGGT
>WNFU01013294.1_pt1 | contig 18159 bp, 18 predicted proteins | sample 5400121 | NCBI WGS metagenome assembly WNFU01 (sample SAMN13153360, study PRJNA577476) | soil metagenome | isolation source: 100 cm soil or saprolite under grassland replicate 1 | place: USA:California | collected 2016-06-15 | reverse complement strand
CCGACCCGGCCCGCGCCCTGGCCGGACGTCGCGAGCAGGCCCTGCTGGAGGTCCCCAGCGTCGGCCGCATGGCCGACGTCCTCGCCGAGCGGTGCCGCGAGCCGTCGTGGGTCCGCACGCTGGTCGCCAGCCTGGACCGCTTCCGGCTGCTGACCGGGCACCACGACCTGGAGGCGCTGCTGGCCGCGGCCCACGCCGACACGGCGGTCGCCGACCACTCGCTGGTCGCGTTCGCGCACGCGCTGGACGGGCACCCCGACGCCGCCGTCGCCGGGCTGGCCATGGGACCCAAGGTGTGGTTCCGGCTCGGGGGCGTGCCGGTGCCCTGGCGGCCGCTGCCGACCGCCGTCGCCGCCCGCCGCCTTCCAGAGGCCGGCCTGCCCGACGCGGCCGACAGGGTGCTGGTGCTGGCTCCCATCGGCAGCGGCCTGCACCTGGCCGAGCTGCTGCGGCTGCGGGTCGGGGACCTCGGCTCGCTGGACGCGGACGGCTGGCTGGTCCCCGACCCCGACGCCGAGCCGCTCGCCGTCCGCTACCAGCAGCGCCGGGGGCGGCCGGCCGAGCGCATCACCTTCCTGTCGTTCGCCGCCCGCGGCGCCGTCCTCGACCACCTGGCGGGGCGGCGCCTGGCCGGCGTCGACATCGGGCCGAGGACGCCGCTGGTGGCCGGCCCCGACGGCCGGCCGGCGAGCCGGGCGGCGGTCGCCCGCGCCCGCCGGCGGGCCAACGCCATCATCCGGACCGGCAGCAACCTGAACGTCGACCTCTGCCGCAAGACCGGCGAGTTCTTCCGCGAGTGGGGCCTCCCCGGCTCGCGCTACGTCCCGGAAGCTCCATTGGTGACGACTCCAGACCCCGAAGGAGGCGAGGGCGCATGAAAGCGGTACGGCTCAACCAGTACGAACAGCGTCCGGCGGTCGAGGACCTACCCGAGCCCGAGGTCACCAAGCCCTTCGACGTGGTCGTGCGGATCGGCGGGGCGGGGCTGTGCCGCACCGACCTGCACCTGGTCGAGGGCCAGTGGGCGGCGCGGGTCGGCGACGTGCTGCCCTTCACCCTGGGGCACGAGAACGCCGGCTGGGTGCACGAGGTCGGCTCGGCGGTCGAGCACCTGGCCCCCGGCGACACCGTGATCGTCCACCCCCAGGCCACCTGCGGGCTGTGCCGGGCGTGCCGGGCCGGGGACGACATGCACTGCAGCGGCAACTCGTTCTTCCCCGGCCTCAACGCCGACGGCGGCATGGCGGACTTCCTCAAGACCGGCGCCCGCGCGGTGGTCAAGATCGACCCGAACCTGCAGCCGGCCGACGTGGCCGCCCTCGCCGACGCCGGGCTGACCGCCTACCACGCGGTCAAGAAGGCGTCGGGGCAGCTCTATCCGGGGACCAAGGCGGTGGTGATCGGCGCGGGCGGCCTCGGCCACATCGGCATCCAGTCGCTCAAGGCGCTCACCCCGGCCGAGATCATCGTGGTCGACCGCTCGGACGCGGCGCTCAAGCTCGCCCAGCAGTTCGGCGCCGACCATGTGGTGGTCGCCGACGGCACCCAGGTCGACAAGGTCCAGGAGCTGACCGACGGCGACGGCGCCGAGGTGGTGATCGACTTCGTGGGCGAGCGCGGCGCCGAGAACGACGCCTGGGCGATGACCAAGCGGGCCGGGTCGCATTTCGTGATCGGCTACGGCGGGACCGTCAACGTCGACACCATCGACATCATCTCCACCGAGCGGAACGTCGTCGGCAACCTGGTCGGCACCTTCAACGACCTCGCCGAGCTGATGACCCTCGCCGCCCAGGGCAAGGTAAAGCTGCACACCCAGACCTACCCGCTGTCGGCGGTGAACGACGCGATGGACGATCTGGACGGCGGTCGCCTTCAGGGACGCGGAATCCTTGTTCCGTAGCGTGGTGCACGCCAGGATCTCGCGTAATCGGGGTGCGATTCCTACATGCTTGCAACGGGAGCGCGATTTGCCCGCCGCTGGCTTGTGGGGGCGTTCCAGGATTCCTAAGTTACCAGGTAAGTGCGATGCCCGCGCGGCTTCGCAGATCGCCCGCCAGCATACCTCCGCGACATAGAGGTCAAAGGCGGAGAAAGGAACAGGCATGGCGCAAGTAGCAACCATCGACCGGGCGGAAGGACGGCAGTCCGAGCGGCCCGGCAGGGGACCGATCGACTGGTTGGGTGGCTGGCGCGTCTGCATCTTCGGCTGCGTCGTCTTCCTGCTGCTGGCGATCGCGATCCGGATCTTCCAGCAGTTCACCGCCTGGAGCATCGGGATCGACTCGGCCAGCCGCGATTTCAGCCTCTACTACCGCAGCCTGTTCTACGCCGAGATCGTGTCGGTGTCGGTCGCCACGTTGTGGTGGTGGGGCAGCATGGTGCGCAGAGGCCGCACGCTCGTCACCAAGGCGATCTCCCATCCCGAGGAGGTCCGCCGGATCGCGGTCTTCTGGGGGCTCGTCGGGACCACCTGCGTGATCCTCTACATCATGGCGAGCTTCTGGCCCAACCAGGACGGCTCCTGGCACCAGACCGCCGTCCGCGACACCGCGCTCACGCCGGCGCACATTCCGATGTTCTTCCTGTTCTTCCCGCTCGGCATCACCTTCACCGTCGGGACCTACCTGTACGGGCGCTACTGGCTGCCGAAGGTGTACGGGGCGGAGAAGGGCTTCCCCTGGTCGTTCTTCTTCCTGATCGCCGCGTCGGTCACGGAGATGGCGCAGGTCGCCATGAACGAGTGGGGCCACAGCCTGTGGATCACCGAGGAGATCTTCGCGGTCCCGTTCCACTGGCCGTTCGTCTTCTACGGCTGGCTGGCGGCCGGGATCTTCGCCCTCTGGGCCGAGACGCTGGTGCGCCTGCTCCAGATCGAGGGCGAGGCGGAGGCCGAGGCGACCGAGAGGGCAGAGGAAGTCGCTTGATGTGCTGAAGGGGAGGGCAGCCAGCCCTCCCCTTCAGCGGCACCACCGGGAGCACGTCCCGCCGCAGTAACCGGAGCCGCAACGGCCGTGACGCTGTCATGAGGCTTGCCTCGTGCTAGGCGGCTCCGGAGTCGGGTCCGAGAGGAGGCACGAGGTGGCGACGGACGCCAAAACGCTCGAGCTCCGCGAGCTACTCAACAAGCAGTACAGGTGGATCGACCGGAAGTGGGACGCGGTCTTCTGGATCACTGCCGCGTTCGTGGTGGGAGCGGCGGCTGACATCACCAAGCAGCTGTTCGCGGGCGACTGGGACTTCTGGACGGACTGGAAGGACCGTCAGTGGTGGCCGATCATCACGCCGTTCGCGATCATCATCATCGGGTCGGCGTTGCAGTACATCCAGTGGTTGGCGTGGCGCTTCCCCACCGGCATGACGTACACGGCGGTCTGCATGTTCGCCTGTACGTTCATCGGGAGATGGCTGCAATGGGGCGCCTTCGTCTACTACCCGATGAACTTCGTGTGGCCGGCGACGATGGTGGCGGCGGCGATCTTCGCCGATTGGGTCTTGCTCAAAACAAAGAGCTTCGTGCTCACCTCGATCATCGGCTCGATGTTGTTCGCCTTCACCTGGTGGATATCCAACTACATCCCGTTGGCGCCCTACCTGCAGCCCGCGCAGTGGATGGACCGGGTCGTGACGGTCGCCGACATCCAGGGGATCGAGTACGTCCGCAGCCAGACCCCTGAGTACCTGCGGATCATCGAGCACGGCTCCCTGCGTACCTTCCTGGGAGAGACCTCGAACGTCTCGCTCGTCTTCGGCGCGACCGTCGCGGTCGCCGGCTACTGGGTGGGGCAGTTCATCGGCAGAGGGTTGGCCATCTGGCCAATCGGACGCTTCATGAAGAAGTGGTGAGCCGACGGTGCAGGAAGGAGGTCAGACGATGATTCGACGCAGATACCGCCGATACCTCCTCAGCGCCCTGCTGGCAGGCGCGCTGGTGGTCACGCTCGCGCCGGCCGCGCAGGCCCACGGCGAGCGGGCCCAGGAGGCGTTCCTCCGCATGCGCACCGTCAGCTGGGTGGACGTCACCTTCTCGAGCGACAGGGTCAGGCAGGGCGAGACGCTCACCATCACCGGCACGGCCAAGATCCTGGATGCGTGGCCGACCAACCTGGCCAAGGGCAACCCCAACACGGCCTTCCTCGGGGTGATCGCGCCTGGTCCGGTGGTGGTGCTCAAGGAGCGGACCATCAACGGCGTGTCCATCCCAACCAGGATCGACGCCAAGAAGGGCGACATCTACGAGTTCAGCATGACCATCGCGGGACGGCGCGTGGGCCGCTGGCACGTGCACCCCGCCCTCTCCGTCAAGGGCGCCGGGACGCTGCTGGGGCCCGGGCAGTGGATCAACGTCGACAAGAACCCCGACGGCTTCCGCAACGACGTGACGCTCGTCGAGGCCGGCGGGAACCCTGGCGGCACCATCAACCTCGAGAACTACCAGCTCTCGTTCACCTGGATCTGGCTGGTCATCACCTTCCTGATCGGCCTGGCCTGGATGATCTACTGGACGGTGCCGAAGCGGACGGTCACCAACCTGGCGGTGACGAGCCAGATCCCGCTCAACACCGACGGGATGGACTACGGGCTCATCACCAAGAAAGACCACCGCAACATGAACTGGTTCGCCATCGGCACCGCCCTGCTCCTGGTGGCGGGATGGATCTGGCAGGCGAACGCGTTCCCGACGAAGATGCCCCAGCAGATCTTCCAGTTCTCCCCGCCGACGCCGGCGGTGGCCGCCAACAGCGCGATCGGCGTGGCCGGCCTCGCGGCGGCGCGCTACGACAGCGGCAGCAAGACGCTGACCATGGACGTCGACGTCACCAACAACGGCACCACGCCCATGGACCTGCAGCAGTTCACGACCTCGACGCTGAAGTTCGCGGCCGGCACGACCGGCGGGGATGGCACCCTGGTCGCGACCCCGGCGGCGAGCGTGGCGCCAGGGGCGACCACCAAGCTCTCCCTGGCGATGCAGGGCGCAGGCTGGGAGGACGAGAAGCTGATCCCGGTCAACGAGTCGTCGCAGATGATCACCGGGATCCTGGTGTTCCAGACCGGCGACGGCAAGAAGGTCCTGACGGAGGTGGAGGCCAACCTGCAGCCGATTTTGAAGTGACCCCAGCGGGGGTACCACCTCGGTAGCACGTCGAGGAACGGGAACGGGATGCCAAGCCGCTCCTGTTCCCGTTCCTCGCGGCCACCGAGATTCTGGAGCAGCAATGAACGGTATCGTGGCACACGGCGGGATGTTCGCGGGCAGTCACACCATACTGGTGTTCCTGCCCTTCCTCCTCGGCGGGGCGGGCCTGGCGTTCATCGTCAGGGCCCTCAACGACAAGGTGGACGCGAAGGACGACGGGTCGGTACGCCTGCCGAACGCCAAGGAGCACCCGCTGTACCACCTGCACATGCAGATCCGGGCGGCGGGCAAGCCCGCATCACCCGAGCCGACCCCGGGGGCGCCTGCCGTGGTGAACCTGCCACGGCGCCAACACCCCTAGGATCGCGCCCAGCCCGCGCCGGACGACGCGGGCCGCACCCTGCTGCGGAAAATTTCGAGCGGATTTACGCCTGCGGCCTAGTACTCCGAGGCCCAGATAACTATGCCGACACACACGAGCGTCCCCAGCGCAATGCCGACCGCAAAGAGGATCCCTGCCATCGTCCCGCTCCTGTCGCCAGCTCGACTGCTTGACTTGGCGATATTATCACCTCCCACTATCGCGGTCACCTTTTCGGGGAGCGGTGCGAATGTCACAGGACGGCCGGACAGCAAGGCTCGCCGGCGTGGAGCGCGCGATCGAGACCGGCATGATGGCCGGGATGGCCGCGGCGGTGCCGATGGGGATCTTCGCGATGATCGCCTCCGCGACCTGGCAGCACGCCGGCTTCTACACCCCCATGTACCGGATCGCCTCCGTCCTGGACCCGCTGCCCCTGGAGGCGTCGCTGGAGGAGGCCGCGGCGGGCTCCCCGTCGTTCTACTTCTACCCGCAGCCGATGTTCGCCGGGTTCGCCGTGCACCTGGCGATCGGCGGGTTCTTCGGAGTGCTGTTCGTGGTGCTGGTACGCGCCCTGCGGGTGCGTGGCCCGGCCAACCTCGCGGCCGGGGCGCTGTACGCGCTGGGGGTGGCGGCGCTCATGGGCCTGGCGCTGCTCCCCCTGGGCGCCGAGCTGCTCGGCGGCGGCCGGCAGATCGCGGAGGCCGCGAGCATCGTGGGCTGGCCGACGTTCGCGGCCTGGCATCTGCTCTACGGCCTCGGCCTTGGGACGTGGAGGCTCCTGTGGCCGTAGCGGAGTCACCACTTAGCGTGGTTGCTTGCACTCTTTTCAGCGAGTTCGCCCGCGGGTAGACTTCGGTCAACAGACTCCGCAATAAGGAGCGAAGATGACGGAACCGAAGAACCCGTCATCGAGCGGCGGAGCTTCCGGCCGCGTGCTCAGCACGGCACAGCATGCGCTCCAGGCCCTCGAGATCATCGCGCAGCACCCCAAGGGCATCCCGATCAAGGCGCTGGCGCGGCGGCTCAACATCAGCCTGTCGTCCGGGTACTACCTCATCAGCTCCATGCGGGAGCAGGGCTTCGCCGAGGTCTCCCCGTCCGGGCCAGGGCTCTACACCCTCGGGCCGAAGTTCGCCGAGCTGTACGTCGGCTACGTCGCGGCCAGCCTGCAGCCGGAGCGCCTGACCCCGGTCCTGGACGAGCTGCGCGACCGGGCCTCCGCGCGCGCCTACTCGGCGATGTGGAACAACGGCGACCTCGAGGTGGTGCAGATCCGGGGCCGGCGAGGGGCGCGGGAGCTGCAGGACGTCACCAAGGGCTTCAGGGGCGCCGCCCACGGCCTGGCGCTCGGCAAGATCTACCTCGCCCACCTGCCCGAGGAGGAATGGCCCTCCAGCCTGAACGCCCCCACCTACAAGCGCTACACCCCCGCGACCATCACCAGCCCCACGGCGTTGCGGCGCCACCTGGTGCTGGTCCGCGAGAACGACCTCGCCTACGACCTCCAGGAGTTCTCGCCCGGCGCCTGCTGCATCGCCGCGCCGATCCGCGACGGCCGCAACGGGCTGGTGGCGACCCTCGGCATCTCGGTGCCCGCCAGGCGGTTCGAGGCCGAGCAGAAGCACCTGGTGAAGGTGATCCGGGACCTGGCCGCCGAGGCGTCCGCCGAGCTGGGCCCGGCGACCGCCACGACGCCGCTGCGCCCGCCCGAGGCGAGCCGGCCCAGCCCGGGCGGCGGCGCCGGCATCGCGTAGCCGCCCATGGCCGACGCCCGGACCGCCGTCATGGAGGCGCTCCGTTCCGTCTACGACCCGTGCTGCCAGGAGAAGGGCCTTTCGGTGGTGGACATGGGCCTGGTCCGCTCGGTCGCCGTCGACGGCGACCAGGCCAGGGTCGAGCTGCTGCTCACCACCGGCTGGTGCCCCTTCGCCGCCAACCTGGTCGGCATGATCTCCGAGCGGATCGAGGCCCTGCCCGGCCTGGCCGGCGCCGACGTCGAGGTCGTCTGGGACGAGCCGTGGACCGTCGACCGTCTGTCGGAGACGGCCAGGCGCCAGCTCCGCTTCCTGCCCCACCCTAAGGAGGTTGGCCGTGATCGGTGATGCATTCGTCTTCGACGGCGTGGCGCACGTCTTCAACTTCGAGAAGAAGAACGCCCTCGGCCCTCCAGGGGAGATGTTCAACAACCACCTGTACGCCTTCCACGCTGCTCTGACCCCGGACGGGCAGACCGTGCTGCCGCCCGAGGAGTTCCTGCGCCAGTGGACCGTGGACGAGATCGACGACATGGTCTACCGGCAGAGCGGCACCGACATGCTGGTCGCGATGCCGCTGCCCCTCACCGACCTGTTCAGGGACGGGCTGTCGCCCTGGGAGGAGTGCGCGGAGCTGGCGCGGCGCAACCCCGACCGGACGGTGTTCTGGGGGTCGGTCAACCCGCTGGAGGGCCGCCGCGCCCTGGACCTGATGGAGCGGCAGGTCGGCGAGTTCGGCGCCAAGGCCTTCAAGTTTTACAACGTGCGTTACGACTACGGCCGGCCGTTCCCCTGGCGCATGGACGACCCGCAGGTCGCCTTCCCGGTGTTCGAGAAGGCCCAGGAGCTCGGCGTCAAGCTGATCGGCGTCCACAAGGGCGTGCCACTGGGCCCGCAGCCGATCGAGTCCACCCAGACCTGGGACATGGACGGGGCGGCCGCCAACTTCCCCGACCTCGACTTCGTGATCTTCCACGTCGGGCTGCCGTTCATCGACGAGGTCTGCTGGCAGCTCATCCGCCACCCCAACCTGTACGCGTCGATCGCGGCCACCATCAACCCCAGGACCTGGTCGAGGGCTACGGCTACCCGCAGCTCACCGAGCAGGCCAAGCGGAAGATCCTCGGCGAGAACCTGCTCCGCCTGCACGGCATGGACGTGGCGGAGACGCGCGCCCGCCTGGGCGGCTGAGCCCAGGCGCCGGCCGTCGACGCAGCGTTCGCAACCGACGGGTTGCGCTTCCGGTCCATGATGCGCAACCATGGGGTTGCACATTGTCGACGGAAGGGAAGGCAGACCATGACGGTCGCGGATCGCATCGAACGTGAGATCGTCGTCGCCGCGCCGGCCGATCGCCTCTGGGAGGTGCTGACCCGGCCGGAGCACATCGGCAGGTGGTTCGAGGGCATGGCCGTGCAGGTGGACCTGCGTCCCGGCGGGGCGATGGTCCTGTCCAGCCAGGAGTTCGGGAAGTTCCACGCCGTCGCCGAGCAGGTCGAGCCGCCGCACCGGTTCTCCTACTGGTGGGCCCGCCACCCGGACACGGAGGTGGCCGAGGGCACGGCGACCCTGGTGGAGTTCACGCTCACGCCGGAGGGCGACGGCACCCGGGTGCGCGTCGTCGAGAGCGGCTTCACCACGACGGACGCGGTCAAGGTCGACCAGCAGCGGCACGCCGAGGCCAACACCCAAGGCTGGCGGCAGGTGCTGGACAGCCTGCGGCGCTACGCGGAGCAGCGCCCCGCGTGACCGAGCAGATGTCGGAGCGGCCGGTCGGGGCGGCGGGCCGGGGGGGTCCGGGGGACCGCCGGGGTGGTCCCCCGGTGGGCGAGGCCGCCGAGGCCGACGACGTGTTCGTCGCGCTCGCCGACCCGACCCGCCGGCGGCTCCTCGACGTGCTGGCCGCCAGCGGCGAGGCGACCGCCACCGCCCTGGCGGCCACCTTGCCGGTCAGCCGCCAGGCGGTCGTCAAGCACCTCGCGGTCCTCGGCCGGGCCGGCCTGGTGCGCGGCGCCCGGCGGGGCCGCGAGGTGCGCTATGCCGTGCGCCCCGAACGCCTGGACGCGACCGCCCAGTGGCTCGCCGGCCTCGCCGCCGAGTGGGACGCCCGCCTGGCGGCCATCAAGCGCCTCGCCGAGGCCGACGAACCTCCCCCCTAGATGGCCGGTGTTCTGTGTCCGATTCGTCCATGAGCAGTTGAGCTGGCAGACTCCGGGCGCCTTGTCGCCGGATCCGGAGGACTGCTGTGACCCTCGGCCGCCAGCTGCGCCGCCCTGACTTGCCCGCCACCGGTGCTCGCTGGTGTGAGGCGGCGCTGCCGGAGGGGTCGGTCTACCGGTTCCTGGCGCGGGAGCGGGCTCGGCTGTTCCCGCCTGAGCTGTTCGCGGACCTGTTCCAGCCGACCGGGCGCCGCTCGGTGCCACCGTCGATCCTGGCCGTGGTCATGGTCCTGCAACGCTTGGAGGGGTTGAGCGACCGGGAGGCGGCCGACCGGTTCGCCTTCGACGTGCGCTGGCGGTACGCCGCCGGGGTCGCCGACGCGGTGGCGGGCGAGGAGACCGCCAGCTTCGCCCACACGGTGCTGGTGGACTTCCGCGCTCGGCTGCGCCGCTCGGAGGATCCGGACCGGATCTTCCGGGTGACCTGTGCGCTGGCCCGCCAGGTGGGGCTGGTGGGGGTGCGGCGGGTGTTGGACTCGGCCCCGCTGGAGGACGCGGTTGTCACCCAGGACACGGTGACGATGCTGCGGGGCGCGATCCGGGGGCTGCTGCGGGCCTGCCCGCCGCCGTTGGCCGCCAAGGTCCGGGGGCCGCTGCAGCGCGATGACGACTACCGGGCGCCGGGCAAGCCGGCCTGCGACTGGGAGGACCGGGCCGCCCGGGAGGAGCTGGTGGACGCGCTGGTCCGCGACGCCTATCGGGCCCATTACGCCCTGCGGGACGAGCGGTTGGATGCGCGAACCGCTGAGGCGGCCGAGCTGCTGGCCACCGTGACCGGCCAAGACATCGAGGAGACCAGCGACGGCCGCTTTCGGATCTTCGAGGGCACCGCAGCCGACCGGGTCATCTCCACGGTGGATCCCGAGGCGCGCCACGGGCACAAGACCGCCGCCCACGGCTTTGACGGCTACAAGGCGCACGTCGCGGTGGACCCCGACTCGGAGGTCATCTGTGCCGCCGAGGTGAGCTCGGCGGCCACCGCCGACGCCGTGGTCGCGCCCACGCTGCTCGACGAGCTGGTCTCGGGCGAGGGCGAGCCGATCGCCGGCGGGGTGGTCTACGGCGATGCCGCCTACGGCAGCGGCGCTCACCTCGCCTGGCTGGACGCCCACGGGCTCACCCCGATGGTCAAGACCCAGCTCCCGACCGCACCGGGCGGGCGGTTCGCCAAAGACCAGTTCCGCGTCGACCTCAAGGCGGGGACGGTGACCTGCCCGGCGCGGGTCACCGTCGCGATCACCCCAGCCCGTCGCGGTGGTGGGCGGGCTCGGTTCGGCCGAGCGTGCAGCATCTGCCCACTGCGCGACGCCTGCACCGGGAGCGTCGCCGGGCGGGTGGTCGCCATCCACCCCCACGAGGCCACCCTCGCCGCCGCCCGTGCTCGCCAGCGCCAGCCGCCTGGCGGGCCGACTACCGGGCGACCCGGCCGAGGGTCGAGCGCAAGCTCGCCCACCTGCTGCGCCGCCGCCACGGTGGCCGGCGCGCCCGCGTGCGGGGCCTGGTGCGGGTCGCCCAAGACTTCAAGCTGCTGGCCGGGGCGGTCAACCTGGCCCGGTTCGCCGCCCTCGGCCTGCGCTCTACCACCAGCGGCTGGCAGGTGCAGCCCGCCTGATAGCGGCGGCGCCCTACGGCGACTGCCCAGCACCGCTACCTCAACGCGCAGAACATCTCCAACTTGTCAGAGAACACCGACCATCTCTAGCGGACGCAGCCGCCCTGCCCGTCGGGCCGGACGTGCGGTCGCATCACGTCGACGGTGCCCTTGTAGGCGTAGGGGTCGGTCCCGGCGACCAGCACGACGTCGCGGTGGTCGGCGCGGCCCATGGTGATGCCGTCGGGCGGCAGGAACCACGGCAGCAGCGACTCCGCGCTCATGTAGTGGTTGACCAGCGCGCGGCGCAGGCCGTGGCGCCCGGTGTTCGGCAGCGACATGTGCAGCAGGTAGCCGTTGAACAGCACCACCGACCCGGCGGTCACCTCCACGGCGACCGCGTCCTCGTCGCGGTAGGGGAAGTCGTGCGCCTCGACCTCGCAGTCGAACCGGGGGTCGTGGTGGTCCCGGTCCGGGTACAGGACCCCACGCCGGTGCGAGCCTGGTAGGACCCACAGGCAGCCGTTCTCGACGGTGGCGTCGTCCAGGGCGATCCACGCCGCGGTCAGCGACCGGTCCCGGGTCGGGATGAACAGCTCGTCCTGGTGCCAGGCCTGCCCGGGCTTGCCCTCCGACTTGATGAACAGCATCGACTGCATGGCCTTGACGTTGGGGCCGATGAGGCCCGTCAACGCGTCCACGACCGCCGGGTGGGCCAGCGTCCCGCGCATGAGCTCCGACAGCTTGTGGGGGAAGTGGATGCAGAGGTAGTCGCGGACGACGCGCTCGTCCGGCTCGTCGGCGGCCGCCTGCCGGACGCCGTCGACGGCGCCGAGCTCGCCCCGGCAGATGCGCGCCGCCTCGTCCCGCAGGGCCTGCACCTCGCCGGTGGACAGCGCATCCGCCAGGACGGCGTAGCCGTCGCGCTCGTAGTGGTTCTCGGTCATGGCGCCAGTGTGGCGGGCGGCGCCGCGGTTGAGAATGTCCAGCAGGCGCGAGAACCTATCCGATCATGACCCTCGCCATCAGCGGCTCCGGGGTGGCGGTCTACCCGCCCGGCGCCACCTTCGGCCCGCGGCGGCTGCCCGACTTCGAGTTCGTGTGGCTGCTGCAGGGCACCGCCGAATGGCGCTACGACCAGGGAAGCATCGCACTTGGGACGAATTGCCTGCTGCTCGGCCGGCCCGGGATGCGGGACTCGTTCGTGTGGGACCGGGCCCGCCCGACCCGCCACGCCTACCTCCACTTCCGGCTCGAGGGGCGGCTTCCGGGGCTGCCCGATCCTGCCCTGTGGCCGCTGGTCCGGCGACTCCCCGACGACGACCCGCTGCGCCCGCTGCTGCGCTACCTGCTCAAGGTCGGCGAGGACCGCTCCACCGAGGAGGTCCTGCGGGTCCTGCTCACCCTGTTCGTGCTGGGGCCGCTCCCCGACCGCGACGACGAGCGGATGCCGCCACCCCTCGAGGGGCTGCTGGAGCTCGTCCGTCGTGCGTGGTCCCCGCCGGCGCCGACGCGGCCGTTGCCGCTCCAGGAGCTGGCGGCCGCGGCGTGCATCTCTCCCGGCTACCTGAGCCGCGTGTTCCGCCACCACTACGGCACCGGCCCGGTCGCCGCCGTCGAGCTGCTGCGTCTGGCCCGGGCCGCCACCCTCCTCACCCGCAGCAACCTGAGCGTCGCCGCGGTCGCCGACGACTGCGGGTTCGCCAACCCGTACCATTTCTCGCGCCGGTTCCACCGGGTGTACGGCCAGCCGCCCGGCCGCTACCGCCGCGCCCCGACCCGCCTGGAGCCGAACGAACCGCTCGCGCGCGCCGGCCTGCTCCCCCTCGCCGACCGCATCTGGCGCACGACCTGAGCGTGCCTTACACTTACAGGTAATACGTAAGAGGAGGCCAGGCATGCGCGTAACCTCAAAAGGGCAAGTCACGATTCCGGTCGACATCCGGACCAGGTTCGGGTTCCTCCCCGACACCGAGGTCGAATTCGTCGTCGACGAAGAAACCGTCAAGATCGTGCGCGCGACGCAGGCCGGGAACACACGCGGCGACCGCGTGGTCCGGCACCTTCGCGGTCGTGCGGTTTCTCACCTGACGACCGATGAGATCCTCGCTCTGACGCGTGAACCTTGATCACGACACTCGTCGACAGCAACGTCCTGCTCGACATCGCTACCGAAGACCAAACGTGGTATGCGTGGTCCGCCGACGCATTGGCGAACGCCGCCAACGAGGGCCCGCTGGTCATCAACGCCATCATCTACGCTGAGGTTTCGATCGGCTTCTCCGCCATCGAAGAGCTCGACGATGCGCTTCCCCCAGACGTGTTCGAACGGGAGCAGCTCCCCTTCGAAGCGGGATTCCTCGCCGGCAAGGCGTTTCTCGCCTATCGCCGCCGTGGCGGTGCCCGACCGGTGCCGCTGCCGGACTTCTACATCGGCGCCCACGCGGCAATCAACAGCCATCGCGTGCTGACCAGGGACGCGCAACAGTACCGCGCCTACTTCCCGACGGTGCAGCTCCTCACCCCGGCTCCCATGTAAGGCGAGGAGAGGTATAGGTTGTGTGATACAGAGGCCGCGCACAACCAACGCAGGAGAGGCACCCGTGAGCCAGCAGCAGGAGCCGGGGTTCGACACCTCGGTGCCACAGACCGCCCGGATCTGGAACTACTGGCTGGGCGGCAAGGACAACTTCCCCGTCGACCGCGCGGTCGGCGACCAGATTCTCGAGGCCTTCCCGGCGATCGTCGAGAACGCTCGTGCCTCCCGGGCCTTTCTCGCCCGTGCGGTCGGGTATCTGGCCGATGAGGCGGGCATCCGCCAGTTCCTCGACATCGGCACCGGCCTGCCCACCGCCAACAACACCCACGAGGTCGCCCAGCGGGTGGCACCGGACGCCAGGATCGTCTACGTCGACAACGACCCCATTGTCCTGGCGCACGCCCGCGCCCTGCTCACCAGCACCCCCGAGGGCGCCACCGCCTACATCGACGCCGACCTGCGCGACCCCGACAAGCTCCTGCAGGAAGCAGCCCGGACGCTGGACTTCACCCAGCCGATCGCCATCATGCTGATGGGGATCCTGGGGCACATCGAGGACGACGATCAGGCGCGGTCGATCGTCAACCACCTCGTGGACGCCGTGCCCTCCGGCAGCTACCTGACGATGAACGACGGCACCGACACGAGCGAGGAGGTCGTGGAGGCCGGACGCATCTGGAACCAGTCCGCCAACCCGACCTACCACCTGCGCAGCCCTGATCGGATCGCTCGCTTCTTCGAAGGTCTCGAGCTCGTGGAACCCGGCGTCGTCTCCCCGCCACGGTGGCGCCCCGAGCCCAGCCCGTCCGGCCTCCCTGCCGAGATCGATTCGTTCTGTGGCGTCGGGCGCAAGCCGTAGCGCCCGCTCGGGCTACGCGGGCCTGCCGGAGAGGGCCTCGAGCGCGTCCGCGAGCCGCTCGCGCAGGGCGGGGGTCGCGCCAAGCTGGCGCTCCTCCGCGAACACCGCGTCGAACGCCTGCCGGTAGACGGCGTTCGGGAGGTCCGGGTCGAGGAGGCCCAGGAGCTGCTCGACCGCGTCCAGCCGCCCCCACAGGTAGTCGTGCTCGCGGGCCGAGCGCTTGAAGAACGCGCCGAAGTGGTGCAGGGCGACGCCCTGCAGCTTCTCCTCCGGCGGCACCGGGAGGCGCTTGGCGTCGTCGGGGCTGATGCGCTTGACCGAGATCGTGTTGAGCTGGCCGATGTCGCTGAGGCCCATGATCGGGAAGAGCTGCGTGTCCCACAGCGGGAAGCCCACGTAGCGGACGATGAGCCCGACCCGCATCGTGGGGTCCCAGCCTCGGGTCACCTCCGAGAAGCGGGTCCAGAGGTCGCCGCTGAAGCCGCCGAGCCGGTCGCGCAGGATCTCGCCGATCCGGTCGACGAGCTGGTCGATCGCCTCGCCGTGCTCCTCGCGGAACTTGTCTGGGGAGCGGTCGGCGTCCACCCAGGCGGCAAGCTGCTCCGCGTTGAGGATGTGGAACGGCGGATCGCCGACGGCCGCCCGCACCTCCGCCGGGTCGCTGGCGTCGCGGAGCCGGCCCAGGAAGTCGTACAGCTCCGACTTGGCCTGGTCGAGCGCAGCCCGATCCACCGGGGCATCCCCCTGGGGTTCCCCGGACCCCTCCGGATCCACCGGAGCACCCCCTTGGGGTTCCCCGGACCCCTCCCGATCCACCGGAGCACCCCCCTGGGGTTCCCCGGACCCCTCCGCCCTGTCGGCCGGGCGGGTGGCGTACAGGTCGTTGAGGCCCCGGATGACGAACCGCAGCCGGCGCTCCCGGTAGGGGATGTCGAACCGGTCGAGGAGGTCGGTCTGCCGCCGGAGCTCCCGGTCGCCCGGCCGGATGCGGTAGTGGTGCTGCATCCACTCGCGCATGACCGCCCGGACGAAGCTGGCGTGGCTCGACTCCGGCGGGTACGCGAAGGCGGCGGCGACCAGGTCGGCGAGCCAGCGGCTCACCACCTGGAGCTTGAGCTGGACGTAGCTGAGGTAGGCGGCGCCGGCGCGGTCCCTGGCGAGGTCGTGCACGGCGCCCATCCGCTGCCCGACCGCCGCCGCGGTCGGCGGCTCGTCGGCGAGCAGCTCCCCGGCGAGCTGCTCCAGCTCCTTGTGGATCTCCTCGAAGCTGATCGCCGTCAGGTCGGCGACGTGGGTGACGCGCTCGTTGAAGTCGCGGAGCCGCGTGAGGTCGTCGAGGATCGGCTCGCGCTTGGGGATCCCGGAGATCCCGCTCCAGATCGTCCCCAGCCACCCTGGCGGCTGGCCGGCCCGCGGCACGCGGCCAGATGCCGGCGGCGGCGGCGAGGCGGGGTCGGGCTCGATGTACACCAGCCACCGCTTGACCTCGGTGGAGGCACGCTTGCGCATGATCGCGTCGATCGCGTGCTCGAACGGGAAGTTGTCGAGCACCCCGCCGTCGATGAAGTAGCTGTCGGCCATGGTCTCGCCCCACTGGGCATAGGCCGGGAAGAACTCCGTCTCCAGGGCCGCCGGGTCGAACCGCCGGCCCGGCAGGGCCGCCCGGAAGTCGCCGCTGGACAGCGGCGGGAACGCGCCGGGGAAGCAGGAGGTCGCCCTGGCCGCGAACGCCAGCGGCCCGTTGTGCCCCTCGCCGAACTGGTCGAGCTGGTGGTCGAAGCAGAAGCGCATCACGTGGCGGTGGGTACGGTCGTGGACGACCCGGTCGCTGATCGGGATGTAGCGGCGGTGGCCCTTCAGGTCGGTCAGCGTGACCAGCAGCTCGACCGACTCGTCCCGCGGCACCAGCGTCGCCCCCTGGACACCCGTGGAGGTGCCGTCCATCTCGGCGAGCGCGTCGTACAGCAGCCGGCACATCTCGTCGCCCCGCAGCGGCGGCCGCACGCCCAGCGGGTGGGTCATCGCCTGCAGGCCGAACAGCGCGAACCGCAGCCGCGTCGGCAGCCGCCGCGGGAACCGCAGCAGCTCGCCGATGTCGCCGTGCTCGAACCACAGGTTGCGCAGCGCGTCCTGCGAGGCGTTCTTGGCGATCGCCTTGGCCAGGTAGACCCCGTTGATCCCGCCGGCCGAGGTCCCTGCGACGATGTCGACGACCACCCGCGTCCTTACACGGTCACGGTCGTTCAGCTCGCGGAGCCGGTTCCAGTAAAGGTGCTGGGTGGAGCCCTCGTCGAACGGGTTGCGCTCCTGGTCCTGCCCGAACGCCTGCGAGGCGAGCAGCAGCTTGTGGATCTCCTTGGTGACCCCGTGCATGTAGATCGCCAGCGAGACGCCGCCGTAGCAGACCAGCGCCAAGCGGATCTCCTTGACGGGGTGGCCGGGTTGAGTGCGGTCGGGTTCGGGTTCCCCCACCATCGCGCTGCTCCTCTGCCTCCGGCTTCCGTGTCTCCGGCTCCGTTCCCGCGGGCAGTTGGTTCCTACTGCCGCAATGGAGAGGGATCATGGTGGGTCGGGGGTGGGTTCGCAAGACGGCTCGGGCCTGCGGCGCTCTCGCTCGAACGCCAGCCCAAGTCGAGGAGTCCCGTCGCTGCCCGGAATGTCAAGAGGCGATCGGTGGAGCGACCTTCTCGGCAAGAGTGCACCTGACACCTTTCGATTCGCTGTCGGATGGCGTCACTGGAGTGCACTCTGGAAAGACTTGTCGAGCTCTGCCCAGCCGATCCTCACGACGCCGTTACTCAAGGTGTAGATTTTTCACCTTCTTCGCGCCGCCCGTACCGCACAACCCATGGGTCATTAGCGCTTGCCTCCGCTGCCCCTTGCTAAGCTCCGTTCGGCGTCAGCTCGCCCTGAAAAGCCTTGGTGAGGACGGCTTGCGAGCTGAGGTGGACTCGACGCCCCGCCGTTTCAATCTGCCGCTGCAGCCGATCAGCCGTCTCGAGCAGTTGATACACGCGGCTGACGATCTCGCGCTGCTCTTCAAGCGGAGCAACGGGTATAGCGACAGAGCCGATCTTCTTTGTGCTTAGCGAATAGAGCCCGGCTGAGGTAACGGCCAGGGCTCCGATCCCTTGCGACCCGATAGGCGAGTTCCAGAATAGGCCAACAAAACGGGGGTCGACCGCCACACACCGGACGCGGATAATGTGATTCTGATGGACGCAATCGTCGATCTCGCCGTTCCAGAGAGCGCTGCGGCCGATCTCCGACGCACTCCCGTTACCCTCAACAACGAGGAGGTCACCTGGTGCAAGCCGGTAAGTCTCCAGCTCGTCGTTGAACAGTTCAAATCGGTGAAGCTCTGAGAGGTCGAGCCTGCCCCTCAGCACGTTCGCAACGCGCAAGTACGGATAGGAATTATTCTTTGGGGCACGCTTTGGTTGTTTCTGAATACCACCCCTAATGTCCGCAAGAGACCTCAAAGGCGCCCAGCGCCACGATTCGGGCAGTTCGAGCCAGTTGGGGGCTGGCGTGGGCTCGGATTGGCCCTTATCCTTCGTCCTCCCATTCAGTGCTTGCCGCGATCTCTGGATCAAGGCGTCAGCAGATTCAACGATTTGATGCTCGTTGCGCCAGCCGGCGGTGAGATGACCAGAGCAAGCGGCTGCAAGGACAGCTTGCCGGAAGCGCTCG
>WNFU01004349.1_pt1 | contig 18161 bp, 15 predicted proteins | sample 5400121 | NCBI WGS metagenome assembly WNFU01 (sample SAMN13153360, study PRJNA577476) | soil metagenome | isolation source: 100 cm soil or saprolite under grassland replicate 1 | place: USA:California | collected 2016-06-15 | reverse complement strand
GGTTCTTGCGTTTCTTCTCGCTACGGCATGGGCGACGCAGGAATGGTTGCGCGGTTGGGTTTTCTCAGGCTGGGGCTGGAATGGGCTGGGGGTGGCGCTACATGGCAACTGGCCACTGATTCAAATCGCAGAGTTCACGGGTGTTGCTGGCTTATCGTTTATGGTTGCGTTTGCCAACGTGATCTTAGTTACAACTGCGCGCCGCTTGATTCTTGAGGCGAGCACGCATACGACGCGACCACATTTTGACCTGACGCTCACGATGGCGGCCATTGTGGGAGTTCTGACCTTTGGGCTTCGTGCAGGTCAGATCTCGCCGCCCACAAAACCCCTTCGCGTTGCTGCTGTGCAATCGAATGTCCCTCAACATCAAAAGTTCGACCCGCAGTTTACGACAAAGATTTTCGATCAATTTCGGCGCCTGAGCGAAATTGCGCTGCGTTCAAATCCTCCACCTGACTTATTGATCTGGCCAGAAAGTTCGATGCCAGGACCGGTCCTTGCAGAGCAGGAAAGCAACAAATTTGTGATGGATCTGGCCGCTTCGGCGGAGACCGACCTTCTCCTAGGAACGATCGACGAACAAAACCACGATGTTTACAATGCCGCGCTGCTCATTTCCGACGGCGGCGAAAGAGTGCAGGTCTATCGGAAAGTTCACCTGGTGCCGTTCGGCGAATTTGTCCCCGGTCGGCATTCGGTGCCGGTGCTCGCACTAATTGTAGGCGACCAGGTACCTGGTGATTTTAAAGCTGGAAACGAATTTACAGTCTTCAGTCTGACCAACAGCGACGTCCAGGTGGCGCCGTTAATCTGTTTTGAAGATACCATAGGCGAACTTGTGAGAAGATTCGTGCTCCCTTCGGAAACAAGCCTCGGTGCGAATTTGCTTGTAGACATAACGAATGACGGCTGGTTTTTGCATTCAGCCGGATCACACCAGCATTTGGCGAACGCAATTTTTCGGTGCGTAGAAACACGTCGCCCGATGGTTCGGGCCGCCAACACCGGAGTCACCTGTTTTGTAAACCAATTCGGCCGTGTAACTCAGGTGTTACTGGATGACACAGGCAGCACATTCACTGAAGGCGTGCTGACTGGCGAGATCAACGTTCCAACCGAACACGAGTTAACGTTTTACACACGACATGGCGAGCTGTTCGCGAAGATGTGCGCAGCGATAACGCTAATCGCACTTGTCATTGGCATTCTACGACAGAAATGGATGCAGCGGCGTTTACGTGAAACGCCTAAATGATTACGGGCCGCTGACACAGCCAGTATGCGTTTAGCGCCAACGGCGCAGCGTTCATTGGCAGCCTGGGGCAGCGCCCCAGGAAAATAGTACGCCCCAATCCAGCGCTGAAAGCGTGATTCATCTCTCTTCAGCCCGTTATTGTCACCGTGTCGCATTGAGTCGCGCTTTCAGCGCTCGTTTCGGAAATAATGACTGGCGCCTGGGGGCGATGCCCCAGGCTGACATGAGAGAGAGCGCCATTGGCGCTAATACAAAACAGCGTCCTAACGACGTGCTACACACACACCACAGCCGCTACAACCGCATCATCGCGCGATTTGGCCGTACGTGCTAAAAGTTTGCTCGTGGCGGTCCTGCTCCCAATCGATCATCTGAGCGAATTTTGGCCAAAAAAACTTCGCGGCGCGCGCGTCGGCGCATTGCTTCATCCGGCATCGGTTTCATTAGCACTTGAACACGCGTCCCGAATTCTGGAGAGACAAAACAATAATGTCTTTCGTCTCGCTGCGTTTTTTGGTCCACAACACGGATTCCTCGGCCAAACGCAGGACAACATGGTGGAGTGGAAAGGCTACGAGCATCCGCGTCTCCGCATTCCTGTTTACAGTCTGTACGGTGAACATCGCGAGCCGAGTCCGGGGATGCTGGAGGATATCGACGTTTTGCTTATTGATCTCCAAGACGTCGGTGCACGCTACTACACTTTCATCTGGACCATGTACCTTTGCATGCGCGCTTGCGAACAACGCGGCGTCGCAGTCGTTGTGCTCGATCGACCGAACCCGATCAACGGCGTGATGACAGAAGGGCCTGTGCTAAATGCCGATTACAAATCGTTTGTCGGGATGCATGCCATTCCTGTTCGGCACGGCCGCACCATCGGCGAGCTGGCGCAGCAATTTCGAGACGAAGCGTTTCCAAAATGTGGGTTATCGGTTTTGCCGATGAAGAATTGGAACCGCGAAATGTGGCTAGATCAGACAAGTCTGCCATGGGTCATGCCATCACCGAACATGCCGACACTCGACACGGCCACGGTTTATCCAGGCATGTGTCTGCTTGAAGGGACAAATATTTCTGAGGGACGCGGCACGACGCGGCCGTTCGAAATCTTTGGCGCGCCGTTCATTGATGCGGAGAAGCTTTGCGGCGAATTGAATGCGTTAAAGTTGCCAGGCGTTTTCTTTCGTGAAAATTATTTTCAACCGACGTTTCAGAAATTCGCGGACCAGCTTTGCGCCGGCGCGCAGATTCACGTGCTTGATCGGAATGAATTCCGGCCTTTTCTCAGCGGAGTGGAAATTATCAGGCACATCCGCAAGACTTACCCGGAGCAATTTCAATGGAAACAACCTCCTTATGAATACGAATGGAAACGACTCCCCATCGAAATTCTAATCGGCGGACCAGTCGAACCGGTTTTCGGCGACTGATCGCGAGCTTCGCTATCTTAACAGCGAGCTGTTCGCAGCTTCGCGCAGACATTCCATGGCCTGAGGTAGTGCAGCGGCTTGCCTACGAGAACGAAAAATTAGCCCGGCGTCCACAAGGACATAACGGCGAATACTTCGTGGTATGCACACTCTATTACACACCAAAAGAATCCGGTTTCACTTTTGAGCGTGGCTTTGATGCAACGCCGACCACAAAGCCCGGGTTACATGGACGAACGTATCCGCGTGATTTTCTTCGCTCCGTAAAAAAGGAGGGCTTCGGCCAAATCAGTACGCCGGTGAATGGAAAGCACTACATTAGCTATAGCGGTGGTGGTTCTTATGCGTTCGCTTCCCACCCCACAGGCGGTGGCGGGGTTCTGGTGGCGCGTTACTCCGCCGCCGTAAAGTCAAGCCAGGGAAGCCTACGTCACGGAGCCATCGTCGAGACATCCTCTCCCGAAGTGCAAAAGGTGTTTCGCAGTAATCGCTGGAGGATTATGGATACAGGCGGCGGCCTACGCCGGTGGCAAATTGACTGCTACTTCGGCGAAGATGAACCTCTTGGTCCCGGCAAATTACAAGGTCGACCGCGTGCAACCACCTTTGAGTACGCTTACGCCAATGCGCGAATCGTGAAGTAACGTGAAGCCGTTCACAGTCCGGCTTAACTTTCACGCTGACCTCAATTTTTTCCTCGGCTCCAGAGTAGGCCATGGAGTTATTGAGCGCACTCTAACGGAAAAGACATCCGTAAAAGATGTGATCGAATCCTGCGGCGTACCGCATCCAGAAGTCGACTTGATTCTGCTGAATCGACAGCCGATCGATTTCGCTTATACGGTCGCGGGCGATGTGGAAATTGAGGTTTTTCCAGTCGGAGCGGGTCCACCGCAAATAAAGGAAAAACGATTGCAATTCAGTGATAGTCTTCGATTTATCGCAGATGGCCACCTGGGTAAACTCACCCGCAACCTTCGCCTGCTCGGGTTTGATGTTGCCTACGACCGACAGGCTGATGACCAACAGTTGCTAAACGTCATGGAGCGCGAAAACCGGGCGCTTTTGACGCGTGACCGGCGCCTGCTCATGCATGCGATTGTCCGGCACGGATATTATCCGCGTTCCCAAAATGCCGATGAACAAACAATTGAAGTGATCCGCCGCTTTGACCTTTTTGAATCGATTGCTCCGTTTACGCGATGCCTTCGCTGCAATGAGAGACTGCGAGAGGTTGCCAAGACCGAGGTGATTGAGAAGCTTGAGCCGCTTACCAAGATCTATTACGAGCAATTCCGGCGTTGCACAGGCTGCGGCCAGATTTATTGGACCGGATCGCACTTCGAAAAATTGCAAAAGCGGATCGAAATAATTCAATCACGCCTCATGGGGAAGAGGGACGTGTAAATCACGATCTTGTCAGCCGCAGCACAACTGGCACACTGGCTTTCAATGCAAAGAGCCATTCTTGGCTGCCATTTGGCTGCAATGCTGGGCTGGACGCTGATAAGTGTGGTACAGGCTCAGGGACCAGCGCCATCGCCGCTAATATTGGGGCCTTCACCGCCGCCAGCGCAAGTTCCTGTAGTCGCGCCCGAGACAAGTCCGGGGCCTGAATTGACGAAAGCCGATTTCGAAACTTTTCTCGATGCGCTGATTCCCTCGCAATTGCGAAACCGAAACATTGCCGGCGCTGTCGTCTCAGTTGTGAAAGACGGGCAGGTGTTATTTCAAAAAGGTTACGGCTACGCTGATTTCGGAGCGAAGAAGCCGGTGCTCCCCGATCAGACTCTGTTTCGTCCAGGATCGATCTCGAAATTATTCACTGCCACAGCCGTGATGCAGTTGATCGAACAAGGCAAACTCGATCTCGACGGCGACGTTAGCGGTTACCTCGATTTTGCAATTCCGAAAACATATCCGGAGCCTGTCACGCTGCGGCAATTGCTCACCCACACGGCCGGATTCGAGGACACATTGAAGAATTTGTTCGTGGCCCACGAGAGTGACCTGAAACTGCTGCGTGCCTACCTCGTGAACCAAATGCCAGCCCGTATTTTTCCTCCGGGCAAACTCCCTTCCTATTCCAATTATGGATTCACGCTGTCTGGATACATCGTTGAGCGTGTGAGCGGCGAAAAATTCGAACGGTATATCGACAATCACATTTTAAAGCCGCTAAGGATGACCAACTCGACCTTCGACCAACCGTTGCCACCGGAGCTCGCGGCCCAAATGTCAAAAGGTTATCTCAACGCCGCGAAGAAGCCGCGTGATTTCGAATTCGTCCAAGCCGCGCCCGCCGGCTCACTCTCAACTACCGCCGCGGATATGACACGTTTCATGCTCGCCTTTCTTCAGGGTGGCAGCGTCGATGGAGTCGCTATTTTGAAACCTGAAACCGTGCGGCAAATGGAGACGCGCCAGTTTGAATTCCATCCGATGATCAACGGCTTGGGCCTCACTTTCATGGAATATTGCATGAACCCGGTGCGCGTTATCGCTCACGGCGGCGACACAGTTTATTTCCACAGCGACATGGTCCTCGTACCCGATGCGCACGTTGGTTATTTTATTTCCTACAACAGTCTCGGTAAGAATGTTGGCGGCGGCCGGGGCGAAGTCTGGCGCACTTTTGTGAATCGCTATTTCCCGATTCCAGGCGAACCGAAGGTGGAAGTCGATCCAAACACCTCGAAATCGGATGGACACGCCGTGAGCGGCGTTTATGACGGAACGCGTCGTGGAGAAACAACATTACTAAAAATTCTGGCATTGCTGGGTCAGGTTCGCGTTAGCAGCGATAAGGACGGCGTTCTTACTGTCGGAGGAGACAAGAATCAGCGTGGCGAATTAAAAAAATGGAAAGAGATAGCGCCGCTCGTTTATAGCGAGGTCGACGGATTGGAAAGAATCGCGTTTCGTCGCGACGCGTCCGGCACTGTGCGCGAAATGCTCCCCTTCCCTGCGATTTACGAGGGTCAGCGCGTTCCGTGGTACGCGAGTAAGATCTTTGTCGGCTTGGTGATTGGTGGAAGTTTGGTGCTCGCGCTTTTGACCGTTGTACTCTGGCCCGTCGCAGTTTTGATCCGTAGGAAATATGAACGCCCATTGTTCAGCGCGAAAAGAGATCGCGTTCTATATTTTCTTTCGCGGATCGTTTGTCTTGGCGAATTGATCTTTATTCTGACGCCCGTGATTGCCTTTAGCCAGGGGTTGAAACACATCGTGATCCTCGGCGACGCCATCAATCCGTGGTTACAGGCATTCCATTTCTTCGGGTGGCTTTTGATGATAGGCGTCGTTGTTTTGATCGTAGCCGCTGCTCGCTTTGTCAGGCTTCCGGGGCACGGACTCTGGTTTCGCGTTCATGCTATTCTCCTAGCGATCGGCGGAATCGCGTTTGGGTTGTTCGCCTGGCAATACCATCTGCTGGATACGTCGCTAAGGTTCTAATCGGCCTGCTTCATTAATGAATTTTAGGCGTCGAGGAGTGTTAATTGCGTTTGCTGTCCTCGCGCTCCGGGCTTCGACTCTTGCTTACGGTCCACTGGGTCATGAGATCGTCGGCGCGATCGCAGATGAACGCCTGGCGAATACACCTACGGCTGCGAAAATTCGCGCGTTGCTCGACGGACTAACGCTGGAAAAAGCTGCGGTAATTGTGGACGAGATCAAAGGCTGGGACAAAAAGGGAGTGGACGATCCGAAGTCATTCCATTTCTCGGCACATTGGAAAATTGACAGGCAACTGCGTGATTTCTGGCGCGCGAATCAGCCGACGCACGAGATGAATTCGGCTGCGCCTTCGCATCATTGGTTTCACTACACTGACGTCCCGGTAGTGCCGCCACAAGCTTACCACGAAGGGGCGGCCGGTCGCAGCAAATGGGACATCGTCCATATGATTCCCTATTGCGTCGAGGTTCTTCAGGGGCGAGTGCCCGAACAAAACGAGCGCAAGATCGCCAAAGCTGTGGCGCTTCTTCTATTGGCTCATTTGCTCGCCGACATCCACCAGCCACTGCACGTAGGCGCGGAATATTTCGATGAGCAGGGCCAGGTCACCGATCCGGAGAAAAATAGATCAGCCCTCGGAGACGAAGGTGGAAATACATTCACTTTGGAACTAAACGACGAGCCGCCCCGTCGTCGCGGTATTCACAAGAAACAATTACACGGTTTTTGGGACTACGACGCAGTGAACGCGCTGTTCCCTCAAGTGATCGGCAGGCTGCCGAAGAGCGAGTTACAGGCACAGATCGAACCACTAAAGAGAGAGCTTGTCCACGAAATGGCGACCCACGAACCGAAAAATTGGCGAATGCCGTCAAACATCGCCATCGATAATTATGCTGAAATGTGGGCCGACGAAATCTTGCCGATGGCGCGCGAGGCGCATACGCGTTTAGAATTTCGGAATGTGAAGCCGTTACTGGACGGCGACCGTATCGTTGCAGCAGGTGAGGCAATCGAGAAATCAGTCAGGGATCACTCGTTTTATCGCGAATGGGCAACCAAGATCGTGCTTGATGAGCTGCACAAAGCTGGTTGGCGTCTTGCTGATCTTCTGGAGAAAATTCTGTAGCGATAATGCGAGCTGTTATCCAGCGTGTGAGCCGCGCGCGTGTAATCGTGCAGGGCGATGTCGCGGGAGAAATTGGGCGAGGTCTGGTGGTGCTGCTTGGCGTCGGTCGCAGTGATACGTCCTCTGTCGCGCTCGGCATGGGTGAGAAGATCGCAAACCTGAGGATCTTCGATGACGATCAAGGGAAAATGAACCTCTCGCTGCTAGACGTAAAGGGTAGCGCGCTGATTGTCTCTCAGTTTACCCTGTACGGTGACGCGCGCGGTCAACGCCGACCAAGCTTCATTGCCGCCGCACCGCCCGAAGAGGCGAAGCAGCTCTACGAAGAATTGAGCGAAGCGCTGCGCAAGTTAGGAGTGACCGTGGCTACAGGAGTTTTCCAAGCCATGATGTCAGTGGAATTGGTAAATGAAGGTCCGGTGACAATCCTCCTCGATTCTGAGAAAACGTTCTAGCCAGCGGCGTCGCGTTTCAGAAGTTCTTCAGTGCGTAGCCTTTGTTCTGATACTGCATCAGGACGAGCAAAGCGTCGGCGGCGAGTTGCACATCAGGTGTCAAAGTCTTCGGATCGATCTTCTCGGCGACTAAGTACTGTCCGCAAACGAAAAATTCGACGCCACGTTTCTTCATTTCAGCGATTGGCTTCAAGTTTGGGTTTGTTGTTCCAAACTTCGCCTTGTAAGGCTGGTCATCGAGAATGCCATCGACGGCTGGTCCATGGAATACGATTGCGAACTTTGCGTTCCCAAGTGGAGCGTTGACCGCCGCCAACGCATTCAGTTCTGAGCCGGCCATGTTCAGCGCCGGAAGAAGTGCAGTGGGTTTCTCAGCGGGCCGGGTTGCATCGAACACCGCGCGGTACGTGCTGTTCTTCATCGGCGCAGCGGCGGCGTTGGGAATTTCAACATAGCCGCCAGCTTCGGGAACGGCCGGCGCTTTCGGAGCAGGCCATTGGGCTGAGACAGCAGCTGCGGTCGCGAGCAAAATGATTAGCAGTTTCATAGTAACCACAGGCTAATCCCAAACCAACCCGTGCAGCGCAATCCAAAAAAACGCGCCGGAATTTCTTCCGGCGCGAGTCTGAGTAAAACGGTTGGAAAAAACCGCAGTGCATCAGGTTTGAGTCTTACTCGCGCCTGCGGTCTTTTTGCACTGCGCTTGTAATTGAGCGAATTGCTCTGCAGAAAGAATACCTTTCGCTCGGCTCAAAAACGTCTGCCTGCTTTCCTTCGTGCAGCCTGCCTTCATGCATTCGGCCTGCCACGATTCGATCTTCGCTTTTTGATCGGCTGTAAGATTGAGCGCTGCTAAATTAGCGCACGACATTGAGCTCTTATTTGACGCTCCTTTAGCGCAACACGCTTTGTCTCCTGCAAATGCGGCGGACGCGGTAAGTATCGCAGCCGCAACTAAAACGATGGTAGTAATTTTGATCATGGTGAATGCTCAGAAAGCCGGATTGTAGAAAGCGTTCAAATTTTTTTTCTCCGGCCAGCACGACCATTGCGTAAGATTGCAGCCGACACCGCTGCCTCTACAGTGGACCAATGATTCTCGAACCTGTCAGATCGATTGAACTGGCTGAAATACGCGCTGCGCGTAGGCGAATCGCAAACACCATTGTTCGCACGCCACTGATTCGTCTCCAACTAGGACCCGAATATCCCGACATTCGACTCAAGCTGGAGAATCTTCAGCCGATCAACGCATACAAGTTGCGTGGCGCCGCCAATGCCGTCGCTCTGCTCTCTGAGGGGGAGCGAGAGCGCGGAGTTTGGACGATTAGCGCGGGAAATGCCGGTCAGGGGGTTGCCTATGCGGCAAGGGAAGCGGGCGTGCCGTGTGCGGTCGTCGTTGTTGAGACGGCGCCGCAATCAAAGCTGGAGCGGATGAAAACGCTCGGCGCAAAACTTATTCCAGTGCCGTACGAGATCGCTTGGAAAGCGCTAGATGAAAGATCGTTTCCAGGAGCGGACGGAACATTCATTCACCCTTTCGATGATGACGATTTCATCGCTGGTCATGGCACAATGGGGTTGGAAATTCTCGAAGACGCGCCGGACATGACCGCTGTGATTGCCAGCATCGGCGGCGGCGGACTGATCACGGGCGTGGGCAGCGCAATCAAGGCGCTGAAACCGCAGGTAAAAATCTTCGGAGTTGAACCGGAGACAGCCGCGCCCGCCGCGCTTTCATTCGAGAAAGGTTCGCCGCAAGCGTTCACAAACTGGAAAGCTTCGTTCGTGGACGGCGCTGGCGGCCAAAGCATGTTTCCCAGGATGTGGGAACGGATGAAACCAGTGGTCGACGGTTGTTTCGTCGTCACTCTCGCGGAAACGAAAAAAGCCATGCGGCTCATGGCAGAAAAAACGCGCATCATCTCGGAGGGCGCCGGCGCGCTGCCGCTTGCTGCTGCGCTAAATCGAGGAGCCGGCAGAGGCCCGATTGTCGCCATCGTTTCGGGTGGCAACATTGATCTGAACAAGTTTTGCGAGTTAATCTCGCAACCGGATTGACTTTCGCCTCAGAATTTGAAATAACCGCATGCAAAAAAGGAGGAAGAACCATGAAGATTGGTGACACAGCACCAGATTTTGAGGCGGAAACTACCCAGGGCCGAATTCGATTTCACGATTGGGTCGGCGACTCCTGGGCCATTCTGTTTTCACATCCGAAAGACTTCACCCCGGTCTGCACAACCGAGCTCGGTTACATGGCGAAAATAAAACCAGAATTCGAGCGCAGAAATGTGAAGATCATGGGACTGTCGGTCGATTCGACCGGCGATCACGAGGGATGGGCGAAAGATATTGAAGAGACGCAGGGACACGCGCCTAATTATCCAATTGTCGGCGATGCTGATTTCAAGGTCGCCAAACTTTACGGGATGCTTCCAGCCGATACCGCAGGCGAGGCGAAGAAGCGTACGCCCGCGGATAATGCCACGGTGCGCAACGTTTACGTCGTCGGGCCTGACAAAAAAATTAAGCTGATCCTCGTCTACCCAATGACAACAGGCCGCAACTTCGATGAAGTGTTGCGCGTGATCGATTCCTTACAGCTGACCGCGCAACACCAGGTAGCAACACCAGTGAACTGGAAACCTGGAGACGATGTGATCATCGCCGGCTCGGTCTCTAACGAGGAAGCAAAGAAACGTTATCCGCAAGGCTGGAAGGCGCCGAAGCCGTATCTCCGAATCGTTCCGCAGCCGCAATAAAGGCGCTGTCAGATCACGTTCGACTTCCCTGCTCTGAGAGAGGCTCGGCGGAATATTCGACCGGGTCTTGCTGAAAATACTTTCGCAGTTCTGCGTACAGCTTTGGGTGACGAGCGCGCAGCGCGTGCGGTTGTTCAAAGAAAGCTTCGACCGATACCGCGAAAAATTCAGCGGGTTCGGTGGCTCCATAAGTATTCAGCAACGTCGGTATCCCGCTCTCATCGGCCGCACGCAACGAGGCAAACTCGGATCTCATAACTTCGCTCCAAGCCAGTTGCTGTTCGCGCGTAGCCAGTCTCGGCACTCCGTCGGCTGCATGATTTTCGAAGTCGAGTTGGTGAGCAAATTCATGAAGAACAACATTCTTACCATCGGAGGGATCAGCCGCGCCATGTTTGACGGCGCCCCAGGAAAGGACCAATGAGCCCATTCTACGACCGGTCTCGCCAAGACGGCTGACAGTCCCCTCTTCCCAAACGTGCTCACCAACCTGCCGTTTTTCTTCCACCATGTACGTCAATGGATAAACAAGAATCGTAAGCAGACCGGGAAAATAATCCGTCCTACGATGCAACAATAGAAGACAAGCTTGCGCCGCTATAGTCACGCGGACCTCATCGGTGATCGCGAAACCACCACATCCCTCGAATCGTTTTTCGGCAAGGAATACTTGAATGTGACCAAGTAGTTCCGCGCGGTCGCTCGCGTTCAGTTTGTGAAAAAACACAACGTGACGCTGAGTTAACTTCAGCCATTCTTTAGGAAACGACCGCGCTCGCAGGCGACGTCGCCTTTGCTGCTTCACGAACTCAAAAATCATATGAAAATGGTTAGCAAAAAGTTTTCACCACGTTCGCTTCAGCGGGTGCGCTTCGGTATTAAAGGTGACTTTATCGAACGCCAAGGTTTCAGGCGATGCGAAGAGCAGATAGAAATATTTGAAAGTCTCTGCCAGGACGAAGCTGTCCATCTCGTCGAGCTGTTGTTTACTGGTCACGTCGGCAAGCGCAGCGTAGCCGAATTCCGTGCGGCAATATTTAACAAAGTCATTGAACATTTTCTCGCCCATCTGCCGGTACGCCGAGTCACCTGTGTAATGGTAAAGATAATAAGTCGATTCAATGATCTCGGGCCGCAGACGATAAGTTCCAGCGACCACGTGCATCGTCCTGTAATCGAGAATTTCCGGCCCAACGCCGTGCAGGTTCCACATCTTGAATGATGAAGCTTGCAGGCGACGCGCCCGTTCAAAATCGCCTGACAAAGCAAGCAATGCAGGAAAGAAAGCGTCTAGTGCCCCGTAGGTTGTCTTTGTTCGCTTACCTGTCTGCATATCGGCGTGTCCGTACCACAATTCGCCGCGGGTTTCGTCCGCAAGATATTTGTGAACAGCCGGAATGTTGGCGTTCCACATGTCGCGACAATCCTTATCGCCGAACAGACGCCAGCATTTCCAGAGATACTCGTAGTACGAGTCAATGCCGCCGCTGATGTGACTGTCAGTGCTCGTCCACGCGCCTGTCTCGACATTAATGCTTTCCCCGACGAGGCCGAGCGGCGATCGGCGTTTGAAGGTTTCCACTAAAGCGCGCTTCGCTTTCTCATAGAAAACGGACCTGCCGGTCAGTTTACTCAAAGTGCCGAATTCCAGTAGCAGCGTGCCGGTTTCAGCCGGATTTGTCACCGCATCGCGCGTGTGACCAGTGCGGAGATTGACATACACATAAGGCAGGCGTGTTGGTGAATTGAAGATCGGGAGCAGTCGGTTGCCCAAATCTTCTGCCAGGCTCAAGAGGCGCTTGTCTCCAGTGAGTTGGTAACTGGACAGAAGACCGCCAAGCAAGCGTATCGTGATCTCGAAGTTTTTGACGGAAATATCGCGGTCGAATGATAGATCACGCACAATGAGCGATTGCGCCCTTGCAGCTTCGGCATCGAGATGCATCAGGATGAGCGTGTCGAGTGCATCGACCGGCGTCATTAAGAGCGACCCTCCGTACCAGTCGTGGGCCGTTTTGCTTAAAGGCCGCAACGCGTCGTGACCCCACGCATAACGTTCGTAAGCATTCCAGGCATGCAGAAATTCAGTTCGCACATGGGCAGCGAGCTGCCGCGCGTGCTCGTCCTCACGTGGCCTCGCGCATCCATTCGTTGCAAGCGCGGCGAACGCAGCCAGCAAAAACGCAGTTGGCGCAATTCGGTCTGGCATTCGGTTCAGATCAGCCTAACAATCGACGGCAAGGAGCGTTTAAGAAAATGAATACGATATCCGTTTCTCGACGTAAATTTGCGCAGCTGTTAGGCGCTGGCGCTGCAGCGGCTCTCGTTAGACCGCCGCTTTCTTTCGCAAAGCTAACTCAGCCTGGTGCCACTTCTTCAACAGCAGGCGGCACCATCGTCCGTTTGAGCGCGAATGAAAATCCGTATGGGCCTTCACCGAACGCGCTGAAGGCGATGACGGACTCATTTGGCCTCGCCTGCCGTTACCCGGATGAATACAACAACGTGTTAATCGACAAACTCGCCAGGCTGAATCGCGTTAACCACGATGAAATCTTGTTGGGCGATGGCTCCGGCGAGATTCTGAAGCTCTGCGCCGAGACATTCACCGGACCTCAGAAAGGCAAGCTCGTCGCAGCTGATCCGACGTTTGAAGCAATTCTCAATAATGCCAAAGCTAATGGCGCCGAGGTGGTGAAGGTGCCTTTAAACAGCACTTTTGCCCACGATCTTCCAAAGATGCATGCTGCTACGAAGAGTGGGTTGATTTACATCTGCAATCCGAACAATCCGACCGCCAGTATTACGCCCAAGGACGAGCTCCGCGATTTTATCGCTAAGACGCCGCGCGAGACCATGATTCTGGTGGACGAAGCGTACTTTCATTACGCCGATAGCCCCGATTATGTGAGCGTCATTCCATTGGTGAAAGAGCATCCGAACCTGGTCGTCTCGCGCACGTTCTCAAAAATCTACGGCATGGCCGGACTCCGTTGCGGCTACTGTGTCGCGCAAAAAGAAGCGGTTGATCGTATGCGTTCCAACCAGATGTGGGACAGCGTCAACATCATGGCATTGGCCGCTGCAAGCGCGAGTCTCGACGATACGGATCAAGTTCCAAACGGTCAGCGCCTAAACAGCGAAACGAAAACGTTCGTGATCTCGGAGCTCCAAAGGATGGGCCACAAGACAATTCCATCGCAGGCCAACTTCATTATGTTCGACTGCAAGAAACCGGTCGTTCCGCTGATAAAAACGTTAAAGGAGCGGAGCGTCCACGTCGGCCGGTTATTCCCCGCACTGCCAAATCATATGCGTCTCACCATCGGCAAAAAATCCGAAATGGAAATCTTCTTGGAAACCTTTCGAGAATTGATGATATAACATTCGTCTTCCGGAGGTGTAGCGGCGGTTGTCTCAACCGCCGAATCAAAATCATGAGCAAGGCCTCGCCATTCCGAGCGCCTTTCCAGCTGAGAGTCTCAGCCGAACAAGCCGTGCAGCCAGAGGTAAACAGCTCCAGCAAGCAAGCTAACGATGGCCACCACTAGCAACACTTTTTTTGTCTGAATCCCGACTGGACGGCAAGGACTTCGACTTCCTTTGCCGATACCGCAATGTTTGGCGGGAATACGGACTCGAGCGCTTTGTGGTACAGGTGTCGATCATCCACCGACATTTCCCCTGCGTGATTGAACTCGGTGTCGTTCGATGATCTTCGCTTTAAGTTTTGCAGCCAGTCGCGCTCCGGAATGAAGCACAGGCGTTTCGTGAACGGCGCGCTCATATGCCGCCCTGACGCTCACCGGCATCTCGTCAACACTAGCGTACTCGCAGCCGTTGAACTGGATCTTGGTTTGGGACTTCGTGCTCACTAAGAGGACGAGAACCAAACTTCAATGCGGCGCTTTTGACAACTATTTTTCCTGAAACTCCAGCGCGCCGTCTTTTGCATTGACGTAGACAGTCTGACCTTCGCGGACTTTGCCTTCGAGAATATCTATGCTCAGCGGATCGAGAATTTCTCTTTGAATGGTGCGCCGTAGCGGCCGCGCGCCATAAACCGGATCGTATCCTTCGCGCGCCAACAGTTCCTTTGCAGAATCGGAAAGCTTGAGCGTGATCTTTTGTTGCTCGAGGCGTTTCGACAAACGGCGAAGCTGAATTTCCACGATTTTCTTCAAGTCATCTTCCGTGAGCCTGTCGAAAATGATGATCTCATCAACGCGATTGAGGAACTCTGGACGGAAATGCGCGCGCAATGCGTCGATGACGAGTCGCCGGCGCGCTTCGCGTGACTCTTCTTCGGTAATATATTGCGACCCGATGTTTGAAGTCATGATGATGACCGTGTTCTTGAAATCGACGGTTCTCCCCTGCCCGTCCGTGATTCGCCCGTCATCGAGCACTTGCAATAAAACGTTGAACACATCGGGGTGCGCTTTTTCGATTTCGTCGAAGAGCACCACTGAGTATGGCCTGCGTCGAACGGCCTCAGAAAGTTGACCGCCTTCTTCATAGCCGACATATCCCGGCGGCGCACCGATCAACCGCGCGACAGTGTGTTTTTCCATGTACTCGCTCATGTCGATCCGGATCATCGCGTTCTCGTCATCGAACAGAAATTCGGCGAGTGCGCGGGACAATTCCGTTTTGCCGACACCAGTGGGTCCGAGAAAAATGAAGGAACCAAGCGGACGATTTGGGTCCTGTAATCCAGCACGGGCGCGACGCACCGCGTTGGCGACGGCTTTGATGGCTTCTTCTTGATCGACGACGCGCTCGTGCAAATGCGCTTCCAGTTTGACCAGCTTCTCTCTTTCTCCCTCCTGCAAGCGCGAGACCGGAATCCCCGTCCAGCTCGAAACCACTTGGGCAATGTCCTCCTCAGTCACCTCTTCACGCAGCAAACGTTTTTTGGTCTTTGCCGATTGCGCCATAAGATCGGCCAATTTCTTTTCCAATTCAGGAATGCGCCCATATTGAATTTCGCTCGCCTTGCCCAATTCACCGCGACGCTGCGCCCGCTCCAGTTCGGTCCGCAATCGATCGAGCTCTTCTTTCAATTTTCGCTGTTCGTCGATCAGCGCTTTCTCTTTTTGCCACTCGGCCTTGAGCGCATTCGATTTTTCTTTGAGCTCTGCCAATTCTTTCTCGAGCTTCTTCAAGCGCTCCTTGCTCGCCGGGTCTTTCTCTTTCTTGAGCGCCTGGCGTTCCATTTCATGCTGCATGATCTCGCGCTCGATGACATCGATCTCCGTCGGCATCGAATCGAGCTCGATCTTCAAACGTGACGCCGCTTCATCGACGAGATCGATCGCCTTGTCCGGCAAAAAGCGGTCCGTGATATAGCGCTGCGACAGCATTGCCGCTGCGACGAGCGCCCCATCGGTAATGCGCACACCGTGGTGGACTTCGTAGCGTTCCTTTAACCCGCGCAGGATTGCGATCGTGTCTTCGACGCTTGGTTCGTTGACCAAGACCGGCTGGAGCCGCCGCTACAGCGCCGCGTCCTTCTCGATGTATTTGCGGTATTCATCGATCGTGGTCGCACCGATCGTCCGCAATTCGCCGCGCGCAAGCATCGGCTTAAGCATGTTCGATGCGTCAACCGAGCCTTCTGCTGCGCCCGCGCCAACGATGGTGTGCAGTTCGTCGATGAACAGGATGATCTGTCCCTGCGCATCGGTCACTTCTTTCAAGAAGGCTTTGAGACGATCTTCGAATTCGCCACGAAACTTTGCACCCGCGACCATGGCGCCGATGTCCATGGCGATGATTCGTTTGTTCTTTAATGACTCCGGCACATCGCCGCTGATGATTCGCCGCGCCAGACCTTCGACGATCGCTGTTTTGCCCACGCCGGGATCGCCGATGAGCACCGGATTATTTTTTGTCCGGCGCGACAATACCTGCATGACTCGTCGGATTTCATTGTCGCGTCCAATCACGGGATCGATCTTGCCGCGTCGCGCCAGTTCGGTCAGATCGCGTCCGTATTTCTCCAGGGCCTGATATTTGCCTTCGGGATTTTGATCGGTCACCCGCTGTGAGCCGCGCACCTGCTGAAGACCCTGCATGAGCTTGTCGCGGGTGACGCCAAGGTCTTTCAGTAATCTCGCCGCGGGGACACTCGCACCAGCCAAAGCGAGCAAATAATGCTCCGCGCTGGTAAATTCGTCCTTCAGCTTCGACATCTCCTTTTCAGCATTGTCCAGGACACTGCGGAGTTCGTTCGACAGCCGCAGATCGGTGGCGGCGCCCTGGATTTTCGGGCGACGCTCCAATTCCGCGCGCAGCCGCTCACGCAACTGATCTACATTCGCCCCAATCCTCTCAAGGAGCGGCCGGGTGATCCCCTCGCCTTGGTCCAAAAGAGCGGAAAAAAAATGCTCGTTCGTGATTTCTGGATGATTAGCTTGAGAGGCCAGATCCTGCGCGCCCTGCAGCGCCTCCTGCATCTTCTGTGTGTATTTATCGATGCGCATGCCTCAAGATATGAACGCGAGCCGCAGAGGCAATGCGCCGTTACGATTGTAGAAAAGCGGCATGCGCCGATCGCAGCTTCACCACCACGCGTTTGACACAAACGCCTCTACACGGATGAGTGTTTGCGATGAGCTCGGAAGTGAAGTTGAGCACTCGACATGCATTGCGTGTTCTGCGCCCTGGACCGTTTCGCCGCTACATCATCGGCAGTGCGATCTCCGACACAGGAACATGGATGCAGGTAATGGCTCAGGGTTACGTGATGAGCACGCTCACGGACAAAGCGCTCCTGCTTGGAATGGCCAATCTCGCTGCCGGTCTGCCGATGCTCCTTTTGACAATGGCCGGCGGTTCGGCGGCCGATCGTTTCGATAAGCGAAAAATTCTTCTCGCGACTCAGTATGTCCAAATCGCACTGGCAATTTCCATCGGGTTCTTGATCATGAGCGGCAAGATCCAGATCTGGCATATCCTGGCGTTTGCCGGCGTGCTGGGAATTTCGAACTCATTTGAAATGCCGACACTCAATGCGTTGGTGCCCGAGCTGGTGACGCGCGACGAAATTCAAAGCGCGATTGCCGTCGACCGCGCGGTCTTTCACGGCTCACGCGTAGTCGGTCCGTCGCTCGCGGGAATTTTTATCAGCGCGTGGGGAGCGGCTTCAGCTTTTTTGTTCAATGCACTTTCGTTCGTGTCACTGATCATCGCCCTGTTAACGATCCCGCCGCGACCGCGTGGCACTGCCGAGGAGGAACACAAACGCGCCAGTGGAATCAAGGACGGTTTTCGGTACGTCGCGAAAGATAAGCCGAGTCTCGCGATGATCGGCCTTATCGCTGCGACCACCGTTTTCATTTTCCCGATTATCACCGTGATGATGCCATTGTACGTGCGACTCGTGCTCGGGCTGGGGGCGGATCGACTGGGCTTTTTGATGGGCGCTTCGGCTGTCGGCTCGGTAATCGGCGCAATTTTCTTGATCAGCATCCCGCGCAGGAAACGGGTGCCGTTTATGATGGTGAACGTCGGCATCGTCGCATGCGCAATTTTCAGTTTATCGCGCGCGCCAACTTTTTACCTGGCGACAGCGCTGCTCATTTTCAACTCACTCGGGTTGGCGATGAACTTCGGGTTGGCGAACACGATTGTGCAGGAAAGGGCACCCGATTATCT